>Ga0224557_1000091_pt1 | contig 100961 bp, 85 predicted proteins | sample 714S31014metaG_FD_180677 | JGI IMG/M metagenome (GOLD analysis project Ga0224557, IMG submission 180677) | Peat soil microbial communities from Stordalen Mire, Sweden - 717 S3 10-14 | ecosystem: Environmental > Terrestrial > Soil > Wetlands > Peat | place: Sweden: Norrbotten County, Stordalen...
TTTCAATTGTTTGCAATTCCGCAGCGGCTAAAGCCGGAATCCTATTTGGATTTTTGCGGCACGACTCAAGTCGTGCCCTGACACTTCAAACGTTCCCGACGTCGAATTTTGCAAGTAGCTCCTTGTCTAGCCAGAATTCCTCGCGGATAGGATGTTGGTGGGCGATTACGTGAGCCATTGTTTCTTCACTCGTCGGATCTTTTCGCTGCTTGCGCCTCAAAAGAACCTCAATTGACTCCGGCTCTTTGTAACCGATCGCCTCTTTTTGGGCCTTGCATGGCTCTGCAAAAATATGCTCGACTTTCACTCCATGATGGACTTCATAAGCCGACTTTATCTCCAAGAGTATCGACCGCGTTTTGGTTTCCCTGAGCTTTTCCTCGGTGTATTCCTCGGCCACAACAGGAGAATGGAATTTGCAGAGAAATCTCTCAATGAGCGTTGAATATTTTGCTTGGTTTTGTTGGACTTCATGAGGGACGTAAGCATTAGCCGAGGGAAGTCTTTCCCACTGTACCCTGTGATTGACCCCAATCAAGTGAATCACCAAGGCCTCAATTCTGCTTTCCGCTAGTTCAAAAACATCGTCCTGTATAGCGTATCCCGCTGCACGGGTTTGAATCCGGCATCGCGAATGATCCGTCGCAGCTCTTCTTCGGTGGTGCAGTTCGACGTTCCTGCGGCTCTGACCACGTTCTCTTCTAACATCACCGAACCTACATCGTTGCCGCCGAAGTGAAGGCCTAACTCCAGGACCTTCAGGCCTTGAGTTACCCAGCTTGCCTGCACGTTTTCGATGTTATCGAGATAGAGCCGGGAGATAGCCAGCACCTTCAGATACTCGACCGAAGTAGCTTCTTCCCAGCCGCGGCCGCCCAGCGCCGTGTTACCAGGCTGAAAGCTCCAGGGGATGAAGGCGGTAAAGCCGCCGGTTTCTTCCTGCAGGCGGCGCACCACTTCAAAATGATTGATGCGCTGCTCGAAGGTCTCTCCCACGCCGAACATCATGGTGGCCGTAGTTCTCATGCCCAACTGGTGCGCGGTGCGATGGACGCTGACCCAGTCCTCGGTATTGCACTTGAGGCGGGCAATACGCTTGCGCACGTCGTCGTCCAGAATCTCGGCCCCGCCGCCGGGGATGGAGTCGAGCCCCGCGTCACGCAGCCGGGCGATGGTGTCGCGCAGGCTCAGGTCAGAGTACTTGGCGATGGCCAGCACTTCGGAGGCCGTCAGGCAGTGCAGCCAGATTTGCGGGAAGCGCTGCTTGATGCTGCTGAAGAGCCGCTCGAACCAGTCGATCTTGAGATCGGGATGAATGCCGCCCTGCATCAGCACGCCGGTACCGCCCATCTCAAGGGTCTCGGCGATCTTCTCATAGATCTTCTCGAATTCGAGGATGTAGCCTTCTTCAGAGGTCGCTCCCTTGAGCGGCCGGTAGAAGGCGCAGAAGGTGCAGTACTCGGTGCAGAAATTGGTGTAGTTGATGTTGCGATCGATGATGTAGGTGACCACGCCCTCGGGGTGCAGGCGGCGGCGTACGGCATCCGCCTCAAATCCCAAACCGATCAGGTCGGGAGAGCGAAAAAAGTCGAGGGCCTGTTGGCGGGTAAGTGGCATAGTCACGATTCTACCAATTTGCATGGTGCCGGGCGAACGGACTCTCTATTTGTCCTTCGTCTTGCGGAACAGAAACAACCCGCGATTGCGCACCGGGCGGCCCTGGGTGCGCGAGAGATTGGAGGCAGTCGAGATCCCGCTGAACAGGACGAAGAAGTCCCAAAACGCACGCAGGAAGCCCTTGCCAGTTGCTGTTTCCATAGGGAAGAAGAACCTCGCGGTAAAAAACCAACCAAGTTCGACCAAGCATGATCGAACGACGTCCTTTACTTCATTTGAGCAGCGGCAGGCGCCTGAAGGTGCACGATTTGTTTGCTTGTATACGCTTGCTGGGGGCAACGCACCGCAGGGGCAGACGAACTATTGTCCCGACTCCGGTTTGGGGGCAGGCTTGGGGATGGGTTTGGCCGCCGGCTTCCGCTTCTTTGCCGGGCTGGAGACGCCCATGCTCATGAGAAGATAGCCGAATCCCTTGCGCAGCGAGTCGAGCACGCTCATCGATTTGTTCCTTTCCTTTTCTCGGAAATCTTGCCCCATCCGTCAGTCAGGAGGTACAGGCAGGAGGTACAGGTCAAAAATGCTGCTGCGGCGGTTGGGCCGGTTTGACGGAATCATAGGCTCTTTCGGCGGGCGTTGGCGCTGATGCAGCGAGGGCGTCGCCGCGCAGGATCGCCAAAGCGGCCGGCGGCAGCGGCTTGTCGGCATTGGCCAGCAGCAGGCTCACCTGCCACATCTGGGTATCGGTGAGCACATCTTTGAAGCTCGGCATGCCGGTCAGGCGAATGCCGTTGGCCGCCTTCCAAAAGGTCTCGCCCGGGGGGTCGTCGGTGACGCCCATCATCGTCTCCGAACCATGGTGGTGCATCTCCCATAGCGGTGGCGCGGCAGGATACATATGAGCGCCAAAGGACGAGGGCTTGCCGTGAAAACCGTGGCAGGCGGCGCACTGGTCGCGGTAAACCTGCGCGCCAGCCACCAGATTTTCCTCGTTGACTTGAATGGGCGGGGTCTTCACCAGCTCGCGATCGATGCGCGCGTTCAGCGGAACGCTGGTGATCAACCGCTCCTGGGGGAGCGGCGGGTCTGCGACAGCCACGGGCACATGGCCAAACTGGAACCATGCCAGCACGGTGACGGGCGCCAGAATCGCACCCAAGATGATTCCCAGCAAAACTCGGCCCATATCGCTTACTTTCTCCGTTCGTCTCCATCGTAGAGCATTTCCCGGCACTCATTGCCGATTAAAGGCAATGAGTGGCTGCGCACGCAGACCCACGGGCTCACAAAGAAAGCCCGCTTGAACCCTTAAGACCGCCAAAAACGGCGCAGGGATTCAACTCTTCAAGGAAAGCCAGATCGGTGGATTGAGTGGGTTCACCGAACCAGCAGGCAGGAAATAGCGGGCTTGTGGCCCACAGACAACCCCGGCTCAAACGGTTTATCCTGACACGGCCATGAAAACTGCTTCCGTTTGCTCTCTCCGCATCCTGCTGTCTCTCCTGTTGCTGACCGGTCTTGCCGGGCTTCCATCCGCGGCCCAGACCGAACCCGCACCCAGCCCGCAACTGGCGTCAAAGCAATTGAATGCGCGTGTCGAGGCGCTTTTGAAACAGATGACGCTCGATGAAAAGATCGGGCAGTTGGTGCAGTATTCGGCGGGGTATGCGACGGGGCCTGGGGCCTCCAACTTGCGGTATGACGAACTGGCAACCAAAGGGCAAGTGGGTTCGATGCTGAATGTGGTGGGCGCGGAGGCGACCAATCACTACCAGCACATTGCTGTGGAAAAGTCGCGGCTGCACATTCCCATCCTGTTTGGGCTGGACGTGATCCACGGCCACCGGACCACGTTTCCGGTGCCGCTGGCGGTGGCGGCCAGTTGGGATCCGGCGGCGGCAGAGCTGGTGGCGCACACCGGCGCGGTGGAAGCTCGCGCCGACGGGATTGCGTGGGCCTTTTCGCCGATGGTGGACATTGCGCGGGACCCGCGCTGGGGACGCATCATTGAGTCCGCCGGCGAAGATCCCTACCTGGGTTCGGCGATGGCGCGCGCCTGGGTGAAGGGCTACCAGCAGGACGATCTTTCCAAGCCCGACTCTGTGGCGGCGAGCGTGAAGCACTTTGCCGCTTACGGCGCGGCCACTGCAGGGCGGGATTACAACGCGGTGGACATGGGCGAGATTACGCTGCGGCAGGTGTATCTGGAGCCCTATCGCGCGGCGGTTGAGGCCGGGGCGGCCACGCTGATGAGTTCCTTCAACTCGATCAACGGAATTCCTGGCACGGCCGACCCCTTTACGCTGAAACAGATCCTGCGCAAAGAGTGGGGGTTTGATGGGGTTGTGGTTTCCGATTGGGGTGCGGTCGCCGAACTGAGGAATCATTCCATTGGCGACGGCGCTACGGTGGCCAGGAAAGCGCTGGAAGCGGGCGTGGATATGGATATGGAGGGCAACCTGTACGGGACGGTGATTGCCGATCAGGTACGTTTAGGCAAGATTCCGGAGAGCGTGGTAGACGAGGCGGCGCGGCGGGTTCTGCGGGTGAAGTTTGCGCTGGGCCTGTTCGATCATCCGTACACGGCCGCGGGGCCGGCGTACGACGCCACGCCGGAGCGCCGCGCGGCAGCCCGAAAGGTGGCTGAAGAGACTTTTGTCCTGCTCAAGAACGACCCCGTCGAGGGAGTGGGAACGCTGCTTCCGCTTGCCGCGAAGGCCAAAAAAGTGGCGCTCATTGGCCCCATGGCAGACAATCAGCGGGAGATGCTGGGAGCGTGGGCGGTTACGGGCGACCCCAAGTATGTGGTCACGCTGAGGGCGGCGCTTGCGGAGCGGCTGGGAGACCGATTGCTCTACGCCGAGGGCTGCGGCTTGCTGAGTGGCGAGGATGCCAACGTGCTGAAACGGGTGAACTTCAATGGGCCGGTTGGCGCGGATCAGCACCTGCCGCCCCCGGACGACGCCAAGACCATCGCGGAGGCTGTGGAGACGGCGAAAAAGGCGGATGTGGCGATTCTGGCGCTGGGCGAGCCGACCAACTGGATGGAGGGCGAGGCATCGAGCCGGGTTCATCTGGGATTTACAGGCGCGCAGGAAAAGCTGCTGGAAGCGATTGCGGCTACCGGCAAGCCTGTGATTCTGGTGGTGTTGGCTGGGCGTCCGCTGGAGCTGAAGTGGGCTGCCGGGCATGTGCCTGCGATCCTTGAGGCATGGAGTCCGGGCATCGAGGCTGGGCACGCGGTGGCGGATGTGTTATTTGGCGACGTGAACCCCTCGGGCAAGCTACCGTCGAGCTTTCCCAGGGCGGTTGGCCAGGAACCTCTTTATTATGCTCAGCTTCCCACGGGGCGGCCGGCGCATGGCGACCTCAGCCACATGCCGGACAATGCAGACGAGAAGTTCATGTCCCGGTATGTGGATGAGGAGAATTCGGCGCTCTTCCCCTTCGGTTGGGGCCTGAGCTATACGCGGTTCAGCTACTCCGAGCCGACGGTCAGCCGCGCGGAGGTTCCGGTGCGGGAGATTCTGGCGTCGCGGAACGGGCCTGTAGCCATGGTCGGGGTGGATGTGAGAAACACCGGGAACGTGGCCGGAACTGAAGTGGTTCAGCTCTACATCCGCAACACGGCGGCGAGTGTGGAGCAGCCGGTGAGGGAGCTGAAGGGCTTCGCGCGCATAGCACTTGCGCCCGGCGAGACCAGGCATGTGGAGTTTCCGCTGGGGTTCGGCGAACTGAATTTCTACAGCGTTGAGATGCAGCGGACGGTGGAGCCGACAACCTACAAGATCTGGGTTGGCGGCAGCTCGTTGGCCACGGCGGAGACCGCTTTGAAGATCATTGAGTAGGAGAAAAGGGAACAAAGAACCGTCAAGATTTGTTTCCTCCCCACCACCCACCCAGTCATGAGGCATTCTCCAGCCCCTTCGCGCGTTCCTGTTGAAAGACAAACCACTCCAGAGGGACAGATTCTCAAAGGATGGCGGCTGGGGTGAGAGGAGAAAACGCGATGAGGCGAAGGTTGCGGGGGATGAGGTCGGGGCTGTTATGCGGGCTGGTTTTGGCGGGAGCGATGGCCGCCGAGGCGCAGACGCTGGTGTGGTCGATCCGTTTGGAGACGGTGGGCTGGGTGGATCCGTATAAGCAGACACCCCCTATGACCAAGCAGGCTCCGCAACGATCAGCCAGCGACAATTCTGTCGGGATTATGGAAAGCATGGCGCGGTCCGTACAGTACGACCCGGACCTTGGCGTGGCATATAGCCAGATGCTGGCGATAGACCCAGCCGGGCAAGTCTATTTCGGATTCGGGGTGAAGGGGGACGGACCGGATGCGGCCAAGACGTTCCACGTGGTGACGCTCGATGGACAGCACGGGGCGGTGGTGCGGCGCATGGCCATGCCAACGCCGGCGCTTGACAGGACGGCGGTGCTGCTGGCCGGCGATGGTTCACTGCTGGTGGTGGCGGGTGACCGGGTGCAACAGGTGAAGAACGATGGCACGATAGGAAACTCGATTTCTATCCCGCCCCAGCCGGATATCAACCCTGGGTTGTGGGTGAAGCAGTCTCCAAGCGGGAAGACGCTGCTGCTGACGACGGACGAAAAGACGTTCCAATTTGTGCGCGCCGATACGTTGGCAACGGTGGCTGAGTGCCGGACGGAGAACGACGAGGTGGACGAGCTGAACGACAACCTTGGGCTGAGCATGGAGGACACCAAGGGCCCCTATTTTGAGCTGCATTCGGGACCATTTTGCGGCCAGATGCGGTTGCTTTGGACACTGAGCAGCGGACGCAGCTCGAGCGTACATCTGCTGGACGACGGGACTGTGCTTGAGGTTGGGTCGCAGGTGGTACGGCGGCTGACGTCGGCCGATAAGGCGCTTTGGCACTGGAAGGCGCCCGGAGAGACGGTTCCGGAGGACAAGGGCGGGGCGGCTGCGATTTCCCGCAACGGGGGGCGGATGGCGGTGCGACTGACTGGCTTTCGGATGCTGCGCTCGCCCGGTTGCATGGAGTGTACCGGCCCGGAGTTTGAGGACTGGAATGTGGCGATTGTGGTGTTGGACCTGGCGACGGGGCGGCAGGTGGCGTCGTTGCCGCAGGAGCATAACAACGAAAGCCGGTTGGCGTTCGCGCTGAGCCCGAACGGAAAGAGGCTGGCGGTGATGCGCGGGGGTGTGCTGGAGATGTGGGCGCTGTGAGTGAAGGTGGCGCGGTGCTGGGGAAGCTGGGTCCTTCCATGGCAGATGCACGGGTGGTTGCTGAATCTTGGCGGGGTCAGTATTCTTGGCCTTGGACGCTGGGGATCGGTCATTGATTCGTGCACTCGTAGATTTTGCGTTGAAGAGCCGGTGGCTAGTGCTCGGCGGGGTGGTGGTGCTCACCGCGTGGGGCATCATATCTTTCCGGGCTCTGCCTATTGAAGCCTATCCAGATGTAGCAAACAATTACGTACAGATCATTACGCAGTGGCCGGGTCGCAGCGCTGAGGAGATTGAGCGGCAGGTGACGGTGCCGGTTGAGATTCAGATGGCGGGCATTCCCCACCTGACGCATCTGCGCTCGACGACGCTGGCCGGGTTGTCGAGCCTGATGTTGATTTTCGATGACGACTCGACCAGCGACGTGAACCGCGAACACGTTCTGGAGCGGCTCAGCCAAGTCAGCCTTCCCGCAAATCTGGTTCCGCAAATGGGCACCGACTGGAGCCCGGTTGGCCAGATCTACTGGTACACGCTGGAGAGCACCAACCCCGCCTACGACGTGATGGAGAAGAAGTCGCTTGAAGACTGGGTTCTGGAGAAGTCGTTCAAGGGCGTGACAGGCGTGGTGGATGTATCCAGCTTCGGCGGACCGACGAAGGAGTACCAGATCAGGCTGGACCCGGAGAAGCTGGTCTCGTATGGGCTGAGCATCGGGCAGGTTGAGCAGCAGATTGCGAACAACAACACGAATGGCGGCGGGAGTTTTATCGAGCAGGGCGCGCAGCAAATCAATGTGCAGTCGCTGGGCCTGTTCAAGAGCGTGCAGGACATCGAGAACACGGTAGTCAAGACGCAGAATGGCGCGCCCATCTCGATCAAGGACATCGCCACGGTCGCGCAGGGGCCGAAGATTCGCCTGGGGCAGATCGGCAAAGCCACTCACCGGCCTGACGGCGCCATCGTCGACAATCCTGACACGGTGGAAGGCATTGTGCTGTTGCAGAAGGGCGATGACTCCGATCCGGTGTTGCACGGAATTCACGAGGAAGTGAAGAGCCTCAACAATCGCATTCTTCCCAAGGGCGTGCAGGTCGTGCCGTTCCTCGACCGCTCCGATCTTGTGAAATACACGGTGGAGACGGTAGAGCACAACCTGACCGAGGGAATGATCCTGGTGGCGATCATCCTGTTTCTGTTTCTGGGCAATATACGCGGCGCGATTATCGTCACGCTGACGATTCCATTCTCGCTGATGTTCGCTTCGATTTGCCTGGACCTGAGCCACATTCCGGCGAACCTGCTTTCGCTGGGCGCGCTGGACTTTGGGATGCTGGTGGATGGATCGGTGGTGATGATCGAGAACATGGTTCGACATCTGGCGCTAAAGGACGACACGCGCACCTCCGGGCAAAAGATTCGCGATGCGGCACACGAGGTGTTGCGGCCAGTGTTTTATGCGCGCGGCATCATCATCGCTTCGTACCTGCCAATTTTCACGCTGCAATCTGTCGAGGGGCGGCTGTTCAAGCCGATGGCATGGACGGTGAGTTTTGCGCTGCTGGGCGCACTCGGTTTCGCCGTCATCGTCGCGCCAGTGATGGCCGCGTTCCTGTTCAGCAAGGGCGCGAAAGAGTGGCAGAACCCGATCATGCACTGGCTCATCGTCCAATATCGCGCGGCGGTTCGCGAGGCCATTGTGCATCGTTACATCACGGTAGGCATCTCCACGTTTCTGTTCGCGATCGCTATTTATCTGGCTGTGGGCGGACCGATCGGCTCGGAGTTCCTGCCTCACCTGGACGAGGGGTCGATCTGGGTGCGGGGAACGCTGCCTCCCAGCGAAGGCCCCACGGCCAGCATCGACTTTACCAACAAGGCCCGGCTGGCGATGGCCTCTTTTCCCGAGGTGACGCAGGTGGTGAGCCAAACCGGCCGTCCCGACGACGGGACGGACACCGCCGGCTTCTTCAATACCGAGTACTTTGTCGACTTGAAGCGAAAAGAAGATTGGCGGCCCTTGTTCCATCGGGACAAGGACACACTGATTGCGGCGATCGACAAGGAGCTGTCGAAGTTTCCCGGCGTCATCTGGAACTACTCTCAGCCCATTTCCGACAACATGGAGGAAGCGGTTTCCGGGGTCAAGGGAGAACTGGCGGTGAAGCTCTATGGCGACGATCTGCGCACGCTGGAACATACGGCGGAAAAGATTCAAGCGCAGATGGCCGCAGTGAGGGGCATTGAGGACCTGGGCATCTTCAGGATTGTTGGGCAGCCGAACCTGAACTTGCAGGTAGACCGCAAGGCGGCGGCGCGCTGGGGGATCAACGTCGCCGACGTGCAGGACGCGGTGCAGACCGCGGTCGGCGCCAACGCCGTCACGCAGGTGCAGCAGGGCGAGGCGCGCTTCGACGTAACGTTGCGCTACCAGAAGCAGTACCGCGACACACGCGAGGCGATTGAAAGCGTGCGATTGCTCGCTCCATCCGGCGAGCGCGTCTCCCTGGCACAACTTACCACGGCTTCCAGCGACGACGGCGCCGAACAGATCAATCGCGAGGGAGGGCAACGTTACATTGCCATCAAGTACTCGGTGAGGAATCGCGATCTCGGCTCAACGGTGGAAGAGGCGATCGCCAGGGTGGAACACAATGTCCAGTTGCCCGCCGGCTACCATCTTGAGTTTGCCGGAGAATACGAGAGTCAGAAACGCGCCGACAAGCGCATGGCTCTGATCGTTCCCATTACGGTGCTGGCCATCTTCCTGATCCTTTACACCATGTTTCGCTCGTTCAAATGGGCGATGGTTATTCTGGTCAGCGTGGTGATGGCCTCGATCGGAGGGCCGCTGGCGCTGTTCATCACGCATACGAATTTCTCGGTTTCTTCCGCGGTGGGTTTTCTGGCGCTGTTCGGCGTGTCTGTGGAGACCGGCGTCATCATGATCGAATTCATCAACCAGTTGCGGGCCCGTCGCAAGGGCATGGAAGTGTCCACCGAGGAACATATTCTCGAGGCGGCGGTTGATGGCGCGGTTCTGAGGCTGCGCCCCATCATGATGACCATGCTGGTGGCTACGCTGGGACTGCTGCCGGCGGCGCTTTCTCACGCCATCGGCTCGGACTCGCAGCGGCCCTTCGCCATCGTGATTGTGGGCGGGCTGCTGGCCAACCTGGTGATCGGCGTCTTCCTGCTGCCCACGCTTTATGTTTGGATCGCTCGCGAGGACGACATATTGCCTTCAGTGGAAAACAGCGAAGAGTTCTGAACGTTTTGATCGAATCGGTGGACCGCGTTTTCATCATATGGGGCGGCCCTGTGATTCCCAGGTCTCAAGAAAATCGAGACCTGGGGCGCCCATGGCTTTACATCCTTGGTGAAGACGCTCTAGTTCTTTGGCCGTATGAAAATGTTCCTTTTGGAAATGTAGCGCCGGCCTCCTGGCCGGCTGTAGCGTGGGCCTCCCGGCGCACGTTCGTTCATTGGATAGAACATCTTCATCCGGTCACGGACCTAGCGCAAGAGGGCTGAGGCAGCCCATAGGATGGGGGCCTGGCCGTGAAAGTCGCCGGTCTTGCGGTGGCGCTGAAGGTAATAGTCAAGGCTGTTGAGTTTGTTGGTGCCTTCGCAGACGTTGGTTGTGTCGTCATGCTGGTCGATGTAACCGATGACGGCCATCCACGCTTTGCGGGCGGCTGGGCCGTAGGTGGGGCCGTCGAGCCAGCCGTTCTTGACGCCGGTGATCATGGCGAAGGTGAACATGGCGGAGCTGGAAGTCTCAGGCCAGGATTCGTCATGGTCGATGAGCTGACGCCAACTGCCGTCCTTCGACTGGTATTTGAGGAGCGCGGCCATCATGGTCTTGTAACCCTGAAGGATGCGAGCGCGCTGAGGATGGTTGGCGGGCAAATCGCGGAGCAGCTCGGCCATGCCGGCGGCAATCCAACCGTCGCCGCGGCCCCAAAAGAAGGGGACATCGGGAGCGTGAAAGAAGAGGCCGTTGGGCTGCTGGAGCTTGTCCAGATAGGAGACCATTTCGAGGGCATCGCGGTCGAGATACTTGTGGTCGCCGGTGGCGCGGTAGGCTTGAAGCTGAAGGATGGTCAACATATACATGTCGTCGATCCAATAGCGGGTTTCAGCCGAGAGGCCGTCGGGCTGGGGGTTCTCCCACTGGCGATCGGCCCAGGACTGGCCATAGGCGAGATACTTGGGGTCCTTGGTTTGCATGCCGATTTCGAGGGGGACGATGCCGAAGATGGAGTCGTCAACGTGATGGCGTACGGGGATGCGGGCGGCCTCGGCGCCGCCGGGCATGAGCGGGGCAAATTTGTCGATAAGGCGCTGACGGAGGGCGTCGTCGTGGGTGAGTTGAGCGAAGGTGAGGGCGCCATACCAGGTGGCGCATTCGCCGTAGAAGATGGTTCCCGTGCCCTGATGGGGGGCGGGGATGAAATGCTCGGCTAGACGCTTGCCGACATCCTGCGGCGACGTGCCGGCGGGCCAGTTGGTGAAGTAATCGGTCTGGGCGATTGCTGGGGTGGCGACGGCGGGGAGCAGGAGGGCAAGAGCGGCGATTTTCAATAGGGTGTTCATGGCATGGGTCTCCGATTTGCTTAACCATTTTGCATCAGGGGATGGGGAATGGGGAAATGGGCGCCGCGGCAGGATCAGTGCGGGGACGAGAGATGGCGATGTAGAGACTCGAAGCAGGCGGGAATCCGGGAGTTGCCTCGCTTCGGAGTTCCTCCGACCTGTTGAGAGAATTCGTAACGCAGCATTGGCTCCGGTCAGGTACACTGTCGAGCAATAGGAGGTGACCCGATGCAAACCAAGATTCAGGGCACGACCATGCCCGTCCTCGATGTGCTGCTTGAACCGAACGAGAGTGTGTTCTCAGAGAGCGGCGAGCTCTCATGGATGACCAGCTCGATACAAATGACGACGCATACGCAAATGGGCGGGGGCGGCGGGTTTTTCGGCGCGTTCAAGCGGGTGGCCGGCGGCGGCAGCCTGTTCATGACCGAGTACCGGGCGTACCAAACCGCCGGCGAAGTCTCGTTTGCCACCAAGGTGCCGGGACACATTGTGCCGGTACAAGTTGGTCCAGGAGCTGAGTACATGGTTCACCGGCACGGGTTTCTCTGCGCCACGCCGCAGGTGACGATTACCGTGGGTTTCCAGCAGTCGCTGGGAGCAGGCATCTTTGGCGGCAACGGGTTCTTGCTGCAGAAGGTAGCCGGCGTGGGAACGGCTTGGCTGGAGCTTTCCGGCGAGCTTATTTTGAAGAATCTGGCTCCGGGCGAGGTGCTGCGCGTGCATCCGGGACACGTGGGTGCGTTCCAGGCTTCAGTGGGGTTCAATATCACCACGGTTCCGGGGATCAAGAATGCAATCTTCGGCGGCGACGGGATTTTTCTGGCGGTGCTGCAGGGGCCGGGCACGGTGTATCTGCAGACGTTGCCGATATCGCGGCTGGCGCACCAGATCGGCGAGTACCTGCCTCGGGGCGAGTCGCGGCAAACCGGGTCGGCGGCTGGAGGGGCGGTGCTGGGCGGGATTATGGGGTCGATTCTTGGCGGGGGACAGTAAAACAGGGACTAGGGACTAGGGAACGGTTGCCAGCGGAGATTGGCTCCCAGGTCTCAAAGGCGAGACCTGGGGCGCCCGGCGCATTTGTTTCAGGAAGTGAGGAAGAACGGATGACCAGGTTCTTCGGCAGAACGCGCAGTCTTCGCAGCGACATTGTCTTTGCCTTCATCCTTGCCTTTGCTTGTTATCTGGCATGGCTTGTTCGCGGCGTGTTGATGCTGGTGTATGTGAGCGCCCTGTTTGCGGTGGTGCTGAGCCCGGTGGTGCGCACTACGTCGCGTTTTCACATTGGGCGCTGGCGGCCATTCAAGGGATCTGCCATTTTCTTCCTTCTGTTGGCTATGGCCGGGGCTCTCACCGCCTTCGGTTTTCTGGCGCTGCCTCCGGTGATCCGGGACTTGCAGGAGTTCGGCAGAGAGATGCCCATGCGGTTACCCAACGTTCTAGAGAAGCTTAAAGCTCTTCCATTCGCCGACCGGCTGAATGCCGCTGAGATTAGTTCGCGGGTTCAGGATTTCGCCAGCCAGGCGGCAACCTATCTGCTGTTCTCAATCGAGAATTGGGCCGGCGCGCTCTTCAATGTCATTATGGGCTTTATTCTTATCGTCTATTTTATTCTGGAAGGCGATCACGCATACCGATGGTTTCTATCGTTTTTCCCATTGGAGAGCCGCGATCGGCTGGATAAGACCCTGCGGCGGGCGGAGACCCGCATGGGTAAGTGGCTGGTTGGCCAAGGCAGCCTCATGCTCATTCTTGGAGTGGCCAGCACTCTTGTCTATCTCTCGCTCCACGTTCGCTATGCGTATGCGCTGGGGGTGCTGACGGGATTGCTGAATATTATTCCGGTGATGGGCGCTGCGGTATGCGTGGCACTCGCAATCCTGGTGGCGGCTATCGATTCGTGGGGCCGGGTGCTGGGGATTGCTATCTTTTACGTGATTTACTTGCAGGTTGAAAACTCGTATCTTACTCCGCGGATTATGAAGAACAGCGTGGGTCTTCCCGCGCTGGCCATTTTATTGGCCTTGCTGCTCGGCGCGGCTCTTGAAGGTATCCCCGGAGCCATGGTCTCGGTTCCGACGGCAGTGCTGGTTACCGAGTTAGTGAACGAGTATCTGGTTCAAAAGGATGCGGCATGATTGAGGTCGCTGGTTTCCGCTTACAGAGCATCCGGCCCATACTCAGAGCCTGATGTGACGGCGATTGCTTCGGCGTATACTCCTGCTGTATTGCAAATTGACGGTTGAAGAGGAATCTATGTACGTCGCTTGTCGTTCCATCGTCCGGCTCCCCTGGGTTGGGCGGATCGCCGTAGTTCCAGTTTTCGCGTCTTTCTTCTTTTTCTTCTCACAGTTTGCGGCTTTGCAAGGGCTTTCGGCGCAGGCAAACCCTGGATCCACCCAGCCATCGTCAGCAAAATCAGTGGTCTCAGCGACCGCGCCTGCGTCACAAGCTCCCGCAAATGCTCAATCTCAATGTCACCCCAACGCCGACATCGACATTCCGATGAAGTCGACGATTCAGGCCAAAGTGTCGGGAGAACTCGATTCCGCGCATCTGAAGGTGGGCAAAGAGATTTGGGTAAATATCGTGAACGGAGTTGCCTTTCCAGGATGCACACTGCTGGCGGGTTCCGCGGTCTATGCCCACATCACAGCCGCTGCATCGCTGAAAACCTCGAATGCCTCGGAACTGGGGCTCGTCTTCGATCGTGTCGATTGTTCGGGCAGCGGAAAGAAGGAAATGGCCCTTCGGCTGATTGGCCTGCGGGGAGCGAATGACAGGTCGACGACCCAGATGGAACAACTGCCCATGGGCGGGAATAGTGCGCACCTCACAGACCACAACGTGCCCAAGGGTCAGACCTTGGACGACCGGTTCAATCCCGGCGGACCTCCGGATACTGTGCGTCCGGGAATCGTGGTGGGCCTGCCAAATATGAAGTTGGAAGTCGAGGGAGGGCCGGGGTGCAGCGCGCGTATCTCGACTACGGATCGCAGCGTGATGTTGCTGTCTGGGTCGGTACTGATCCTGGTGGCGCTAAGCGGGCACTAAGTAGTGTCTGACGAATCGCGGCTTTTGACCCAGAACCGGCCTTTTTCCGCAGCCTGTAAAGCCCTGACCTACCAGAATTCCTACATTCTGGATTCGTCAGACACTGCCTAAGGCCAATGGCCTCCGGGCAACGTGAGGATCCGTCATTTTGCCTGGACGGCTGCGGTGACGGCGGCCTTCATTACGCCGCAGTTTGAAAAGAAGTGAATCAGGTTGGCGGTTAGCGGTTCCCAGGTCTCAGAATCGAGACCTGGGGCACCCGGCTGAATTGCAAAGCTCCGACCTACTGGTTCCGGGCCGGTCGTGCTGGCCATTTTCAGTTCGCCGGTGCCTTGGGCGTCGAGGATCAGGCTGGTGAGATTGCGGGCGAGGTCGAGGTCGAAGCTCTCGGCGACGAAGACTAGCTTGCCACGCGTGGTGATGACGACGGGGCCTTCGCTGGTGGAGTAGACCAGTTCAGATTCGCCGGGCGGCAGGTTTGCGGCATGGGCACGTTGGGCGTCGAGGTCGGGCATGAGGCCGGAATACTTGCGGCCGAGGCTGTTGGCGTAGAGACGGGCAAAGGCCTCGGCGGAGGCGGCGTTCTTCCAGACGGAGAGGTAGAAGAGAGCCAGGGATTTGGTGCTGGCCTGCTCCTCGGGAGTCTTGGCGGAGAGGCGCTGGCCAGCCCAGTAGAGGCCGCCATCCCAGGCGGGGGTGAGGTCGCGGGCTGCGTCGTCGCCACCGAATAATTCCGCCAGAATATGGAGATCGAGCTGGCCAACCTGGCCGATGTCGTAGGGCTTGTAGACCTTGTCGACGAGGGGATGAATGTCTGGCATCAGGGGCACGGCGGGAGTGTGCCTGTGCTCGTATTCGCGGGGGTTGATGATCTCCCAACTGGATGTGGGCGGGTGGTCGAGGGCTCCGGCAAATGCGGCGGCCTGTCCCTGGTCCATCCATACGTCCTGCTCGAAGCTCAGGCCCTCGCGATAGGGGAAGAGCAGGGACTCGGAGAGCAGGAGCGGGGCGCGGGAGAGGACCGGAGAACTGTCCGAGGCGGACATTTGCTGCTTGGCAAATTCCATCACTTCGGGGTTTTTGATGAGGCTCTTGCCCATGGGCTTGAGGATGTAGTCCATCATGACAGCAGTGGCCTGGCCTTCGGCGACGGCATCGCGGGCGGTGTCGAGCTCGTCTTTGGCGAGGTGGTCGGTGTCGCCGGATGAGTTGGTAGAGACCTCGTCGGGGGTCTGATCGTTCCACTTTTCCAGGTCGGAGTGCTGGTCCTGCAGGGCGTGTGTGAGCTCGTGCGCAAGGACCGGCTTTTGCTCATCGATGCTTACCCAGTCGAGCATGTTGACGGTCTTGGTCTTGGAGTCGTAGTAGGCTTCGATCTGTTCATTGAGCAGGGCCAGGAGAAAGGGCTTGAGGGCGAAGTCGCGGTCGAGGAGGCCGAATTTCTTGAGGACGATTTCGCCCTTCTGGAGACGCTTGGCGCCCTGGTCCTCGTCGAATTTTTCCTTGAGGTAGCTTTCGACGGTGGCGCGGGTGGTGAGCTGGCGCTTGACGGTGGATTTGATGGGCAGGCCGGTCTCCTGTGAGGAGAACTTGATGAGTTCATCCACGAGGGCGAAGAGTTGCTTGGCCTGGTCGGGGGTGATGTGGGTTTCTTTCTGGGCGGGGGGCTGGGAGGCCGTCGGCTGCTGAACTGGGGCTGCTGCGGCTGACCCCGCAAGGCAGACCGCTGCCGCCAGGGCAAGTGTTTGCCAGACTCTTCCCGCCACTCGGTGCTGCTTGCTATGCATTGACACTCCAGGCGGTTCCGGCCTAAAGTCTAGGGCTTTGGGGCCGGGGCTACCGCATCTTAGTTCCAAGGCTATAATCATGAAGCGGTTTGGCGCGAGGTTTCGAGAGGAAATCCGTGCGCGACTGCGGAAAAGCGTTGCTTATGACTGAAACCGACTTGACTGAAATTGACCTTGCGGCAACGGTGCAGGCCACTCCGCTGGCTACGTTGCTTGAATCCTCCGCTACGCCGCATGAACTCAGGGCCTATCGTGGCGTGCTTAGCCCACTTGAATTGGACGCGCCAGCACTGGAAATAGCGGCGCTGGCCAAAGGGGCGGCAATTCACGACCTGGGCTGGCTGAAGCGCGTGGCCGTGCATGGAGAAGACCGGTTTCGCTGGCTGAGCGGGATGGTCACCAATACTGTGACCGAGCTGGAGCCCCATGGCGGCGCGTGGAATCTGGTGCTCAATTCCCAGGGCCGGGTTCAGGGCGACCTGATGGTTTGGCGTGAGAACGACGAACTGGAACTTAATATTGCAGCCGATCAATATGAAAAGTTGATGGAGCACCTGGACCGCTTCATCATCATGGACGATGTGGAGCTGGCGCCGTTGAGCGGAGAGACCGCGATTGGGCTAACCGGATCGGAAGCCGATGAGGTGCTGGGCAGGCTGAGTCTGCCGACGCTTTCCGAGCCGTTGACGGGAACGCGGGTGGAGTGGAACGGGCTGGCTCTGCGGATCGTGCGCGGCTATGGCGTGCTTGCCTTGCACTACGAGCTTTGGGTTCCGTTGGCGGGGCTGGGTAAGCTGTGGTTGGGGCTGCGGACGGCGGCGGCGACCCCGGTGGGAACGGCTGCAGTCGAGGCGTTTCGGATTGCCGAAGGGATTCCGGCGTACGGGGTTGACATTGTGGAGCGGGATTTGGCGCAGGAGACCTCGCAGATGCGGGCGCTGCACTTCAACAAGGGGTGCTACCTGGGGCAGGAGGTTGTGGAGCGGATCAGATCGCGGGGGAATGTTCACAAGCATCTGCTGCAGCTTGAGCTTTTTGGACCGGTGCCGGCAGGGGGTACAGCACTCCACTTCGACGACGGTGCATTGGACGGGGAAACGGCTGCCGGACATATCACCAGTGCTGCTGAATTGGCGCTGGGCGGGGTCTCGACTGGCAGGTCTTCATCCGCGGAGAGTTTGACGGGGGGAAGGCGCGCTTTTGCGCTGGGGATGATTCGCGGGGGCGCCGAAACGCGCCACCAGGCGTTGCACTACACTGCTGGAACGGGCAAGGGGACGGCATGGATTCTGGGCGCGGCGCCGGGGCTTTAGCGGGTCAGCAAGTCAGCGGGATTGTCTCCCTGGTCTCGAAGCCGAGACCAGGGGCACCCTCGGGTCAGCAAGTCAGCAAATCAGAGAGATGGATTGGAAACCTGGAGTTATGAGCGAAACACCCAAATTTACCGTGATTGACCGCCGGAAGTTCAAGGCAGACGAAGAAGAAGCAGCGAACCGTCAGGCGGCTGAGGGTGAGGCTGCACCGGTTGAGCCGCCTCAGGCTGTGGAAACGGGCGGCGGCCCTCGGCTGGTGGTCAATGAGGGCCGGCAAGAGGCCGAACAGAAGACGGGGCGGGATACGGTCCCGGCGGAGGTTGCCGGGGATGCATTGGAGGCGGAGACGGAGTTGCCGCCCGCACCGACCGCCGCGGAGAGCCAACAGCAGAAGACGGCCTACGATGCCTCGTCTCAGCGGCTTGAGGAGCTGGTGCGGGCGCAGAATCCAAGCGTGGGGGCACAGCCGCCGATCGGGTTTGAGCATCTTGTGCAGCAGTTTTACGTTTCCGCGATGATTCAGTTGGGGGCGGGTGCGCAGGAAGGGCAGCGGCCACGGGTGGACATTCTAGGCGCGCGGACTACGATCGATCTGCTGGGCGTGCTGGCGGAAAAGACGCGCGGGAATCTGACCGAAGCGGAGGATCGCACTCTGCAGGCGGTTCTTTTTGAGGCGCGGATGGCCTTTATGGAGCTGACCAGCATGATCACGCTCCAGGGGATGCAGCCGCCACAGCCTCCGCCGCCGGGCAAGAGGTAAAAGCAGTTGTCAGCGATCAGTTGTCAGTGATCAGTTTTACGAGAGCTTATGGACGGGCGGCTGACTTTTCTGGGGACGGGGACCTCGATGGGGGTTCCAACGCTGGGGTGCAGGTGCGCGATCTGCACCTCGGCGGATCCGCATGACCGGCGGCTTCGGCCTTCGGCGCTGGTGCGCTGGAATGAGCCGGACGGCCGGGAGCGGGTGATAGTGATCGATACCGGCCCGGACTTCCGCGAGCAGGCCTTGCGGAACGGGCTGACTCGGGTGGACGCGGTGTTTTATACGCACTCCCACGCGGACCACATCCTGGGGCTGGACGATCTTAGGCCGCTGAGCTTTACGGCGTTCAAAGAGGGCGGTCCGATTCCCCTGTACGCCTCGGCGGAGACGGCGGCGACGCTCGAACACATCTACGAGTACACGTTTTCGCCGGAAGCCACCTATCCGAACCGGGCGCGGGTCCGGCTGGAGCCTTTGGCTGACAGGAATCCGATTCATGGGGTGGAGTTTATTCGCGTTCCGGTGATGCATGGGAAGATGGAGATCGCCGGCTTCCGTTTTGGGCGGGCGGCTTACCTGACCGACGTGAGCGACATTCCCGAAGAGAGCTTTGCGCTGCTGGAGGGTCTGGACCATCTTGTGCTCTCCGCTTTGCGCTACAAACCCCACCCGAGTCACGCGACCGTGGACCAGGCGATTGGCTGGGCGCGGCGCGTTGGGGCGGGACAGACCTGGCTGACGCACATTGCGCATGAGCTGGGGCACGAAGAGACCAACCGGACGCTGCCGTCTGGGGTGGCGCTGGCTTACGACGGGCTTGAGCTGGCTGTGCGCCTATGAGCCGGAAGACGAGCGAAATGGACAAAAAGAACAAGGGCGCCGGGCGCGTGGTCCCTGTTTATCGGTCGGTTGAAGAAATTCCTGCCGGCTTTGGGCCGTCGGTGGCCGCGATTGGGAACTTCGACGGCGTGCATCTGGGGCACCGGGAGATTCTTCAGGCGGTGGTGGCCGAAGCGAGTGAACTGGCCGCGCTGGGCCGCGGTGTGCGATCGGTTGCGATAACCTTCGATCCGCACCCGGAGCAGTATCTGCGCCCAGCCACGGCGCCAAAGCTGCTGACGCCCATGGATGACCGAGTTCGCCTGCTGGCTGAGACGGGCATCGATGCGGTGGTGGTGCTGAAGTTTGACGAGGCGTTGGCACGGTTACCGGCGAAGGAGTTTGTCGAGCGGATTCTTGTGGGCGCGCTTGCGGTTCGCTCTCTGCACGAGGGCGGGAACTTTCACTTTGGGCATCAGGCTGAGGCCGGGGTTGAGGAACTCAGGGAGTTTGGCGCCGGGTTCGGGTTTGGCGTTCACGTGCATTCCGCGGTGCGGGTGCATGGGCTTGAGGTTTCGAGCTCGGCGATTCGGGCGCTGGTGGCGGCGGGAGATGTGCGGCGGGCGCGGTGGATGCTGGGACGGCCATTTGAAGTGCGCTCGAGACAGGCACGGGGCAGAGGGATTGGGACCCGGCTGCTGGTGCCGACTGTGAATCTGGCTGCCTATGAGGGACTGCTGCCGGGGTTTGGGGTTTATGTGACGCGGCTGACGGTTGGCGGGCGTTGCTTTCAGGCGGTGACGAATGTGGGCAACCGGCCTACATTTGGCGAGGCGTCGTTTGCCGTGGAGTCGCACATTCTGGATTTCGAGGCCGTTGAGATGAATGAGGAGACGCCGGTTGAGCTGGAATTCTTGATGCGGCTGCGCGGGGAGATGGTGTGGCCCTCGGCGGAGGCGCTGAAGGAACAGATATTTAAGGATGTGGCAAAGGCTAAGAGATATTTTCGGTTGGCGAGCAGCTTCTAGCTTCTAGCGTTTTCCTTATTGCTCGAATTTCCGGGGTTGATGCTGTTGTCGTCTCCCAGGTCTCAAGATCGAGACCTGGGGCGCCCGCACTTGCGTTCGAGACAAAGGTTCTTGTGAATGATGAGGGTCAGGGCGTGGACGCAAGAGCGGGCTTGACGGTGCCTTTGGGGATAGGGGGTGCGAGTTGCGAGTGCAATGCGGGTTTGACCTGCGGCGTGGCTGGAAAGGTGGCTTCAGTTAACCTTGCTGGCGGTTTGAGGGCGGTTTGAGTGGGTGGCTTGGCTGGTGAGACGACTGGCGGCGAGGAAACGGGCGGCTTGGCAAGCCCCCTTGGTTTGGTGGGAGTGCGGAATGCCGCGGATGCGAGAGTTGGGACGGCGGGTGCGTGCGCGACTGCCTGCAGCAGCGGTCGAGATTGCTGAGCGTTCTGATCGCTGAGGAACTGTTCGTCGTCCTTGCCGGCGATGGCTTGGCGCATGACGGCCATCCAGATGGGGAGCGCGGCCTTGGCTCCGGTCTCTTTTTCGCCGAGGGACTGGCGATTGTCATAGCCGACCCATACGCCGCAGGTGATGGAGGGCGAGAAGCCAAGAAACCAGGCGTCAGTGAAGTCGCTGGTGGTGCCGGTCTTGCCGCCAAGGGGGTGATTGAGCTGGGCAGCGGCGGCGCCGGTGCCGTGTTGGGTGACGGCGCGGAGCAGGATCATCATGGTGCGCGCTGTCTGCTGGTCGATGACCTCGCTGACTTCGGGATTGTCTTCCCAAAGGGTGATGCCGTCGGCGTTGGAGACTTTGCGGATGAGGCGGGGAGTTACGCGGAGGCCGTCGTTGGGAAACACCGCGTAGGAGGCGAGCTGCTCCTCGAGCGTGATTTCGACCGCGCCAATGGCGATGGGCAGATAGGCGGGAATGTTGGTGGTGACGCCGAAGCGGTGGGTCATGTCAATGACCTTGTGAATGCCGACGCGGGCGGCGAGCTTGAGGGCGGGGATGTTGCGCGATTCGGCGAAGGCGTTGGTGAGGGTCATGGCGCCGAGGTAGTTGTTTTCGTAGTTGTGGGGGGTATAACTGCCGAAGCTGACGGGGCCGTCGACGATGATGTCAGTCGGATTGGCGCCTTCTTCGATGGCGGCGGTGTAGACATAGGGCTTGAAGCTGGAGCCGGTCTGTCTTTCCGCCTGTGTGGCGCGGTTGAACTGGCTTAGCGCGTAATCGCGGCCGCCAACCATGGCGAGGACGTCGCCGGTGGTGTTATCCATGGCCATCAGCGCTCCTTGTGCGCCTGAATCCTGCTCGAGGGTGGCGCGGCGGCCGGTTCCTTCCATGGCGTCGGCAAGGTGGACGTAGATGATGTCGCCGGGTTTGACGAGGGCGTCGCCGTGGCGCTGGCCGGTCCACAGCCAGTCTTCGGGCAGGAGGACGATTTCATTGTTTTGTTGGCCGGCTGGAACCTGGCCGGCTGGAAGCTGGCTGGCAGGACCGACACGGGCGCGAATTTCCAGCGGGAGGACGCTGGTGACGAGGGCATGCACGTAGTCGCCGGGGCGGGACTTCATGGCCCAGTCGGGATGTCTGTAGTCCTCAAGGGTGGCTCCGCCGGCGAGGACGTTTTCAAGCTTGGAATGCCATCCATGGCGGCGCTCGTAGGCAGCAAGGCCGTCGGCGACGGCTCGGTTGGCGGTCTGCTGCAGGTCGAGATCGAGGGTGGTTTGGACCTTGAGGCCGGCCTCATGCACCTGCTCGGCGCCGAAGCGCTTTTCCAGCTCGCGGCGGACTTCCTCCTGGAACCAGGGGGCGACGGACATTTCGGGTTGGGCGGTGTGCAGGCCAAGAGGGGCCTGGCGCGCCTGCTCGGCCTCCTGGTGGGTGATTGCTTTGTCAAGCTCCATCTCAGTGAGGACCAGGTTGCGGCGGCGGAGGGCTTTTTCAGGGTAGAGCAGGGGCGAAAAGGCAGCCGGTCCCTTGGGCAGTCCGGCCAGGAGGGCGGCTTCAGTAAGACTAAGATCCTTGGCGTGCTTTGAGAAGAAGAACTCAGAAGCGGCTTCGAAGCCGTACATTCCAGAGCCGAGGTAGATCTGGTTGCCGTAGAGGGTGAAAATCTGCTCCTTGGTGAAGGAGCGCTCAATCTGGATGGCCAGATAGGCTTCCTGGAGCTTGCGCGTGGCGGTGCGCGTGGAGGAGAGGAAGAGGTTGCGGGCCAATTGCATGGTGAGCGTGGAGGCGCCCTGGGCGCGACCTTTGCTGCGGATGTCGTACCAGACGGCGCCCACGACGCGGAAGACATTGACACCCCAGTGGGACTCGAAGCTCTTGTCTTCAATGGAGATGACGGCCTGGCGCAGGACGGGGGCGAAGCCGTCGTAGCCGACCACTTCACGGCGCTCGAGGGCAAACGAGCCGATGATGCGGCCCTTCTGGTCATAGAGTTCGGTGGTGGTGGAGGGGCGGTAACGCTCGAGGTCGTTGATTTGAGGCAGATCGAAGGAGTAGACGAGGGTGAGGCCGGCCAGGGAGCCGGTAATGACCGCGAGGGTGAGCAGGGAGACGAGCGCGAGCTTGCCGACGAGCTTGCGCCGGCGTTTGGCTGAAAGCGTCTTGACTTGCGTGCGTCGAGGCCGGGCAAGCGGGCGCGGTTCGTAGCGCGGCCGGTCCGGGTTCGCTGGATCCAGGCGCGACGAATCCAGGCGCGATGGTTCCAGGCGCTCAGGGGGGAGGATCGCCAAAAGATTCAAGCCTCGTGAGCATCTCTCCAAGGCGCTGGGGAGAAAATGCTTCAGTCCAAGGCTAGCATTTCAGTGATGCAAATGTATGCGACGAAAGAGTTACACGCACCATGAAGTGCAAGATAGGGAATGGGGTTGGGAATCGGGATAGAAAAGGCACGGGGGCGGGTTCCCGGCGGTTACCTCGATCCTTACTCCACCATTCACGCTCTCTCCCCTTTTACAACTGCAGTGAAGTCCGACCACTGCTCGACGCGGAATGCGCGAATATCACGTACAGACTTCGGAAACCGTGCACGAGCACGCAGAGATTGAATTGCCAAGAAGAGATTCGCCATGTCCTCGCTGTCAGTGATGTAGAGGCTGCCTTGCACACGTCGAAAGTCATGCTCTGCCAGCACGGCGCCGATCTCTGTGTACGCCTGAGAAACACCTTTGGGGTGGTGTTTTTCGGCGTCGCCAACGGTCAGATCAAAGGCGACTGCATACATCAGCGGGCCTCTGGGTCATCGAAAACATGAGTCATCCGGTACTCGGACGTCTCGCCGGTTTCTACCATTTTGATTTCGACAAGCCAGTCGCCATCGTCCAATTGACGAAGGGCGCGGCCAACCTCGTACTTCGGGCCGAAGGCGCCAAAGCTCTTGATCTTGCCGATAGGAATGGGCGGCGGCGCGATGACTTCTGGCATGATTGTTCTCCCACCGTACAATCTTGGCGCAACGATTCAAGGAGTGCAAGGTCTAAATACGGTCTTCACGAAGTCGCGAACCGACGGCCTCATGCCGTATCGGGGCGGGAAGGTCAACCATTCTTCGCCTTCAGGAGTTCGAGGGCTTTGTTGAGGGGTTCGTCGCCCTTGGCGGGTGGCGCTTCCTCGTCCTGATCCTCGCTCGGCGTGCCGACGGCCACTGTGGGAGTGACGGCATCGTCCTGGATATTCTTCCCGGAGGGGCTCTGAAACTTGGCCACGGTCAGCAGGAGGGCGGCGCCGTCGGGGAGTTCGATTTCCTTCTGGATGGAGCCCTCGCCGAAGGTGCGCTCGCCGACTACGTCGCCGCGTTTTGCGTCCTCAATGGCGGCGGCGGTGAGTTCAGCAGCGCCGTAGGTGCCGCGGTTGATGAGGATGGCGAGCGGGGCTGCGGTCAGGAATTTTGCGGGATCGGCGGTGAATGTCTGCACGGGGAACTTCTGGCCCTGGAGCGTGGCCATCGTGCCCTGCTTGAGGAAGAAGTTGGCCAGGCGGAGCCCCTGCTGAGGATCGTCGCCGGAGGCGTCGCGGAGGTCGAGAAGAACCTTGCGATTCTTGCCTGCGGACTTGAGTCTGACGGCAATTTCATCGACGCGGGCCGCGGTGAGCTGGCCGGGTTTGAGGTAAAGGATAGTGGAGTTATCGTATTGCTGTTCGGAGAGCGCGGGCGGGGCGGCGATGGAGCGGGTAAGCGTGAGCTTGTCGGGGTCGGCCTTGCGCGGGCGAATGACCGAGAGAGCGATGTTGCTTCCGGGCTTGCCCTCAAGCATGAGGCGGATGACCGCCAACGACAGCTCGCGGGTGGACTGGTCGCCGATGGACTCGATGACGTCGCCGTCGGCGAGGTGCTCCTTGTCGGCGGGCGAACCGGGCAGCACACTGACGATGGTGGCGTAGCCGAAGCGCTTGGAGACGACGATGCCGACCTGGGCAACGCCGGCCGTGGGGCGGTCCTTGTAGATTTTGTACTCGGTAGGGGTGAGGTAGCTGGAGTCGGCATCGAGCGATTCGAGCAGGCCGTGAAGTGCGCCGGTGGTGACGTCATTGATGTTGGGGACGGTGACGTAGTCGGTCTGGACCTTCTTGAGGACCTCGGAGTAGACGCGCATCTGGCGGTAGGCGCCATCCTGCTCGCCGCCGGCGTGGACGCCAAACCAGCCGAACTCGCCAAAAAGGATGCCGGAGGCAAGGGTGAGGCAGATCGCTATGGATAGGCCGAAGACGAGACGCTGGAAGAATCGAGACACGGACACCACCGGGGAGGGCCCTGAGGGGAACAGGCGCTCACTGTATAGACGTAATCATAGCAAAAACAGTGGTCAGGGGTCAGAGATCAGGGGTCAGAAAACAGAGAATCAGCTGTCAGGGGGCTGGTGGGGTTTGTGGATTTCCAGGTCTCTCCGCCGCGGCGGACGGGACTTGGGGGAAGCAGGAGCATCTTACCCAGGCTTTCCTGTGTAGTGCTGGTGGTGGTGGACTTCGGCGTGGTCTTCCAATGCTTCGAGGTGGGTGATGACTTCGGCGGGCATGCCCAGTTCAGCGGGCAAGCGCTCCTCAAGAACTGTGGCGAGAGCATGGGCGTCGCTGACCGATGTAAGACGCGGGAACAGGAGGTGGACTTCGATGATCTGGCGATAGCCAGTGGTGCGGAAACGCACGCCGTGGTATTGAATATCGAGTTCTGTGCAGATGGCGTCGAGGCGTTCGCGAATCCGCCGGCCGGCTTCAGGATCGGAGTAGTCCAGGAGGCCGACAGCGGATTGCCAGCACAGTCGTCCGCCGGACCAGAGAATGTTGACAGCGACGACGATGGCCACGATGGGATCGAATGGCTTCCAGTGGGTAAGCATTACCAGGCCCAGCCCCGCGACAACGCCAAAGCTGGTCCAACTGTCGGTCAGAACGTGCTTGCCGTTGGCTTGGAGGATGAGGGAATTGGTTCGGCGGCCGGTGCGAATGAGGTAGTAGCCAAGGCCCGCATTGAGGATTCCAGCAATCAGAATGAGCAGAACACCCGAACCGAGGCGTTGCAGTTGGAGCCCGGCGATCCACTCGTAGATGGACTCACAGAGAATGGCGATTGCCGCCACCACAATCATGGCTCCCTCAAAGCCCGCGGAGAAGAACGTGATTCGCTCATAGCCGTAGAGGAAGTGATGGGAAGCCGGCCTGGTGCTGAGGCGAAGACTGAAGCTGGCAAAACCCACGGCGATGACGTGAATGACCGATTCGGCCGCGTCCGAGAAGATAGCCGCGGAATGGGTCATGAAATAGGCGGCTAACTTGCCGATGAGCATGGCAAAGCCAAAGATCAGCGAGAGGCGCATGGCGAACTGCGCGGCCTGCATCCCCTCCTGGTCTCTGGGTTGCGCCGAACTGTCATTGTCTTGCCTGGACACGGAAATCCTCCCTAGCAAAGAGACTTGGCCCGTTGACCCGCCGGCTGGCGTCGTATGTGGATTAATGAGCAAGTGTAGCGCAGGGCGCAATGCCTGAACAGTGCGACGCCACAACCGGCAGCGGCGGCGCGGCAATCTGCGATGACGGGCGCGCGCATCGACGCCAAGCGCAAGGGACCGGAACGAGGCAACGGCTGCGGATAAAACCAGGGAACTGCCGAACCAAAAGAAGCGTACGAACGTCTTATCGATGTATTCTCAACTGGGGAAAAGAATCAAGGCTGGTTTGCGTCTCTGGAATCATGGATGCCGATCGGGGAAAAGGACTGTTTGTATCATGATTGAACGTGTGGCTCGCAAATTGGGTTTCAGAAGCAAGATGTTGCTTAACCTGGCGGGCATTGCTGCGATGGCGATGCCGATTGCGTTCGGTTTTGTAAACGTGAATCAAGTCCGCGCTCAGGCTGCTCCCGCGACGCCGGCGCAAGCTACGGCCGCGGCACCGGCGCAGGGCATCGCAGGCACCTGGCAGGGCACGCTTAACGCGGGCCGGGACCTGCGCACGGTGGTCAAGATCACCAAGGCGGACGATGGCAGCTACAAAGCGGTCTTCTACAGCATCGACCAGGGTGGCCAGCCGTTTAACGCGAACACGGTCACCTTGCAAGGCACGACTGTAAAGCTTGCGCTGGCCCTGATCGGCGGCACGTATGAGGGCAAGCTGAGCGCGGATGGAAAAACGATCGTAGGCAATTGGAGTCAGGGACCGAATCCCATTCCGCTTACCTTGACGCGCGCCACGCCGGAGACGGCCTGGGAGATCCCGACGCCACCAGCGCCCCAGCCGCCGATGGCAGAGAATGCAGATCCTTCGTTTGAAGTGGCGACCATCAAGCCGAACAACTCCGGCGCGGCGAGCATGCAGGGACTCACGCTGCGCGGGCGCAACTTTGCCACGCGCAATTCGTCATTGGGCGACCTGATCGCGTTTGCCTACAATGTGCAGGCAAAGCAGATCGTCGGTGGGCCGGATTGGATGGACAAGGATCGATACGACATTGCCGCGGTGCCCGAACAGGAGGGCGTGCCGAACGCGGAGCAGTTGCGGACCATGATCAAGAAGCTCCTGACGGACCGATTCAAGCTTGCATTCCATAACGACAAGAAGGAGCTTTCGGCGTATGTGCTCACGGTTGGCAAAGGCGGTCAGAAGCTCACGCCGACGCAGTTGAAAGGGCCGCTGCCCGGCATCGGCATTCGTCCCGGCGCCGGCGGCATCACGCTGAACATGGTGAATGCGACGGTGGGGGACTTTGCCAGCTTTCTGCAGATGCTTGTCCTGGACCGGCCGGTAGTGGACCAGACTGGAATCAAAGGCCGGTTTGATTATCAGTGCACCTTCGCGCCGGATGACTCGCAGTTCAACGGACACCCGCCGCCGGTGCCGCCGCAGGCAAACGCGACTGAGTCTGCGCCGGGACTGTTCGAAGCGATTCAGCAGCAGCTTGGGCTGAAGCTGGATGCGGAGAAGACTCCTGTGGATGTGATCGCCATCGACCACGTGGAGAAGCCTTCAGCGAACTAACATTGGCGGAAAGGAACGGGACACCGGGCGGGCAATCAAATCGGAGACGCAGAGCGCAATGGAAACGAGGAACGTCTCATCGGCGAAGTCTGCTAACAGCCTGTGGTAAAAGTCGTGTTTTGAAAGGGCACGACTTTAGTCGTGCCGTAAGACTGAAAATAAACGATGGGCTTCAGCCCCTGAGGGAAGGTTTTCAGAATTTTCGGATTTTACCACGGTCTGCTTAGGCTCAAGAGGTAAGTTGCTTTGAGTTTTTGGAATCGCGGGTGTCTGTCTCGAGGGAAAGGATTGTCCGCACGATGACCGGGCGAGCTGCGCTCAAGCTGGGTATTGGGAAAGGGTTACTGCTGGTTGCTGTTGGATCAGTGGGGCTGGCGGCGCCAAACCTGAGTGGCCAGCGGAACATAACTCCGGGCGCTGCGCATTTGTCTGGGGAAAGCGCAGCCGCCGGGACGCCTATGTACGATGTCGCTTCCATCAAGCTCTCCAAATACACATCCGATGGTGGAACGATGATGGTCATGATGAGAACGGATCCGGATGGCATGACTGCGACGAATGTGACGTTGAAGAGCCTCGTCTGCATGGCGTACGGATTAAGCGATTATCAGGTTTCGGGAGGTCCAGGCTGGGTCGATTCCGACTATTACGACGTCAATGCCAAAATGGACGATTCCACCATGGAGATGCTTGGCAAACTTGCTCCGGGGCAGGCGCAACTGATGAGGCAACAGATGCTACAGGCCGTTTTGGCTGAGCGGTTCAAACTGACGATTCACCGCGAGACAAAGCAGGTTCCGGTATTTACTCTAGTTGTCGCGAAGAGCGGTCCCAAGATGCACCCATCGGCACCCACCACCGCAGCCGCGGATGGGAACAACGGCCCCAACGGCCAGCGACCTCAAGGCATGATGAGAATGGGGTGGGAAACAGACGCAATGACGCTGACCGCTGAAGGGATTTCCATGGAAGGGTTCACACCTCAACTTGCAGGAATGTTGCGTTCTACGGTTGAGAACAAGACCGGACTCAAGGGCAACTATGATTTCACGCTGCGATATACTCCCGACGAAGTGAGGGATGCAATGAATTCCAGTTCTTTCGCTCCTCCCATCTTCGCGGCTGTTCAGGAGCAACTGGGACTGAAACTTGAATCGCGCAAGGGGCTTTCAGAGGCTCTCGTGATCGATCAGGTCGAGAGACCTTCGGCGAATTAGGATCATTGAGCGGCGTGATAAGTCCGCGAGAAATGGCTGAGGCGCGGGAACAAACGAAAGGACTTCGGTGTCTTATATTGTAAGTCGCCGTCAAGTTTCACGAATCAATGATGGGCGGCATCGCTAACGAGTGTCTTGAGAGTTCATGAGCGAACTGAAGCGCAGCAAAAACACGTTGTTGATCGCGGCTGGATTGGTGGCGCTTGCCGCTCAGGGCGCATTGGGTCAAGCGATCGCAACAACGCCGCAGGCTCAGCTCGCAGCGGCCCAGTTGCCGGCATTCGAAGTCGCTTCGATCAGGCTGAGCAACGCCGACAACGACCTGCGCAATTTCATGATCTCGGCCACAAGATTCAGAGTGGAGAACGGAACCGTGACGGCGCTGATCCGGTTTGCTTACAACATCAAATCGGATGACCAGCTTCCCAAAGAGCCGCGCTGGATCGGGGTAGATAAGTTCGACATCGACGCCAAGATTGCGGACTCGCAAGGTGAGGCGATGAATAAACTCGCTCCCGATCAAAAGTTTGAACAATACCGAATGATGGTTCAATCGCTGCTCATGGATCGATTCAAGCTGGAAGTGAGCAGGCAGATGAAGGAGATACCAGTCTACGCATTGACGGTGGCAAAGAATGGGCCAAAGCCGACCATGGCGAAAGTAACACCGCAAACGCAGATGCAGCGCATGCCAACTCTGACTGGAGGGTCGAGGGGAGAACTGAGGGCAGGGGCTGTTTCGATGGCCATGTTTACGGACTGGCTATCGGGCAGGGACGACATAGGCGGCCGCGTGGTGATTGACGAAACCGCCCTGCCCGGCAGTTATGATTTCTTGTTGAGTTGGACGCTGGATGAAGCTCACAAGGCAACGTTGAATGGGGCTGGCGCGAGTCAAGGGGAGTCAAGCGCAAATGCGCTGGAGTCTTCTGGACCATCGATCCTCACGGCGCTTCAAGAGCAATTGGGGTTGAAACTTGAATCGACAAAGGCCAAGGTGGAGGCTCTTGTCATCGATCATATTGAAAAGCCTTCGGCAAATTAGGATCGAACTGGAGTCACCGGATGGTGCGGCGCTTTGCCAAAATCTTGCTCTTCTGCATTCTTGCGAGTCTCTGCGGCTCTTGCGTGGCTGCGGCTTCGGAGTATCACGGGCAAGTTACGTTCGGCGGATTGCCGGTTCCGGGAGCTACGATCACGGCGACGCAAGGCGAGAAGAAGGTCAGCACTGTTTCCGATCAGGGTGGCCTGTATGATTTTCCAGACCTTGCGGATGGGCCGTGGAAGATCGAGATCGAGATGCAGTGTTTCTCGACGATTCAGGCAGAGGTGACGGTTGGCGCGAACATGGCCGCGGGCAAGTGGGAGTTGACGCTGCTGCCGCTGGACCAACTGATGGCGCGCACCAAGCTGACGCAAGCGCCGCCGAGTTTGCCTGTGGCAGTGAACACGCCCGGGGCTGCGAAGAAGCGTGAAGCAACAGGCGCCGCCGCCGCGGTTGCAGAGATGCCGAAGCCGACGGAGGAGCAGAGCCAGCAGGCGTCGGACGGCTTTCTGGTGAATGGCAGCGTGAACAATGCGGCGATGAGCCAATACTCGCTCGACCAGGCTTTCGGGAACCGAAGACCGAACAGCAAGAGCCTCTACACGGGCGGGTTCGCGGCGGTTCTGAATAACTCCGCTCTCGATGCGCGGCCGTATTCACTGAGCGGGTTCGACACGCCGAAGGCCAGTTATGATCGCATAACCGGCATGGTTGCGCTGGGCGGACCGATCAAGATTCCGCACGTGCTGCCGCGCGGGCCTAACTTCTTTGTCGCCTACCAGTGGACGCGCGACCACACCGCGGCCATTCAGCCCGGACTCGTCCCTACCGGGGCAGAGCGTGCGGGGAATCTGTTTGGCTTGTTGAATGCGGTGGGCCAGCCGGTCACGGTTTACAATCCTGCGACAGGGCTGCCGTTCGCCGGCAATGTTGTCCCCGTGAGCACGCAGGCGCAGGCGCTGTTAGCGCTCTACCCCATGCCGAATATTGCCGGCGCGTCGGGCTACAACTACCAGGCGCCCGTGCTCGGCAGCAGCCATCAGGACGTGGTGCAACTGCGCCTGAACAAGACGCTCGGCCGCAAGGACCAGCTCAACGGAGCCTTCAACCTGCAGAGCACAAGGACCGGCAACGAGAACTTTTTCGGCTTTGTGGACACGACCGATACGCTGGGCATCAATACAAATATCAATTGGTCGCACCGATTCAACCAGCACGTATTTGTGTATACAGGCTACCGCTTCAGCCGGTCGAGAACGCTGATCGTGCCCAACTTTGCAGGCCGCGAGAACGTCGCTGGAGCGGCGGGGATAAGCGGCGACGATCAGGACCCGACTAATTGGGGTCCGCCGGCGCTCAACTTTTCAAGCGGCATTGCCGGTCTCAGCGACGCCAACAGCGAGTTCAACCGCAACCGCACCGACGGTTTCTCCGGGTCGGCGGCTATTTATCGCGGCCATCACAACATCACTGTGGGCGGCGATTTCCGCAAACAGCAGTACAACGATTTCTTTGAGCAGAACCCGAGGGGGGCGTTTACCTTTACAGGCGCCGCAACCCAAGGCACGGCAACCAGCACGGCGACAAGCGGGTCGGACTTCGCCGATTTTCTGCTGGGAGTGCCGGATACGAGTTCGATTGCATTTGGCAATGCGGACAAATACTTTCGCCAACCGGTCTACGCCGCTTACGCAACAGACGATTGGCGCATTCTGTCTGTGTTGACCATCAACGCGGGCATGCGCTGGGAGGACGGCGAGCCCATGACGGAGATTCACGGGCGGCTGGTGAATCTCGACCTCACGTCCGACTTTACGGCTGCCGCGCCGGTTGTGGGCAGCGATCCTGTCGGGGCCGTCACCGGCACGCACTATCCCAGCTCACTGATCCGGCCGGACAGGCTCGGGTTTGAACCGCGTATCGGCATTTCGTGGCGTCCCATTCCCGCTTCGACCATTGTGGTCCGCGCGGGTTACGGAATCTATCACGACACTTCGGTCTACCTGGCGCCCGCGCTGCAACTGGCCCAGCAGTCTCCGCTGTCGACGAGCCTAAGGGAGCAGAACAGCGCCGCCTGCCCGCTGACGCTGGCAAACGGATTCAACTCATGCTCTTCCTCCAACCCCGACAACTTCGCAGTCGATCCAAACTTCCGCGTGGGATACGCGCAAACGTGGCAGTTGGCGGTGCAGCGAGATCTGCCCGGCGCAATGCAACTGACCGCGACTTATCTTGGCGTGAAAGGCACGCGTGGCGTTCAGGAGTTTCTGCCCAACACTTACCCGATTGGGGCAGTTACACCGTGTCCTAACTGCCCGCTGGACTTTGAGTATCGAACGTCGGGCGGCGACTCGACGCGCGAATCGGGACAGTTGCAACTGCGCCGCAGGCTGCGCAGCGGATTCACGGCGTCGCTGCTCTACACCTATTCGAAGTCAATGGACGACGACGCAGCGCTGGGCGGCCAGGGTTACGCGACCGCCAACGATCAGAGCCAGAACGCAACCCCAGCGACAGCTTCGATCGCGCAGAACTGGCTCGACCTGCGAGCGGAGCGAGCGCTGTCTACCTTCGATCAACGCAACCTGCTTAACGTGCAGGTTCAATACACGAGCGGCCAGGGCCTGGGCGGCGGAACCCTGATGAGCGGCTGGAGCGGGAGACTGTTGAAAGAGTGGACGGTGCTGACGCAGATTACGACTGGGACTGGAATGCCGGAGACCCCGAGTTATCCAACTGCGGTTCCCGGCACTGGGTTCACGGGCACGATTCGACCAAACCTTACCGGTGCACCTATCTATATTTCCGGCATGGCTGCGCATCTGAACGCCGCAGCCTATACGGCGCCGTTCGCCGGCCAATGGGGAAATGCGGGCAGAGACTCGATTACCGGGCCCGGCCAGTATAGCCTCGACACTTCGCTCGAACGAACATTTCGGCCTAACACGAAGCTTTATCTGATTGCACGCGTGGACGCGACGAACCTGCTGAATCACGGCGTCTTCACCGGGTGGAGTACCAGTGTCAGCAGCACACAATTCGGACTGCCCATAGCTGCCAATCCCATGCGCAGCTTGCAGACCACGATAAGGCTGAGGTTCTGAGATGCGGAGACTGACAGGCCTTATCGTCTTAGTCATGGCCGGCGCCTTTGCGGGCGCGCAGCAGATTGGGCAGAACAAGCCGGCCGGCGCCGGAGATAACTTTACCTTGACTGTGAAAGTGCAACTGGTGGTCGAAGCCGTGGTGGTGAAAGATAAGGATGGGAAGCCCATTCAGGGACTTACCGCCAAGGACTTTGCCCTCACCGAGGACGGCGCTCCGCAGTCGATCAGCTTCTGCGAGCATCAGGCGCTGGCTGGCCATGCGGAGCCGCTGCCGGTGGCTGCGCCGGGCAGCGAAGATATCAAAATCTACAAGCGCCTGACGCATACACAGATTGCGCCTGAAACCGTGGAGAACGGGCGCTATAAGAATCGCCGGCTGCTGGCACTTTACTTTGATATGTCCGCGATGTACCCCGCCGACCAGCTCCGCGCCCTCTCTGCCGCGGAGAAGTTTATCCGCACCCAAATGACCACCGTCGATCTGGTGTCAATCCTGAGTTATGAAGGCGGCTCCGTCGATATCTACCAGGACTTTACCGGCGACAGGAACAAGCTGCTCAGCGTGCTGGAGACCATGATCGTAGGTCAAGGCCAGGGAAACGAAGAGACCATCGACGACGCCAGCAGCGCGGACACGGGAGCGGCCTTCGGCCAGGACGACAGCGAGTTCAACGTCTTCAACACTGATCGGCAGCTCTCTGCCTTGCAGACCGCGGCCAAGATGCTGGGCCAGTTGAACGAGAAGAAATCGCTCGTCTACTTCGCCAGCGGCCTGCGCCTGAACGGGATTGACAACCAGGCCCAGCTTCACGCCACGGTCGACGCGGCCATCAAAGCCGGCGTGTCCTTCTGGCCAATCGACGCGCGCGGCCTCGTGGCACGGGCGCCGCTGGGCGACGCAACACAAGGCTCGCCGGGTAACTCCGGCGTATACACCGGCGGCGCCGCGCTGGCCAACATCAGCAATTTTCAGCAGTCGCAAGATACGCTGTTTGCTCTTGCCGGGGACACCGGCGGAAAAGCTCTCTTCGATAACAACGACCTGACCCGCGGCCTCGTCCAGGCTCAGGAATCCATCTCCGATTACTACATCCTCGGCTACTACGCCACCAATACAGCCAAGAACGGCCACTTCCGGCGTATCAAGGTCTCGCTCACTCAAGATCTCGCCGCCAACCTGACTTACCGCCAGGGTTACTACGCCGACAAGGAGTTCAGCCGCTTTACCGCTGTCGACAAGGAGCGACAGCTTGAAGACGCACTGATGCTCGAGGACCCAGTTACCGAGCTTTCGATCGCTATGGAGATCGATCACTTCCAACTCAATCGAGCGGAGTACTTTGTTCCCATCATTGTGAAGATTCCAGGCCGCGAGCTGGCGCTGGCCAAACGCGGCGGCGCCGAGCACACGCTCATCGACTTTGTGGGCGAGATCAAGGACCTGGTCGGCGGCGCCACTGTCACCAATGTGCGCGACAACGTGAACATCAAGCTCTCCGATGCGACCGCGGCAGAACTGGCCCGGCGGCCTATAGAATATGACACCGGCTTCACGCTGCTGCCCGGCAAGTACATGATCAAGTTTCTGGCGCGCGACGATGAAACAGGCAGAATCGGCACCTATCAAACCGACTTCGTCATTCCTAACTTGAATAAGGAAGAGAAACAAATCCCCATCAGCTCGGTTGTGCTGAGCAGCCAGCGAGTGGATCTCAAGGAAGCGCTGTTCGACGCAGCGAAGGCTAAAGACAAGGAGAAAGAAGCATCCGTAAACCCGCTCGTCCAGGATGGGAAGAAGCTCATCCCCAGCGTCACACGTGTGTTTAGCACAACGCGTGAGATATACGTTTACTTTCAGGCCTATAAGTCGCCAGTGGCGGACGGGAAGACGGCCAGCCAGCCGATTTTCGCATTTGTCAGCCTTTATCTTGCCGGCAACAAGGTCTTCGAGACGCCGCCAACGGCGGTGGCGCCCAATGTCGCCAGCAGGCTTGGAACCATGCCCATGAGCTTCAACCTGGGCGTGCATGGCCTCCCGCCTGGAGAATATGACTGCCAGGTGACCGTTCTCGACCCGTCCACGGGGAAGGCGACCTTCTGGCGGGCACCGATCTTGCTTGTTCCTTAGCGCATCTCTGCACAAGTTCTTCCTGGCGACAAACATTCCCTCAGGGGCTCAATACTACAGTTGCGCTTGCTTCGTGTCATCGGGCAATTTGAAGTTGATGGCGAAGCCTGGCACTGCTTTCGTGCTCCCAAACAACGACGGCCTGGGAACATCTCCCAGGCCGTCGCGGTGAACTGTGTGTATTGGACTAAGGCCATCCGCGCTGACGCGAGTGCCCGAGCATTTTCACTCATGCTCCCAAGCCGCGATCACGCGATGGCGCTACCGGTTAGACCGGCCCCCTTGGGCGACAGAGTCGTCGCTCCATTAGAAGAATCGCCACCGTGAACATCGGGTCGAGGGATGCACCTCTACGTGAAAGGATGCGGTAGCGTCTCATGCGGCCAAATGCTCTCCGCCGGGGCTACCTTGGGGTCTGGGGCGCGATGCCCTAGGCTTCAGTCACCTCATGTACCGTATTGCTCAATGAGTTTCTCTGCATCTTTTGGACAGCCCTCCTTCCCCGTATGAAATCAATCTACCCCCGAATTCACGCGGCGTCAACAATTGCCTTCGCTGGGGCCAACAGCCAGGGATTATTTCCTGTTTAAGGATTCCTTCGGATATCTCTTCTTCAACTCCCTTCCGTCGTCCAGAATGGTTGCGTGAGCGGCGGTCCCTGGCGCCGCTCACGCAATCGAGACACGCACTGGGACGCCAGTTGCTTCCTTCGAATCACGGATGCATGATTGAACTGAAAACCATCAACGCTTGCCGCACGGCGATGAACGAACCCAATGGCCACAAAATCTCGTTCGACCAGGTCATTGAAACCATGTACCGTACCGGTCTCGATATGCAATCCTGCTACAAGGGAACTTCGCTGGCCGGCGCGGCCCTGAATGTCATTGAGTGCTAAAAGGGATTATGCAGACCATCTATCTCATTACTACGGGCGGAACGATCGAGAAGGCGTACTCCGAACAATCGGGCGCTGTGCTGAACAACGCCAGCAAGGTCGGGCACTACTTGAAGCTGCTGCGCCTGCCGGATTGCGAGGTCCGGGTCATTCCACTGATGAACAAGGACAGCCTGGAGATGACCCAAGAGGACCGGGCGGTTCTGGTGAAGGAACTGACCGGGGTGCTGCCGCAGGATCATCCCATCGTCATCACACATGGCACTGACACCATGGTTGAAACCGGACTCTATATCGAGAAAGCATTTCCTGACCTGAAAGTGCCGGTCATACTTACAGGAGCGATGACGCCCCTGGGATTCGAGGACAGCGACGGGTTACAGAACTTGACTGAGAGCCTGCTCGCTGCGCGGTTGTTGGGCGCGGGAGTATTTGTGGTGATCCATAGCCAGGTGTTTCCCGTTGACCAGGCACGGAAAGACAAAGAACGGGGAACATTTGTCCGGGCCTAGCAAAGAGGTAGAGCTGGCAGAGGCGGAGGGCGTGTGATGAAGGCATTGGTCAAGAGCCGGGCCGAACGGGGCTTGTGGCTGGAAGAAATTGCGGAGCCTGTCATCGGCATCAACGATGTACTGGTGCGTGTGCGCTACACCGGCATCTGCGGCACCGACGTTCATATTTACGAGTGGGACGAATGGGCGCAAATGACCATTTCTGTGCCCATGGCGATTGGGCATGAATTTGTGGGCGAGATCGTTGCAGTCGGAGCAAACGTCAACGACTTCTATCCGGGCGACATCGTCAGCGGCGAAGGCCATGTGGTCTGTGGCCGTTGCCGGAATTGTCTCGCCGGCCGACGCCATCTTTGCGCTTCCACGCAGGGCGTTGGCGTCAACCGGCCCGGAGCTTTTGCCGAATTCATTTCGCTGCCCATGACCAATATCTGGCGGCACAGCCCCGGCATCAATCAGGAAGTGGCGGCCATCTTTGACCCATTCGGGAACGCCGTACACACGGCGCTCTCGTTTCCAGTGCTGGGTGAAGACGTGCTGATCACGGGAGCCGGTCCCATCGGCATGATGGCGATCCCGGTGGTGCGACATGCCGGCGCACGGCATGTAGTTGTGACGGATATGAATCCCTTCCGGCTGGAGCTGGCGCGGAAGATGGGCGCGACGTTGGCGGTAAACCCTGACCAGACGCCGCTGGCCGAGGTGCGGAAGCAACTCGGCATGATGGAAGGCTTCGACGTCGGGCTGGAAATGTCCGGCAATGGGCAGGCGCTGCGCGACATGATCGTGAACATGAGCCATGGCGGCAAAATCGCCATTCTCGGCATTCCAGCCAAAGAGACCATGATGGACTGGCGGCAGGTGATCTTCAACATGCTCACCATCAAAGGCATCTATGGACGCGAGATGTACGAAACCTGGTACAAGATGTCGGTGATGCTGGAGTCGGGTGTGGACATCTCCCCCGTGATCACGCACCGCTTCGCCTATTACGATTTTCAGCAGGGCTTCGACGCGATGATCTCAGGCCAGACGGGCAAAGTGGTGCTGGACTGGACGAGCCTGCGCTGAAACAACGGAAAGGATTGCCATGTACGGGAAGGTGCGGAGTTTCATAGAGAGCAAAATAGGCGAAATCCAAAGAGCCGGCTTGTACAAGCGCGAGCGTGTGCTCGCCGGGCCGCAGCAGGCAAAGGTCTCCGTTGCCGGCGGCGGGCAGGTACTGAATCTATGCGCGAACAACTACCTGGGACTTGCCAATCATCCCGCCGTGGTGCAGGCAGCACAGCAGGCTTTGACGGATTGGGGCTACGGACTGGCCAGCGTGCGTTTCATCTGTGGAACGCAATCGATTCACAAGCAACTGGAAAAGCGGATCAGCGCGTTTCTGGGAACGGAAGACACGATTCTCTACGGTTCCTGTTTTGACGCGAATGGCGGGCTGTTTGAAACCTTGCTCGACGCGGAAGACGCCATCATCTCCGACGAGTTGAACCATGCCAGCATCATTGACGGCATCCGGCTTTGCAAGGCCGCCAAGTTCCGCTATCGAAACGGCGACATGGACGACTTGGAGGCGAAGCTGAGGGAGGCGGCATCGGCGCGGCATCGGCTCATCGCCACCGACGGCGTTTTTTCGATGGACGGTTACATCGCCAAGCTGGATAAGATATGCGATCTCGCAGAGAAGTACGACGCGATGGTGATGGTGGACGACTCCCACGCCGTCGGCTTCATCGGCGAGCAGGGACGCGGTACGCCGGAGTATTGCGGCGTCGAGGGACGCGTGGACATGATTACCGGAACGCTGGGCAAGGCGCTGGGCGGCGCCAGCGGCGGGTATACAAGCGGGCGGAAGGAGATTGTCGAGTTGCTGCGGCAACGTTCACGGCCGTATCTGTTCTCCAACTCCGTCGCGCCGCCGATTGTTGCAGCCTCGCTGAAGGTGCTCGATCTGCTGACGGAATCCGCGGACCTGCGCCATCGCCTGCGCGAGAACACTCGCTTCTTCCGCGGGCAGATGGTCCAGGCCGGCTTCAACATCTTGCCGGGGGAGCACCCCATTGTGCCGGTCATGTTCGGCGACGCAGTTCTCGCTTCTCGCTTCGCCGAACTGCTGCTGGCCAAGGGCGTCTATGTTGTGGCCTTCTCGTATCCCGTCGTGCCGCAAGGCAACGCCCGCATCCGCACGCAGATTTCAGGCGCCCACACGCGGGCAGACCTTGAGTTCGCGCTGGCAAAGTTTGCCGAAGCCAAGCTGGAGTTGGGCGCTTGATGTGGGCCATGATCGGGGAATGATCGTTTTGAACAGAGTGTAATCTTGTTCGGGCAGTTGAATTGAAGGTCATGAAGATTACGGGTACCTGATCCCTGGGGCAAACGTCTCCTGCGTGGATCGCTTGGCCTGGAAATTGACCGGAGCACGACCGTTCGGGTGGCAACCATCCGCACCTCCCGCGCAACCGCGCGAGGAGAGCAATTCTGGAATTCTGCCCTATTTTATTGATTTCATTGGTGGCGGAGGGCAGGATCGAACTGCCGACCTACGGGTTATGAATCCGTCGCTCTAACCATCTGAGCTACTCCGCCGGAGGGGCGCCTGGAAGGCACGGGCCAGAAGGGCCCGCTGGGACGGGCGGACTGGAATCCGCACAGACGACCCAATGTTGATGATACGGGTGGGTGGATTGGAGGTCAAACCGGAGGCGCGAAGGCTGCAGGGCAAGTTTTTGAGTCCGAGGGGACGGTTTGGGCGTCAAAAAGAGCAGGAAGATGCTTGTTTGAACAAGTATACTCTCTCCTTGACTTCCTCGATCGAGCCCATTCGCAGAGTGTTGAGCTTCCGGGGAAGGCCATCAAGGGAATTCGCTCTGGTTCCCGTTCCATTTTTCATCGCCTCAATCACCCCATTACCGTTCAAGGAGAAATGCCATGTCAGAACCGACAATCGTCCAAAAGAGTCCGTACCCCATTGAAGTGGAAGCCGGAAAGAGCTACTACTGGTGTTCCTGCGGCCAGAGCGCGAACCAGCCCTTCTGCGACGGCACCCACAAGGGCAGCGATTTCACCCCGGTGAAGTTTGAAGCCACCGAGAGCAAGACGGTCTACTTTTGCGGCTGCAAGCACAGCGCCAGCCCGCCACTGTGTGACGGCAGCCACGCCAAACTCTAACCTTCATGGGGCTCCTCGCCCCTTTGGCCTCCCATCCCGGCAGACAAAGTTTGTTCGCCGGTGTGGGAGACCTTGAGCCGTTCCCTTTACACTCGACAGCATGAGTTCTTTGCGGATCGCCGGTGTGATTCCGGCGCGGTTGAGTTCGACCCGGCTCAGCCGCAAGGTGCTGCGCATCATCGCCGGCCGCCCTATGGTGGAGTGGGTGTGGCGCGCGGCCATGGCGAGTGGGCTGATGGACCCAGTGGTGGTGGCCACCGACTCAGGGGAAGTGGCGCTTGTTTTGAGGGAGCGCGGGATCCCGGTGGCGATGACACCGGTCGATTGCCCGAGCGGGTCGGATCGAGTCCGCAAGGTGGCGCGGCAGATCGACGCCGATATTTATGTGAACATCCAGGGCGACGAGCCGACGCTGACGCCGGAGTTCTTTCCGCCGCTGCTGGCGCTGTTTGACCGGGCAGAAGTAGAGGTGGCGACGCTGGCGGTTCCGTGCCCTGCCGATGAGATTGCGAACCCGAATGCAGTGAAGGTGGTGACGGCGCTGGATGGGCGGGCGCTCTACTTTTCGCGGGCGGCAATACCGTTTGACCGGGATGGGGCTGGGTTTGGCGGGTATCGCAAGCACCTGGGGATTTATGCGTATCGCAAGGCAGCGCTGGAGCGGTTTGCGGCGCTCGAGCCTTCTCCGCTGGAACGGATGGAGCGGCTGGAGCAACTGCGGTTGCTGGAAAACGGGATTGGGCTGTATGTGGCCGAGGCTCCGGGGGACGCGATCGGGGTGGATACGGAGGCTGATTTGGTGAGGGCGGAGGCGGTGCTGCGGGAGCGCGACGGGGGACAGGCTGCTTAGCCTCCCACCCTTGCGGCGAAAAAGCCGCAAGAATGGGGTGCCCAATTCTATTGAGGGACGGCCAAGAAATCTGAATTGCGCGCAAGAACCGGATAGCTTGCTGCGCAGCAGATGGGCGACGATGGTTCCCATGAAGGGCAAATCTGAAATCACAGTCGGGAATCGATTGGCAGGCGGGCGCGGTTTGGCTCAAGGGCCGGTGATCGACGCTGAGGCTGCGTGGAAGCAGGTTCTGGCGCGCGACGCGGCGGCGGCGTTTTTTTATGCGGTGACGACGACGGGGGTGTTTTGCCGGCCCAGTTGCACGAGCCGCCGGCCGCGGAGGGAGAATGTGCGGTTTTTCTCGTCGACGGAGGCTGCGCGGGTGGCGGGGTTTCGCGCTTGCAAACGGTGCAATCCTGAGACTGCGGCGGACGGCGGGGCTTTGCAGAAGGTTCGTGCGCATATTGAGGTGAACCTTGATCGTGCGGTGCCGCTGGTTGAGTTGGGGCGCGTGGCGGGGCTGAGCCCGTTCACGGTGCAGAGGCTATTCAAGCGGGAACTGGGCGTGAGCCCGCTGCAATACCAAAGGGCGCTGCGGGCGGGGCGGTTGCGCGGCGCGCTCAAGCAGGGAGGCAATGTGACGGATGCGATTTATGAAGCCGGGTTCGGGTCGTCGAGCCGGGCCTATGAGGGATCGGGGCTGGGCATGACGCCGGCGAAGTTTGCGCAGGGCGGGCGGGGCGAGGAGATTGGCTATACAACTGCGCGGTCGCCATTTGGGTGGCTGGTGGTGGGGGCGACGGGGCGCGGGTTGTGCTGGTTGGCGTTGGGGGAAACGGCTGCCGAGGCGGAGGCCAGTCTGCGCACGGAGTTTCCGCAGGCTGCGCTGCGGCGCGATCCGTCTCTCTCCGGGCTTGTGGAGGCGGCGGTTGGGGTGGTGGTTGAGGCCGGAGCGAGGTCGGGAAAAGAATTGACTTTGGACTTGCGGGGGACGGCGTTTCAATTGCGGGTGTGGCAGGCGCTGCGGGGGATTCCGCGGGGCGAGACACGGAGCTACAGCCAGTTGGCGAGGGAGTTGGGCGATCCGAAGGCGACGCGGGCAGTGGCCCGGGCTTGCGCGACCAATCGCGTGGCCCTGGTTGTCCCGTGCCATCGGGTGGTGGGGGCCAGTGGGGCGTTGACTGGGTACCGGTGGGGCGTGGAGAGGAAGCGGCTGCTGCTGGATGCGGAGAGCCGGAAAGGCTGATCGCCGCGGTCTGCCTCGGACCCCAGTTTTCCGTCAGAATTCTTGGGATGGTATTCTCAATGAGCGAGGAGAAACGAATCTTTATGGCAGCTACAACACTGGAAATTACGGATTTGGAATACAAAGTGGCCGACATGTCCCTGGCGGACTGGGGCCGGAAGGAAATCGCAATCGCCGAGCACGAGATGCCGGGATTGATGTCGATCCGGAACAAGTATGCGGCCGCGAAGCCACTGGCCGGCGTGCGGATCACAGGTTCGCTGCACATGACGATTCAGACGGCGGTGCTGATTGAGACGCTGGTGAGCCTGGGCGCGGATGTTCGCTGGGCGAGTTGCAATATTTTTTCGACGCAGGATCATGCGGCGGCTGCAATTGCAGCGACCGGGGTTCCGGTGTTTGCGTGGAAGGGCGAGTCGCTCGAGGATTACTGGTGGTGCACGTATCAGGCGCTGAACCACAAGGGCGGCAAGGGGCCGGAGTTGGTGGTGGACGACGGCGGCGATGTAACTCTGCTGATCCACAAGGGGTATGAGCTGGAAGACGGCGATAAGTGGGTCGATGGGCCTTCAGGCAGCCACGAAGAGAAGGTGATCAAGGATCTGCTGAAGAAGGTGTATGCGGAAGATCCTCAGCACTGGCACAGGGTTGTAAAGGCCTGGCGCGGCGTCTCGGAAGAGACCACGACCGGCGTGCACCGGCTGTACAAGATGCTGGAGCAGGGCAAGCTGCTGGTGCCGGCCATCAATGTGAACGACTCGGTGACCAAATCGAAGTTCGATAACTTGTATGGCTGCCGTGAGTCGCTGGCCGATGGCATCAAGCGCGCAACCGACGTGATGGTTGCGGGCAAGGTTGCCGTAATCTGCGGTTACGGCGATGTGGGCAAAGGCTGCTCGCACTCGCTTCGTGGGATGGGCGCACGCGTCATTGTTACTGAAGTTGACCCGATCAACGCGCTACAGGCGGCGATGGAAGGGTTTGAAGTTACTACGATCGAAGAGACGCTGGGCCGCGGCGACATCTACGTCACGACCACGGGGAACGTGGACATTATTACCCTGGAGCACATGAAGAAGATGAAGGACCAGGCGATTGTCTGCAACATCGGGCACTTCGACAACGAGATCCAGATGGACCGTCTGAACGAAGAGCCGGGCGTGACCAAGCTGAACATCAAGCCGCAGGTGGATTTCTACACGTTCCCCGCCGGACCGGACCAGCCTGCCCACGGCATCTTTGTGCTGGCGGAAGGACGGCTGGTGAACCTTGGCTGCGCGACCGGACATCCGAGCTTTGTGATGAGCAACAGCTTTGCCAACCAGACGCTGGCGCAACTGGATCTTTGGGAGAAGAAGGACAGTTACAAGATCGGCGTTTATGTGCTGCCCAAGCGGCTGGACGAAGAGGTGGCGCGGCTGCACCTGGAGAAGATCGGGGTGAAGCTGACCACTCTGACGCCGAAGCAGGCGGACTATCTGGGCGTGCCGGTGGAAGGGCCTTATAAGGCGGAGAATTACCGGTACTAAAAACAGAGATCAGAGATCAGAGAACAGAGATCGGGGATCAGCGGCCGGAGGTTTTCTGACCACTGATCTCTGACAACTGAAAACTGTCTTATCGCCGCTTGCGATTGATGAATTGGTGGTAGAGGCTCCAAACAGAGTTGTGCATGAGGCGTTGCTGCTTGGCTTTGAGGGCGGTGTAAGAACGCTGCACGTAGTTATCGAATTCAGGTGGGAAGTCGATGAGTGAACGGCGCTCAGAGTAGTCTCCCTTGGCCCATTTGGCCAGGACTGCTTTGTATCCCACAACGTGGGTGACGAACTCGAGGAGACACTGGGGCATCTCCTCCTCGACGATGAGATAGGCTTTCTCAATAATGATCTTTTCGCGGATGTTATTTAAAGGCACGAAGATGGTGGTGAGCCACAAAATCCAATCCTTCAACTCCTCTTCAGTAACGATGATGTTCTTTTCCTTGCCCTGCTTCTTGAGCATCGTCTTATAGGCGATGTGTCCGGCCTGAGAGGCTACGTAGAGGGGGCCGTAAAACTCATTGAGGCGCTTGTTGACGAGGCGCAGCTTATCCGCCCGCTGGGCCATCATCCGAGTGCTGAGGAATGTGACCAGATAGCCGGCGAATGCAAGAACAACGGTGAGAACGGCGGCGCCTTGCAGGGAGTTGGGAGCGAAGAAATTGGACAGGTCCATAGCGTGGGTTGCCTTGGCCAAAAGTATACGCGGTGAGTCGATTGCCGCAATGTGATCGCTGCAATTTCGCTGGAGGCTTGTACCAGTTTGCTACTTTTTGTGTGGGGGTGAAGCCGGCTTTGCCTTTTCAGGAATCACGCGGATCTCGAAGAGCTTGGGCCATAGCTTGCCGGTGACGAAGAGGCGGTCGTGCACGGGGTCGTAGGCGATGCCGTTCAGTACGGCCTCAGGGCTGGAGCGCTCGCTCTGGGGTAGCAGGCCGGTGAGGTCGACGAAGCCGAGAACCTTGCCCGTAGCGGGGGCGATGCGTGCGATGCGATCCGAATGCCAGATGTTGGCATAGATCTCGCCTTGAACGAACTCGAGCTCATTGAGTTGGGTCACGGGCAGGCCATGGTCCCGGACGGTGACGCGGCGCAGCACTTTGAAGGTTGTGGGATCGAGGAAGCGGAGCGTTGCGGTGCCATCGCTGAGGATCATTTCTTTGTCATCCGCGGTCAGCCCCCAGCCTTCACCGTCATAAGGCAATGTATGCAGAAAACGGAAGGTGGCGCGGTCATAGACCAGCGCGACGTGGTCTTGCCAGGTGAGCTGAATCAGAGTGCTGCCCCAGGGGGCAAGTCCTTCAGCGAAGTACTTGGCGGGCACGTCCTGGAGTTGCAGGATGCGGCCGGTTTCAAGGTCTTCCATGCGCAGGGAGGACTGGCCGTTGAGGCCGGTGCTCTCATAGAGATGCCCATCCAGATAGAAGAGCCCCTGCGTATAGGCGTGCTGGTCGTGCGGGTAGGTGTGAACGACCTGGTAAGTGTCCGCCGCGAATGCGGGTGGGAGCATCCCGACGCAAAGCGACAGGAGGACAAGTGCGCGGCGCAAGGGGAAGAAGTTCATGGTGTGGGCAGGGCTCTAGTTTACGTCGTTGGCGGTGAAGACCGCGACGGGGGGATTGCTGGTGAGCTGGGTATCGACAATGAGCACGGTGCGGACTTCGCCGCCAGTGAGACCGATGGGAGTTGAGGTGTAGCTGGGTGTGGTGAGGCCGGTGGGCGTGATGACCATGGTGACGGTTTGGGAAAGGAAGCTGACGTAGGTGGGCGTGTTGCCGACGGGCAGAGCAGTGACGAGAGGAATGGCGTTGGCAAGGGTTGAGCCGGCGGGAACCATATAGACGTCAACTGCGCCGGTATTGATGGCCTGATTGAGGAAGCGGAAGGCGGAGTGGCCGGTGGCCGCGGCGACCTGCTGGTCTTGAAGAACTGTGATTTCATAGCCAGTCGGGGCGGCGGCGTCGTCCGTCAGAAAAGCGGAGTGCTGGTCGCCGGCGGCCAGCACCCAGTCGTTGGTGGTGAGCAGTGGGGGGCCGGCGGTAGTGGCGTTTACATTGATGACGGCGGAGTTGGAGGCCGGAAGGGCGCCATAGGCGGTGATGGCTCCCTGACCGATGTTGGCGGCAATGAGTGTGCCGTTGACGGTTACATTCACGGCCGGGGCGAGGTAAGAAGCATCGATGACACGCACCAGGGTGGGTTGGGTGTAACTGCCGACGTTCTCGCAGGCGGTGAGGAAGAGGGCTACGGCCAGCGCAGCCACGGCGGCCAAGGTCAGGCGGGGCACGGTCAGCAGCGGCGCACCGTTCATCCTGGTCATCCTGGCGCCGGTCCCCGAGCGAAAGCAGATTGTCTTCATCGCGCGCATCTTGGAGTGCGGAAAAGGCCTTCCACCCATAGTACAGGGGAGGGATGGGATGCGGTTGCGAGTTTTTGAGCAATGCGGGAGATTGGGGACTCGAGCGGACAGCGCATTGGATTCTGGACGCATTCCCTCAGAGGCTAAAGCCCGCACCCTTCAGGAAAAGCGAGCTTCCTTGGGCTGGAGTCCGCAGGCTCAGAGTCCGCCATGGAATCGGCCGAAGGTGCGGGCGAGCATGACTGACATGAGGGTCATTCCGATGCCGAGCGCGAGCACGTGGCCGGCGTTTTGGAGGCTGAAACTGCCGACACGGCAGATGAGCACGTAGGCGATGGCGAGATTGAACATGCCCCAGAGGACATTGACGGTGGAGGAGGACAGGCCCTGGCCTGGCGGCTTTGCGAAGGGGGATTGGAATTTGCGGCCGGAGATGCCGCTGATGAGATGAGGCAGTGTGTTGGCGAGGAATGCGCCGCCGAAGAAGTAGGAAACGTAGTAATACCAGGGCATGATGGGCAGGCTCCTGGAGGTAATCGTAGCAGGGGGTGGCTCGGATTGCTTTGCGAGGGTTGGGGAGTTGTTGCGAGCCGAGTTGTCAAAGCACGGTCGGGGTGGACATCTTTGTTCTCCCACCCATTTCGCAAAGGACGCGAAATGGATGGGGCACCCGCACTGTTTGCTGGAATTCTAGCTTGCGCCGAGGTAGATGAAGCGGGCGAGAAAGAGGGCGGCGAGGGTGTAAAGAAGCCAGTCCTGGCGACGGAATTTGCCGGTGGCGAGGTGGAGAATGGCCCAGGCGATGATGCCGAAGCCGAGGCCGTTGGCGATGGAGTAGGTGAGCGGGATGAGGATGAGGGTGAGGAAGGAAGGGACAGCGACGAGCGGGTCAGTCCAGCGGATCTCAGTGATGGTGGCGAGCATGAGCGAGCCGACGAGAATGAGGGCGGGGGCGGTTGCGGCTGGAGGAACGATGCCGACAAAAGGAGCGGCGCCAATGGCTCCAAGAAAGAGCAGGCCGGTGACGATGGCGGTGACGCCCGAGCGTCCTCCGGCAGCGACGCCTGCTGTGGACTCGACGTAGCTTGTTACGGTGGAGGTTCCGGTCAGGGAGCCGAAGATGGTGGCGCTGGCGTCGGCGAATAATATCCGGTCCAGGCGTGGAATGGAGTGGTCGGCGGCGATCAGGCCAGCCCTCTTGGTGACGGCGACCAAGGTGCCGAGGTTGTCGAAGAGGTCGACGAAGAAGAAGACGAAGACAATTTCAAGCAGGCCCTTGTTGAGAGCGCCGCGAATGTCGAGCTTGAGGGCGGTGTCGGCCAGGGAGTGGAATCCGCCGGCAGCGGGAGTCCAATGGACAAGACCCAGCGCCCAGGCGATGGCGGTGACGGTGAGGACGCCGATGAGGATGGCGCCGCGAACCTTTTTCACTTCGAGGGCGACCATGAGGATGAGTCCGAAGAAGGCCAGGGCGGGAGTGGGGTTGCGGATATTGCCCAGGCCAACGAGCGTTGCCGGATCGCCGACCACCATGCCGGCGTTGCGGAAGCCGATGAATGCGATGAAGAGTCCGATTCCGCTGGCGACGGCGGCGTAGAGCTCATGGGGGATGGAGCGGAGGATCATTTGGCGGATGCCGGCGGCGGTGAGGGCGAGGAAGATGACGCCAGAGAGAAAGACAGCGCCCAAGGCGGTCTGCCAAGGGATGTGCATCTTGATACAAACGGTGTAGGTGAAGTAGGCGTTGAGACCCATGCCGGGAGCGAGCGCGATGGGATAGCGGGCCACCACACCCATCAGAATGGAGCCGAAGGCCGCTGAAAGGCAGGTGGCGGCGGTGACTGCGGCAAGTGGCATGCCGGCGGCCGACAGGATGGCTGGATTGACCAGGACAATATACGCCATGGTCAGGAAGGTTGTGATGCCGGCGAGGACTTCGGTGCGCCAGTTGGTGCCGAGGCGGGCGAATTCAAAGTAGGTTTCCAGGCGTTTGAGCATAGGCGGGTGCTTTTAGAAGAGCACAGACTGAGCGGAACGCAAAGGAATTTTCACCTGCAGTGCGGCGGACGGCCTTTGCGGCAAAAGGGCGGGGTTTGCACGATTCCGCGCTTGCGCTAGAAAGAAGGCGGAAGTGTGAGGCTATTTGCTGCCGCGATGAACCGTCGACGAAGATTTAACCAGCTCGGATACCTTCTCCGCGCACCAGAGTTTGATCAGAGACTGGTAGGGGACATCCAGCTTGCGCGCGTGGTTGCGGATGGTGTTCAGAACATCCTCTGGCATACGCAGGGATATGGTTTCAGTGGAAGGGCGCAGCTTGGGAAAGGTCACCAGCTTGGCCTTGCTCCAATCCACATACTCCGTGCTGTCGTTTTTTTGGGACTCCCAGAAGGCGCGCTCCTCGGCTTCGCTCGAAAACTTAGGAATGGGCTTCAATTGCTTGCTCATAGACGGCTCCCTCCCTCCGGCTCATGTCCCGCGCCGAGATGGGACGAATGAGCGTTCCGTTTTCCCGCTCGGTGAAAGTTATCTGCAACCAGCGATCCAGATCGGTGCGGCCCAGTGCATGAAATCGCGGCTCCCGTTGACTGTGCTTCAGATCATCTGCAAGAAGCAGCGGCTTATTGAGAAAAACCTGCTCAACCTCATATTTAGAAACACCGTGTTTATCGTTCTTCCTGGCGTTGCCTTCGTCCCAGTCAAAACCGGTGCAGGACATGTACGGCCTCTGTATATGTCTGCAATATACCACGGGTTGCAGGAGTCCTGCAAGCCGAAGCCGGCTTCAATTTCTCCCCTCTTCGCAAAAGACGCGAAGGATGGGGCGCCCGGCCAGCGGGGTTAGCGGAGCTGGCGGGGTGGCAAGTCCTCCACGGCGGTGCGTCAGATGGCACTTGCACGCCAGGGGCCAGTGAGCGAGTCGGAAGCGATGTACAAAACAGCGCAGATTGGCTGGCCGGCCAAGGATTCAATAGGAGTGCAGGGCGAATCCACGCAACTTTCTCAACCACGTCCAACGAATTCTTCAACCCGAAGCAGGAGGCATTGATGGCAACGATTACGACCAAAGACGGAACAAAGATCTATTACAAGGATTGGGGCACGGGTCAGCCTGTGGTCTTCAGCCACGGTTGGCCGCTCAGCGCGGATGCATGGGAAGATCAGATGGTCTTTCTGGGTTCGCACGGTTATCGTGCAATTGCGCATGACCGGCGCGGCCATGGGCGATCGAGCCAGCCCTGGGATGGGAACGATATGGATACCTATGCCGACGACCTTGCGGAACTGACAGAGACGCTCGATCTGAAGGACGCGGTCCACGTTGGCCACTCGGCCGGCGGGGGCGAGGTGGCGCGGTACATTGGGCGGCACGGGACGAAGCGCGTGGCCAAGGCGGTGCTGATCGGCGCGGTGCCCCCGCTGATGTTGATGACGGAGGCCAATCCAGGCGGTTTGCCGATCGAGGTGTTTGACGGAATCCGTGCAGGGGTTTTGGCTGACCGGTCACAGTTTTTCAAGGAATTGACGGTGACGTTTTATGGCGCCAACCGGTCCGGAGTTCCGGTGTCGCAGGGTCTGCGGGACTGGTTCTGGCTGCAAGGGATGCAAGCTGGTTTCAAGGCCGTGCTGGATGGCATCAAGGCCTTCTCTGAGACGGACTTTACGGAAGATCTGAAGAAGATCGACGTGCCGACGCTTATTATCCATGGCGACGACGACCAGATTGTGCCCATCAACGACTCGGCCCTGCTCTCGGCTGCACTGGTGAAGGGATCTACGCTGAAGGTCTATCCAGGCGCGGATCATGGGCTTTGCTCGACACACAAGAACCAGGTGAATGCGGACCTGCTGGCATTCATCCGGGGGTAGGCAGCGATTTGGCGGGGAGGCTGACGGAGCGGTCGCCAGGCCGGGAGGGCAATGATCTGGATGGAGGCATGACCCGGCACATGAACTCATCGAAGAGGGGTACAGTGAAGGCGGTTTCGCCGTAGATGGGGCTGTAAATCATGCCTTTGCGGATGAGTGCGTCGCGGACGGGGGCGACGGATTGAATCTTGACGCCAAGCCTGGCGGCAATTTCGCCGGATCGGTGGGCAGTTGGTCCCATGTCGGCCAGGGCGTGGAGGTAGTCCTTCTCCTTGGGGGTGAGGCGATCGAAGCGGACCCGGAAAAAGCTCTGATCGAGACGGCGGATGGACAGCTTTGTGGCGCGATGGATATCGGCGAGTTCAATGATGGGACCGGCTGAGGAATTCCAGGCTTCATAACCCCACTGCTGGAGGAAATAGGGGTAACCCTGGGTGACTTGGATGATCTCGTCGAGAGCCTCGCGTGAGAACGCCGCGCCCTGATTTCGGACAGGAATCTGGAGGGCTTCCTCGCATTCAGAGGGGCGCAGCGGGCCAATCTCGGGGTATTCAAACAGGCGCTCGGCATAGGATTTGGAACGGCCGGCCAGACCGCGAACTTGGGGAAGTCCCGCGGCGATGAGAGCCAGCGGAAGGCGGCGCTGGGAAACCCGGTGCAAGGCCATGATGAGCGCGCCGAACTCCTTCTCGTGCAGGTACTGGACTTCGTCGATGCAGAGTGCGATGGCCCTCTTGCGATCCGCGGCCGCCTCTCCGACGGCTTGTAGAAGTTCAGAGAGATCGGCTTCGAAGTCTCCGCTGTCGGCCGAGCCCGTTTCCGGATCGATGGCGAGTTCGAGCTCAAGATCGCCCAGACCGGCCTTTGCCTTTAAACCGAGACTACCGATAAAACTGCGTAGAACCCGGAGAGCTCTGCGGGTTTTGTCGCTGACATTTTCCCGCAGGTTGAGGGTGTAAAGAATCTGCCTGAGGGCGGGGAGAAGCAACTGGGCGAGGGTCTTTCTCTCGTTCGCCTCAATGAAGGCCGCATGATAGCCGGCCTCCTGGGCGAGCATGTGTATTCTATTGAGCACAACCGTCTTACCGACGCCGCGTAGACCGACGAGGATCATGCTTCGGGCATGGAGACCATTGCGGAGGCGGTCCAGGGAGATCGCGGCATGGTCGAGAATGGGGCTCCGCCCTGCCAACTCCGGAGGAGGGGAGCCTGCTCCTGGCGAAAAGGGGTTAATCCGGGGGTCCATATAGAGAGATTAGCAGGATATAGCGGAAAAGAGATATAGGCAGCTAAGAAAGGTAGAATGTGCGATGGACTAGGTAATACGTAGTTTATGCAGATATATTGCAAAATCGATAGAAGAACATAATCGCTATAGATTGAGTGGACACCAAGAGGAACGGAGCAGGTTATGAAAAGAATTGTGAGATATATGAGCGACAAGACATAAGCAAGTAAAGACAGAAGAAGTAAGGTCTGCTGGCCATTGCTTGCGATGCTGCCGAGATCCTTGGACGGAAGGGTATTTAATTCAATAGTTTGGCGGCGTCCTTGGCGAAGTAGGTCACGATAAAGTCCGCACCGGCGCGGCGGATTCCGAGCAGGGACTCGAGGATGGAGCGATCGCGGTCAAGCCAGCCCTTTTGAAAGGCGGCCTGGAGCATGGAGTACTCGCCGGAGACCTGATAAGCGCCGATGGGTACGCCGACGCGCTCGCGGGCGGCACGGATGACGTCGAGGTAGGGCATGGCCGGCTTCATGAGGATCATGTCCGCGCCTTCGCCGAGGTCGAGGTCGATCTCGCGCATGGCTTCGCGGAGGTTTGCGCCGTCCATTTGATACGACCGGCGGTCGCCGAACTGGGGTGCGGAGTCGGCGGCTTCGCGAAAGGGTCCGTAAAAAGCGGAGGCGAACTTGGAGGCGTAGCTGAGGATGGGGGTGTCCGCGCAGCCTTCGCCGTCGAGAGCATGGCGGATGGCGCCGACGCGGCCGTCCATCATGTCGCTGGGAGCGACGACGTCGGCTCCGGCTTTGGCGAGGCTGACGGCGGTGCGGGAGAGCAAGTCCAGAGAAGGGTCGTTGTCGACTTCAAAACCGCTGGGGGTTTCGACGACAACGCCGCAGTGACCGTGGCTGGTGTATTCGCACAGGCAGACGTCGGCGATGAGGACAAGGCTCTTGGCGGCGGCGGATTGCTTGAGGGCGCGGAGGCCTTGCTGAACGATTCCGTTCGAGTCCCAGGCGCCGGAGCCTTGCTCGTCTTTGGTTTCGGGCAGGCCGAAGAGGAGCAGTCCGCCCAAGCCGAGCCGGGCGGCTTCCTCGGCTTCGCGGACCGCTTCGTCTACGGAGAGATTGAAGACGCCGGGCATGGAGCCGACTTCGCGGCGAACGCCTTCGCCCGGACAAAGAAAGAGGGGATAGATCAAGTCGCCGGGCTCGAGCGTGGTCTCGCGGACGAGGGCGCGCAGAGAGTCGGTGCGTCTGAGGCGGCGCATCCGCGTTTGAGGAAAACTCATGGTGTTCATTGTAGAACACAGCTTCTAGCTTCTAGCTCCGGGATTGGGCTAGCAGGCAGAAGCTAGAAGCTGCTTTCAAATCTGTTCGTAGAGCGTGGCGTTGCGGTAACCGAGGAGGACGACGAGGGTCCAGATGCCGATGGCGGTCCCGAAGGGGAACTTCAACAGGCTGAGGAAGGCGGCGACGATAGCCACGATGCGGCCCCACTGGGTGCGCTCGACGAGGCCCCATGCGGCTACCAACGCCAAGATCGTGCGGACGACAAGGGCACTCCATACAAAGCTCATGATCATGGGTCCGAACCACTCGTTTCCGGGACCGCCCGACCAGGGTACATTGCCCCAGTTGCCGAAGTGGTTGGAGAAGAATGCATGGGCAAAGGTAAGGCCTGCGATTCCGGTGAGAAAGGAGAAGCCCGCATAGATGAACCAGACAATGCTGAGCGATTTGACCTTGCCAGCGTAGCTTTCGACCTGGAACTCGAGGCCGGGTATCGGGGGAACCGGCGCGGTAGCCGGCCGGCCACACTGGGGGCAGAATGGCTGCCCAGCCGCTAAAGCTTGACCACATCCGCTGCAAAACATGCTGCCTCCTTGAGAGACCGTACTGAGAGTATTACGCAGGTGGGGGGCGAAAGTTCCAAAGAACAGGGAATAGGGAATTGGGAACAGGGATCAGGACAAGCTGGCAGCTAGCGGCTTGTAGCGGCCGTCCGTCTTTCCCAGCGCTCTTCGTGGCGGTCGTCGTGGAGGACCAGGGCTGTGACATGGCCCTGGGGATCGCGCTCGAAGATGAGGCGGGGAATGCTGGAGCCGTTGGGATAAAAGAATGTGGAGAGCGATTCGGGAGCCAGCTCGTTGATCTCGCCGACACGGTTTTTCTGGTAGAGCTGATCGCCTTGGCGGAAGACGGTGGCAATGGTGTGGCCGTTTCGGTCGCGGTACTCCCCGGCAAGGGCGTCAAGCTGGGCCGGGGTGAGCTTGATGGCGGGCGGGTGGAGTGGGATGACAATGCGTTCGGCAAAGGCAGACGGCTCCGGACCAGGGGTACGATGTGCGAGGAGCCAGCGGGGCAGTTCCGGCTCGTTGTAGGCGAGGGTCCAGCAGTCGTGTTTGAGGCCCTGGTAGAGCCAGAGGCGAACGTGGCCGCCGGCTGCCTTGAAGGCCTCAAACATGAGTTCACTCTCGCGCGGCGGGACTACGTTATCGTCCGTTCCATGGAAGAGCCAGATCGGGGTGCGACCGAGTGCGTGGGCGTACTCGGCGGGCAGGGTGGACACCTGCTGCCAGCGCTCAGGGGCATAACTCCAGAAGACGCCGCTGGAGGAAATGGCAATGGCGGCCCAGCGTTGGGGGTGAAAGCGGGCCAGCTCCCAGGCGCCGTACCCGCCGAGTGAGAGGCCGGAGAGATAGGTGCGCTCCGGATCGGCGTGGAACTCAGCGGCCTCCTGGTCGAGAGCGGTCATGGCCATGGCGAGCATGTCGGGGTCGGTCCAATAAGCGGGTAGCGGGCACTGGGGCATGACGATGACGAAAGGCCAGCGTCCGGGGTGGTCGCGCACCGCCTGGGGAAGGCCGATCTGGGTTTGCCACATCCCCTCGGAACCGCGCTCGCCGCGGCCGTGCAGGAAGAGGATGATGGGCCATTGCTTGTGGTCGTCGCGACGCCATTCCTCGGGAAGGTAGACCTGGAAGCGATAGGTGGCTCCGTGCAGCTCGATCTTGCGATTCAGGAAGCCTGTCTCCTGAGGAGGCTCCGGGTGTGCGCCGCGGGCAACTCCCGCCTGGGCGTGCGGGGACGGACTCGATAAGGCCCACGCGGGCAATGAAGCCCAGGCGAGGAAGAGGCAGACGGCAAGGAATCGGGCAACTCGGAACATGGCGGAATCCAGAGATAACTATATCCGGCTTGGGAGGGACTGACGGGTTTGAAGGCTGGAAGGACAGGGCAATCGCATGAATGAAAGGAACCATGATCAGCAGTAGTTTTGAAAGGGCACGGCTTCAGCCGTGCCGCACGATGTGGCAATCATGCTCCGGCTTTAGCCGCTGAGGAATGTTCTTTCCGTTAAGAAACCTCCCCTTGGGGGCTGAAGCCCAAGAATCCTTCGGCCAAATGCATTTGGCACGACTGAAGTCGTGCCCTTTCAAAGCAATCATTCATGCACCTTCCTTGTTCTTGCGATTGCCCTGGCTCGAATGAACCTCCGAGGTGACCAAAGCTGCCGTGTGAGGGCACAGCCGCGAATCCGCAATTTGGGGTGTTTCCTTGCGGTTTCCTTGAGGGTTTTCTTACGAATGGCATGAAAGAATTACAGTATTATGCAGTACGCAATCATGACGACACTGGAAGCCGGAGACACGCTGGACCACTACCGCCTGGACGCGACGGTTGCGCGCAGCGGCATGTCTACGCTGTTCAGGGCAACGGATCTGAAGAACGGCATGCAGGTGGCCATCAAGGTTCCCCATGATGAGATGGAAGCAGACCCGGTGCTGGTGGAGCGGTTCAAGCGGGAGCAGGAGATTGGCCAGGAGCTGGACCACCCCGGCGTGGTGAAGACGTACGACGGCGAGGATCGCAGCCGGATTTACATGGTGATCGAGTGGGTGCAGGGCAGGCTGCTGCGGACAATTCTGAATGAAGAAGGCAGGCTGCCCATCGACCGGGCAATCCGCCTCACGCTGGGGATCTGCGACGCGCTGGACTATATGCACAAGCACGGCGTGGTGCACCGCGACCTGAAGCCGGAGAACATCATGGTCGATGAGCACGACCGGATCAAGCTGATCGACTTTGGGATTGCGATGAAAGAAGACGCGCGGCGGCTTACGTATGTGACGATGTCTCCCGCGCTGGGAACGCCGGACTATATTTCACCGGAACAGGTGAAGGGGCAGCGCGGCGATCAGCGCAGCGACATCTATGCGCTGGGCGTGATGCTCTATGAGATGCTGACCGGCGAGACGCCTTTCAGCGGATCGAATCCTTTGGCGGTCATGAACGAGCGGCTGCTGCACGACCCCAGGCCGGCGCGCAAGCTGAGGCCGGAGATTTCCCCGGAGTTGCAGGAGATACTGAACCGCGCGCTGGTGGGCGATCCGCGCCACCGGTATGCGACCGCGAGTGAGATGGCCTGGGAGCTGGAGCATCAGGACCAGGTGGGCGTGGAGGATGGAGCGCGCCGCCCGGCTTTGCGCGGGCTGCGGCTGCCGGGCGGGCGGAAGATGCTGCTCTACGCTGGGTTGGCGCTGGTTCCCGTGGTGCTGTTTGTGGTCATGCTGGTGCTGGCGCGAAGGTAGAGCAGCGGGTCGGCTCCCTGGTTTCAAAAGGGAGACTTGGGACGCGGTCTAGAGCGTGACGATTTTCAAACCGGGGATGAGGCGGAAGTGCTTCACATTAAGTGTGGCCACATCGAAGCCTAGATAGAGCGCTGTGGCTCCGATGATAAGGTCCGGGAAGTCGATGCGGACGCCCCGGCCCATCTGTTCGCCGTGGATGCGCCCCGCCAGCCGCGCCACTTCAAGCGTCAGCGGATACACGGCCACGGCTTGATAGAGTTCTTCGACGAAGTTTTGTCTCCGCAGACGGTCGGCGTCGGCCTTGGCTCGGTATATGCCGTGCGTCAGCTCGACGGCGGTTGCAGCCGAGAGCGCGGCGACAGTCCTTCCACACACGGTCTTGCACGCGTTCCAAAACATCCCACACGCTGTCCCCGCGCCGTTCGCCTGCGATCAGGACGCTGGAGTCGAGGATTACTCCCACGCTGGCGGATTCCAGGGCCTACGGCTATCGATGATTTCTTTGAGATCGGCTGCGAACTCCGGGTCCATCCTTGGCTCGTAACCAAGTTCTTGTGCGTGCCTCTTGGCTAGAGCGATCGATTCGGAGAGCAGGCGGGGCCGGAACTCGTCTCCAGCGGGACGCACCACCGCCACTGCGTGCTCATCGGATTCGATGATGACCTCGGCGCCCGCGCGAACACGGGCCATCAGACCGGCGAAGTCACCGGCGGCATCGGCTTCCGAAATGTGAATCGTTGCCATACTTAAGATGATACCCCGATTTCGCTTACCGGTACGAATCGTCGCGGTGGATGACGAACTCGGGGTATGCGCCGCCGCCTAGCTCGTGGAGGTCCATGCCGATGCGCTCGCCGTCGGGGTCTACGCGGAAAGCGACTACGCGGTTGAGAAGCCAGAAGAGCAGATAGACGAGAGGCAGGATGAGGCCGAGAAGTGTGGCGACGCCTACCAACTGTGCGATGAACTGGCCTGTCTGACTGGCGAACAAGCCGGCGGCAATGAGGCCCCAGAGGCCGCCGACGGCGTGGACGGAGATGGCGCCAGAGGGGTCGTCGATGGAGACGGCCAGCTCAAGGACTTCGACCAGAAGCGGTGTAGCGATGCCGGCGATGAGACCGATGAAGAGGGCCTGGCCCGGCGAGACCAGGGCCGCACTGGCGCTGGAGGCGACGAGGCCGGTGAGCCAGCCGTTGGCGCAGAGGCTGGCGTCGGGTTTGCCGAAGCGGATGCGGGTGACGAGGAAGGTGGCTGCGACGGCCGCGGAGGCGGAGAGCATGGTATTGACGGCGGTGACGGGGAGCGCGGCGAGTGGAGCATGGAGCCAGAGGATTGCGCCGGCGACGTTGAAGGCGAGCCATCCAACCAGGGCGAGCATGCAGCCGAAGAGGACATAGACGGCGTTGTGGCCGGGCATGGCCGTGGAAAAGCCTTCCTTGGGGAACTTGCCCTTGCGGGAGCCGGCGATCCAGGCGATGGCCAGGGCGCTGAGGCCGCCGAGGACATGGATTGAGGCTGCGCCGCCGGGGTCGAGAAAGCCGGCGCCGAGGGAGAAGTTGACACCCAATTGGGAAAGCCATCCGCCTGCCCACACCCAATGCGCGATAAGCGGAAAGACGATTGCGGCCAGGACCGCGGCAGTTGCTGCACCAGCGGTGAGGCGGAGGCGGTCCGCTCCCGAGCCCCAGGGGATGAGGGCGGCCATGGCTACGGCCAGAAATTCAAAGAGGAGCGCGAGCTGGGACTCAAGCGGGGCGGCGCCGAGGCCGCCGAGCAGAAACGGACCTGCGCCGAGCCAGTTCCAGGGCTTGCCGGCCAGGTGAAAGATGTGGCCTGGACTACTGGACAGACTGGCGGGTGCGCCAGCCAGGCTGCCGGTCAGAGTTGCGCCGACGAGAGCGAAAACGATGGCGGCAACGGCCACGACGGCCAGGCTGCCGAGGAGCGCCTGAGCGGCTGAGCGGGAACGGCCCAGTCCGGTGTTGATGAGGGCCACGCCGGCGATGGCCAACGGGGCGAGGAGCAGAAGGACGAGACAAAGCGCGCCTGTAGCTTCAGAAATTACGGGAGCGATGGGCGAGGGAAGGATCGGATTCATGGGCGGCTTTCTCCACGCGCTTCCATGTGGCCGCGTACGGCGACGACGAGTCCGAGGGCCTCAACGGCGAGGCCGCAGACCACGAAGGCCGCTCGCGAGGCTGGCGCGGGAAAGAGCACGAGTGCGGCTATGGCGAGAAAGAATCCGGCTGGCATGACCAGCAATCCGGCGTATTTCATGGTCTTTCCCTTTCACGTCTCACCACCCCAGCGGCGAAGACCTGTCCGTTCACCCCAGCGAGCGGAGATGGCTCACCGGGGACCCCGAGTCGCTGGCGACCGCGAGAGCTCAGTTCAATAGACGGCTGCCTTCCGGACCCAGAATCAATTCAGGGTTCCGCAATCGATTTTGTTTGTGACAGAGAGCAACCGGTTACAGCGTCCTTACGAATTCTAAAACATCTGGTTGTTAAGATCGGCATCGCGGGACCGGGTGCGGTGAAGTTGCGCATGGTGGGACAGTTGCGATTGTGGGCGATCTTGCCAATTTCCCTGGAGGTTTCATTCGTGAGCCGTGTTGACTGGCCGGTTTCAAGCCCGCTCGGCGCGTTTGCTGTTCTTGTCGCGGCCACATTTCTTGAGGCGCCCATTAGGCCCTTACGGTTTCTTTTCGAGCGGCGGTCAATAATGGCCTATGTTCATGCGTCTTGACCGGACCCACAGGGTCCTTCCTGTCATTCTTGGTGTCGTCACTCTTGCGGATGTCGGAGTGCTGTTCGTTTGGGACGCCTTTCCGCGGCTGTTTCCCGCCAGAAGTCATGACTTTCTCGCTGCATCTTCACTGGCGATGATCGCATTTTCATACCTCGTCTACCAGATTGCGCATCGGCCTGCGCGCATGGAATTCGCCAAGGCGGTGATGCTGGCAGTTGCGTTTCTGTTCTGGGCTGCCAACCAACTCTGGCCGAACCTGCGCCAGGCGACACTGTTTAACGACATTGCAATCGCGCTTTTCGTGCTGGATGTATTTCTGGTCATGGCCGGCTGGCCGCCGACATCGCCGGACGAATCCTTCGCTGAGACCTACGCGGAGGCCCTTGAGAAAGGGCAGCTTTGAGCAGGCCAACGATGCACAAAGGCGTTCAAGCGTTAAGTTGGCGAGTGGCGGATTGTGGAATCCGCATGATATTTTGGAGGGAATATCCCAGTCTCTGGTCCGAGGGCGGCCAGGGGCACGGGGTTGTTTTCCCAAGATTCGCACTTATCACAAGCTGTTTTCTTTTCAGCGGATTACAAAACGGCGTCGCCACGAAGTTTTTTGAAGATTTTGCGGTCGAAGGCGTCACGGAATCGTCTGCGGCTGCTATATTGGGTTTTCGGGGTTCTCCACCTCTCGGGTGAGTTTTGCCCAAGAACGAATTTTGTACACAACTTGTGTGACCGCCAGCACAGCGGGCGCACCTAAAACAAAAAATGCGAACTCTTCGGTAGATCTTGCTCAAGAAGAGGTTCTGTAGACAACGTGTGGGACGGGCAGCAAAGTCCGCACATCCATTCAGACAAAAACGAAGCAGGGAAAGCATTCATGGCGCAGATATTTGACCGCAGCTCCAATGCTCTGGCTCGCGCGAGCCTGGTGTTGACGGGGCTGATCGTGATCGCCCTGGGGGTCACGCTGGACCAACTGCAGCGGTCGCCCTGGGTGACGCGGCAGGGCCAGCGCCCGGATCAGCCAGTGCCCTTCAGCCACAAGCATCACGTACAGGGACTGGGTCTGCAATGCCAGTACTGTCACGTTACGGTGGAGAAGTCGAGCTACGCTGGAATCCCGCCGACCAAGACCTGCATCAACTGCCACTCCCAAATCTGGACCAACGCGCAACTGCTGGAGCCGGTGCGAACGAGCTGGGCGACGGGGCAGTCTCTGGTGTGGACGAAAGTTCACGATCTGCCCGATTTTGTTTATTTCAGCCACGAGATTCATGTGAACAAGGGGCTGGGGTGCGCAAGCTGCCATGGGCGCGTGGACCAGATGCCGCTGATGTATGCGCAGAATACGTTGCAGATGGAGTGGTGCCTGGATTGCCACCGGAATCCGGCGAAGAATTTGCGGCCCACTAGCGAGATTTACAACATGGCGTGGGAGGCGCCGGCGGAGGATCGTCCGGTGTGGTGCTCGGTGGGCGATGAGAAGAGCGGCTTGCCGACGGCGCAGAGTGTGAGCTGCGTGACGAAGGATCCGAGCGGAGCGGGCGTCGAGGTGGCGTCGCTGCAAATGCCGCTGGGCAGCGCGAATGGAATGGCGGGGGATGTGGCGGCGAGTGCGCTGCCGGCTGCGCCGATTTACAAGAAGTTCACCGGCCAGGACGAACTGGGACATTTTCTGGTGGATCACTACAAGATTCGCACTCCGAAAGATTTGACCAGCTGCGAGGTCTGCCACCGATGAGCGGACGAAAGATGAACGACGGTATGAACAATCCGGAAGTCGCAGGGGTATTGAACCAGGTTTGCGAGGAGCATACCTCAGGGGCTAAAGCCCAGCCTTCATCATCGGCGCCTTACGGCACGACTGAAGTCGTGCCCTTTCAAAACGCCGGAGCCGACAAGCCGATGACGCTGGCGGCCGTGCGGCAGGAGTTGAAGGCTGTCAAGGGCAAGCGCTACTGGCGGTCGGTGGACGAGCTGGCCGATACGGCGGAGTTTCAGGCGGCGGTCGAGAAAGAGTTTCCCAGCGCGGCCCAGGAGTGGGTCGATCCGGTTTCGCGGCGCGGCTTCATGAAGCTGATGGGCGCGTCGCTGGCGCTGGCCGGTCTGGCCGGATGTACCAAGCAACCCGACGAGCCGATCTATCCCTACGTCAAAGCGCCGGAAGATCTGATTCTGGGCAAACCGATGTACTTCGCCACGGCGCATCCATTTGTAACTGGCGCAGTGCCGCTTTTGGTCAAGAGCGACGAGTTCCGGCCGATCAAGATCGACGGCAATCCGGAGCATCCTTATAACCAGGGCTCGTCCGACCCGTTTACCCAGGGAACGCTGCTGGACTTATACGATCCGGACCGTTCGCAGCATGTGCTGTATCGCGGCGAGAACCGGGAGTGGGCGGAGTTTGCGCAAGGGTTTCGCATCAAGCTGGCCGAGACCAAGGACGGAACCGGCATCTACTTCCTGAGCGCGACCATCACCTCGCCGACGCTGGCGCGGCAGTGGAAGGCTGTACAGGCGGCATATTCGAAGGCGAAGCTGGTGCAGTACGACCCGGCGGTGGCTGGGACGGCGCTCTCAAACGGGTTGAACTTTCAGTATGCATTGAGCGACGCCGACGTGATTGTTTCGCTGGATGCGGATTTTCTTTCGGGCGCGAGCTTTCCTGGCTTCCACAAGCTGGTGGCCGATTATGCGAAGCGGCGCAAATCTCCGGACAAGCTGAATCGGCTTTACTCCATCGAGTCCACGCCAACGACGACGGGGTTGAAGGCTGAACATCGGCTGGGACTGCGGGCGAGCGAGATTCCGGCCTTTGCTGCCGAGTTGGCGAAAGCTGTGGGAGTTGCTGGCGTTGATGCTCCGGCGTATGCGTGGACTGATGAGCAGAAGAAGTTTCTGGCCGCGCTGGCCAAGGATCTGAAGGCGAACGCAGGGAAGAGCGTGGTGATTCCGGGGATGTATCAGAACCCGACGGTGACGGCTCTGGCTCTGGCCATCAACAACGCTTTGGGCAATGTGGGCAAGACGGTCTTCGGTTCTTCGGACCTGTCGATTCCGCTGCCGTCGCATCAGTTGGAAGACTTGAAGGCGCTGGTTGCGGATCTGAATGCGGGCAAGGTGGATTGGCTTGTGATTCTGAATGCCAATCCGATTTATTCCGCGCCTGCCGATCTGGAATTTGCTGCTGCCTTCGATAAGGCCAAGACTGTGGCGCACCTGGGCTCGCATCTGGATGAGACGGGACAGATTTCCCACTGGCACATTCCGTCTGCGCATTTCCTGGAGTCGTGGTCCGATGCGCGGTCATACGACGGAACTGTTTCGATTGTGCAGCCAATGATCGATCCGCTCTATGGCGGCAAGTCGGCGCACGATGTGCTGCAGACATTGCTCAACGAGCCCGATCTGAGCGCGTATGAAGCTGTGCGCGAGACATGGAAGCCGGTTGTCAAGGGTGACTTTGAAGTGGGCTGGCGCAAGGCGCTTCATCAGGGCTGGATCGACGACACGGCGTATGCAAAGGGCGGACCGATTCCTGTGGACGCGGCGAAACTGAGCAGCAAGCTTCCAACTCCCTCGCCGAAGGATTCTCTCGAAATCATCTTCCGGCCCGACCCGAATATCTATGACGGGCGGTGGTCGAATGTGGGCTGGCTGCAGGAGTTGCCCAAGCCGGTCACCAATCTTAGCTGGGACAATGCGGCGCTGGTTTCAGGCGCAACGCTGACGAAGTACGGCCTCGAAGAAGACGACATTGTCGAGTTGTGCGTGGGCAACGGCAAGGTCAAGGCGCCGGTGATTGTTGTGCCGGGGCATCCCGATAATTCGGTCACGGTTCATCTGGGCTATGGGCGCGAGTCTGCGGGCCGCGTGGGCTCGGGCGCTGGATTCAACGCGTACCTGATCCGCAATTCATGGGCTCCGTTCTATGCGACCGGATCGCTGAGAAAGCTCGAAGGCAAGTGGGGCCTGGCAATTACGAAGAGCCACTTCCAGGACCACAGGCCAGCGCTGTTTGGCGGACAGGGCAACGGCAACAACTCGCTTGAAGCCGATGAGGCAATCAGTGAGCGCGGCATTATTCGCTACGCCACGCTGGATGAGTATAAGGCCAATCCGGGATTTGCGAACGAAGGCGCGGGGCACGAGAAGACCGACCGCGACAATTCGCTGTTTCCCAATTGGAGTTACAACGAAGCCAATGCGTGGGGCATGTCGATCGACATGAACAGTTGCACGGGATGCAATGCGTGCATCGTGAGCTGTTATGCCGAAAACAATATCGCCGTCGTGGGCAAGCAGCAGGTCAGGATTGGGCGCAACATGCAATGGCTGCGCATCGATACTTACTTTGAAGGCGATCTGGCCGCGCCGCGGGCTCACTTCCAGCCCATGGCCTGCCAGCACTGCGAGAACGCTCCCTGCGAACAGGTTTGCCCGGTGGGCGCAACCGTGCATACGCCCGAGGGGCTGAACACGATGGTGTACAACCGCTGCGTGGGCACCCGTTACTGCTCGAACAACTGCCCATATAAGGTGCGGCGGTTCAACTTCCTGCTTTACTCCGATTACGAGACGGAGAGCCTGAAGCTGTCTCGCAATCCCGATGTTTCCGTGCGGTCACGCGGCGTGATGGAGAAGTGCAGCTACTGCGTGCAGCGGATTTCAGCGGCAAAGATCGAGTCCGACAAGGAGAATCGCCCGGTAGCCGACGGCGAGATTGTGACCGCGTGCCAGCAGGCGTGCCCGGCCTCGGCAATTACTTTCGGCAACATCAACGACAAGCAGAGCAGGGTAGCGAAGTTACAAGCGGACGAGCGCAGCTACCAGGTGCTTGCCGATCTGAATACGCGTCCGCGGACCAAGTATGTGGCCGCGGTGTTGAATCCGAACCAGGAACTCGAAGCAGCGCCGGTGGAACATCTGCCGGCGAAGGGTTGAAGCCACGATGCCAACCAGCGAATTGAAAGACAACCCGATGCTCGATCCCGCGACCGGAGAATACCGGGTCATTGCGCAGGGGCAGACGTTCAAGTCGATCACCGTGAAGATCGCGGGGATCGTGCTGACGCCGGACACGCCTCTGGGCTGGTTTGCGTTGTTCGGAGTGGGCGGCGCCGGGGCGACCATGCTGCTGGTGGCCGTGACCTGGCTGTTCCTGAAGGGCACTGGCATCTGGGGGGTGACGCAGCCTGTGGCCTGGGGCTTTGCCATCATCAACTTTGTCTGGTGGATCGGCATTGGGCACGCAGGAACGCTGATTTCGGCGATTCTGCTGCTGTTCAAGCAGGGCTGGCGCAACTCGATCAACCGGTTTGCCGAGGCGATGACGATCTTTGCCGTGGTCTGCGCAGGCATGTTCCCGCTGATTCACGTAGGCCGTCCCTGGCTGGCTTACTGGATGCTCCCGTATCCCAGCACCATGAACGTCTGGCCGCAGTTTCGCTCGCCGCTGATGTGGGATGTGTTCGCGGTGTCGACGTATGCGACGATCTCGGTAGTGTTCTGGTACATCGGGATGGTTCCGGACTTTGGAACGATGCGCGACCGGTCACAGAACAAGGTGGCGCAGTATCTTTATGGACTGGCTTCGCTGGGCTGGCGGGGATCGGTGCGGCACTGGGTGCGCTACGAGACTGCCTCGCTGTTGTTGGCTGGTTTGGCCACGCCGCTGGTGCTCTCCGTCCATACGGTCATCAGTTTCGATTTCGCGGTGGCGATTCTGCCGGGCTGGCACACCACGATCTTTCCGCCTTACTTTGTGGCGGGCGCCATTTATTCAGGCTTTGCGATGGTGCTGACGCTGGCCATTCCGCTGCGCAAGTTTTATCACCTGGAGGCCCTGGTCACCGAGCGCCATATCGACAATATGGGCAAGGTGATGCTGGCGACGGGTTTCATTGTGGCATACGGGTATGCGATGGAAGTGTTCATGGCATGGTACTCGGCGTCGCACTGGGAAGCGTTCATGATGTGGAACCGGATGTTCGGGCCGATGGGCTGGGCATACGGGGTTCTCATCACCTGCAACCTGGCGATTCCCCTGACGACGCTGTGGTCGAGGAAGCTGCGCACCTCGATACCTTTCATGTTTTTCATCTCGATCGTGGTGAACACGGGCATGTGGTTCGAGCGGTTCGTGATTGTTGTAACCAGCCTCTACCGCGATTTTCTGCCGTCGTCGTGGGGAACTTACCGCGCGACCAAGTGGGATTACATGATCTATGTGGGCACGTTGGGACTGTTCACGGCGCTGTTCTTGCTGTTTGTGCGCTTCCTGCCCATGATTCCAATGTCTGAGATCCGCATGATGCTGCCGGGGGCCAAGATTGGTCACAAGATCACGCCCAAGGCGACAGCGGAGGCTGGTGACTAATGCCCGCACGCGAAGGAACCTACGGCCTGCTGGCCGAATTCGATACGCCGAGCGACCTGGTGAGGGCCGCTCAGCAGGCGCGCCACGACGGTTGGCGTCGCATGGACTGCTACACGCCTTATCCGGTGGAGGAGGCGGCCGAGGCCATCGGCTTCCACCGCAACAAGGTGCCGCTGGTCACTCTGGTTGGCGGACTGATGGGACTGGCGGCCATGTTTTTGCTGGAGACCTGGATCTCGGTGCTGGCGTATCCGTTGAATATCGCCGGGCGTCCGACGTATTCATGGCCGGCCTTTATTGTGCCTGCCTATGAGTGGACGATTTTGTTTGCGGGGCTTTCCGCGGCGTTCGGGATGCTGGCATTGAACGGGCTTCCGGCGCTGTATCATCCGCTGTTCAACGCGCCAAACTTTCGCGACGGGGCGACCACGGATAAGTTTTTCCTGTGCCTTGAGGCACTGGACCCCAAGTTCAATCTGGTCGAAGCGCGGGCATATCTGGAAAGTTTCGCGCCGGTATCAGTGGTGGAGGTGGAGTACTGATGGCCAGGGATCAGGGATCAGGGATCGGGGATCAGGCTTCACGTGGAGACTTGTCGTCTCCCACCCATGCGACAAGAAGCCGTCGCATGGATGGGGCACCCATTCTTGTGTTGATGGCTGCGCTCATGCTTGTGGCGGGTTGCAGGCAGGACATGCAGAACCAGCCAAAGCTGATTCCGCAGCGGGGCTCGGAGATGTTTGCCGATCATCGCGGGGCGCGGCCGCAGGTTGTGAATACCGTGGCGCGCGGGCAGTTGCGCGAAGACAGTTACTTCTATACCGGAGTGATTCAGGGTGCGAACGGTTATCGCGAAGAGCAGAACCTGATGCCATTTCCGGTGACGCTTGAAGTGCTCGAGCGGGGCCAGGAGCGGTTCAACATTTATTGCACGCCGTGCCACTCCCGAGTGGGCAACGGACTGGGCGCGATTGTGCAGCGTGGTTATAAACCGGCCGCGAATCTGCACGACCAGGTGCGGCTGACGGAGCCGGTTTCGCACTATTTCTATGTGATGACGCACGGGTATGGGGCGATGCCGGATTACTCAGCGCAACTGACGCCGGTGGATCGGTGGGCGGTTGCGGCGTACATACGAGCACTGCAGTTGAGCCAGTCGGCAACGGAGAAGGATGTGCCGGCGGGTGTGCAGATCAAGAACCTGAAAGACTTGGCAACCGAGAAGCATTTGCCGGAGGGTTTTGCCGAACCGTGGACGCTTCCTTCCACGGCGATTCAGGCGTATCCGCATGATGCATCGCAGGGCACGCCGGCCATGGCTCCGGCCAATCCGGCGGACCCGGGAATCAGTATTCCATTAAGCAAACCGGCCGCAGCGGCCGCGAAGTAAGGACAGACGGAATGGCACACGAGACATACGCCAAAACGCTCCCCGCCGATCTAGGCGCACCGGCCTTTGTCGATGACTGGAAGACGCGGGCGCTGATGATCGGGGCGGTTTTTTCGGTGATCGCAGCGGGGCTGGCATTTGCCGACGGGTCGATCGAACATGTGCTGCGCGCCTGGCTTTTGGGGCTGATGATGACGTTTGGCTTCTCGGTGGGCGGGCTGGCTATGCTGATGGTTCAGTATTGCTCGGGCGGCAAGTGGGGCCTGCTGCTGCGCCGGCCTCTGGAGGCGATGAGCCGCACGCTGCCGCTGGTGTTTGTCTACTGGCTGGTGATTGTGATCTGGATGAAGAAACTCTACCTATGGGCGCAAATTGACGGGTCCAAGGCGGAGGATGTGGCGGCGGCGCTGAAATCGGGTCTGATCAACGAGGTGCAGGCGCACGCCATTGAATTCAAGCGGCCCATGTTGCAGCCGGACATGTTCGTCACCGTGGGCTTGTTCTGCTTTCTCGTCTGGGCGTTCTATACGTGGCGGTTGAACCGGCTGGGGCTCGAGCGCGATAAGGATTCACCGGAGAACACGCCGATGTGGATCAAGAAGTTTGAGAACATCAGCGGGCCGGGCATCATTGTGTATGCCATCACCATGTCCGCCGCGGTCATCTATTGGGTCATGTCGCTCGATCCCACCTGGTACTCGTCGGTTTACGGCCTGTTGTTCCTGGTTGGGCAGGGATACATGGTTCTGGCGCTGGGGATCATCGTGGCGGTTTCGCTCTCGAAGGGCGAGCCTTTCAAAACGATTCTGCGCCAGACCGAGCAGCACGATCTGGGCAAGTTTGCCTTCGCATTCGTGATGCTGAATATTTACCTGGCCTTCGGGCAGTTTCTCATCATCTGGTCGGGGAACCTGCCGGACGAGATTCCGTGGTACCTGGACCGGATTCGCGGGCACTGGGGCATCGTCATCACGCTGGATTTCATTTTTCACTGGCTGATTCCGTTCACGCTGCTGTTGTCTCGGGACATCAAGAGGAACAAGAAGCGGCTGGTGTGGGTGTGCCAGTGGATGGTGTTTGCCAGGGCGTTCGATCTGTTCTGGCTCATCGAGCCGAACTTCAAGGATGCGGCGCGCAACCTCCATTTCAGCTGGGGGATTCTCGAATACGTGGCAGTACCGGCGGCGATGGTTTCCTTCTGGGTTGCCTTCTACTGCACGCGTTTGAAGACGCGGCCGCTGGTGCAGACCAACGACCCGCATGTTGCTGAGATTCTGGAGGCGGAACATGCCCACGCATAAAGGCGATGGTTCTGAGGGGGATTCGGGACACGGCCTCTGGCAAGAGCCGGAAGACCACTCGGGAGAAGAGATTGACGCATCCGCGGGCTTTGAGAAGTCCGACGTACGGGTGACGGGGATCGTGGTCTTTCTGACCGCGCTGGGCATTTTTGTGGTGGTGACGGCGGTGCTGTGCTACGGGATCGGCATGGTGATCAACGCCCAGATGAAGAAGGACGACGGGCCGAAGAACAAGTGGTCGACGACGGTGGACGTGCGGACGCTGGGCAATCTGGCGTCGAGCCCGGAGTTGCAGAACAAGATGGCCGCGATGACGCAGAACTTCCCTACGCCAAGGTTGCAGACCGACGATGGGAACCAGGAAATCGCCGATCTTCATGCCAAGGAGGACCTGCTGCTGGAGCACTACAGTTGGGCGAATCAATCGCAGGGCAAGGTGAGGATTCCGATTGAGCGGGCGATGGAGTTGATTGCACAGAGCGGGCTGCCCGTGGCGCCCGCAGTGGCAGAAGCGCCGCTGTTGACCGGGGACAGCAAGCCGGTGGTGGCCGTGCCGCTGACCAATGGATTTGCGCGCACGGGCTACGAGCATGACCAGGCTGTCTTGGAAGCGGTTGAGGGCAAGCGCACGGAGCAGCAGAAGTAAGTCGTAACGAACGAAGCGTAGCTTGCGGTTGATTGAAGGAAGCGGGAAAGATGCAAAGGACAGGAACAATGCGGGGAAGTTGGCGAGGCCCGGTGAAGGCAGCGGTGGTTGCCGCGGTGTTTTGCGCGGCGATGCTGGCGCCTTCACTTGTAGCGCAGGTCTCCTCTTACGGCGACAAGGAAACCGGACCCGTGAACGATAAGCCTCCGGCGATCTTGAACGGAGTAGGCATTGCGCAGAATCTGAACCAGCAACTTCCGCTGGGGCTGACGTTTACCGATGACGCGGGCAAGCAGGTGCAACTGGCGAGCTACTTCGGCAAGCGGCCGGCGATTCTGGCGCTGGTCTACTATCAGTGCCCCATGCTGTGCTCAGAGGAACTGAATGGACTGACAGGCGCGCTGCAGATGGTGAAGTTTGTTCCCGGCAAGGACTTCGATGTGATTGTTGTGAGCATCGATCCTACCGAGGGAACTGATCTGGCCGCGGCCAAGAAGCGGAGTTACCTTCATCGGTACGGACATCCGGAAACGGCGGCGGGCTGGCATTTTTTGACGGGCACGCAGGCAAACATCGACGCTCTGACCAAGGCAGTGGGTTTTGGCTACGTGAAGATTCCAGGACCGGATGGACGGCTGACGCAGTTTGCCCACGCCAGCTCCATTCAGATCGTCACGCCCGAAGGAAAGCTGGCCCAGTACTACATGGGCGTGGAGTACTCGCCCAAGGACTTGCGGCTGGGACTGGTCGAGGCATCGGCCAACCGGATCGGGTCGCCGGTGGATAACATACTGACATACTGCTACCACTACGATCCCAAGACCAACAAGCACTCGCTGATCGTAGCGCGGGTGGTGCAGTTGGGCGGTCTTGTAACAGTATTCACGCTGGGTGGATTCATGCTGGTGATGTTCCGGCGGGATGCGCGCCACGAGGGCGACGGCACGGGAACGGGCACGTCCGATAAGGGATCAACAGGGACAGGAACAAAGGTGAACGGATAACGGAATGAGCCACATCAGTCCAGTACTCTGGCAGTTTCTCGTCAAGTGGATGACGACCTTCGCGCTGTTTCCGCCGGAGGCGTCGAAGATTGCGCCGCAGATGGATGCGCTGCTCTTCTTCATGATCCTTATAAGCCTGATCGGGCTGACCATCGTGACCCTTCTGGTCGTGTCATTCTGCATACTCTACAGCAAGGAACGGCATCCGGTCGCGGTACAGGTAGAGGGCTCGACGCTGCTGGAGGCAACGTGGACGATCATTCCGCTGGGACTGTTCCTGGTGATGTTTGTGTGGGGCGCGCTGATTTACTTCCGGGTTTTCACGCCACCGGCCAACTCCATGAATATCTACGTGGTGGGGAAGCAGTGGATGTGGAAGGCGGAGCATCCGGGCGGGCAGCATGAGATCAACTCATTGCACGTGCCGACCGGCCGGGCAGTGCAGTTGACGCTGATTTCGCAGGATGTGTTTCACAGCTTTTCGATTCCCGCATTCCGGGTCAAGCGCGAGGCGATTCCGGGCCGCTATACGACGGTGTGGTTTGAGCCCACGGTGCCGGGAACGTATCACTTGTTCTGCACCCAGTATTGCGGTACGAACCACTCGCAGATGATCGGCGACGTTGTGGTGATGACGCCGGAGGGCTACAAGAAGTGGCTGGACGAGTCGACCAGCGGTGCTTCTCTAGCCCAGAATGGCGAACGGCTCTTCGCCAGCCTGAGCTGCGCCGCCTGCCACAATGCACGGCCGGATGCGCGGGGGCCTGGTTTGGCCAACGTTTACGGGGCCAAGCTGCCCTTGGCAAGCGGGGGAACGGTAACCGCCGACGATGCTTACCTGCGCGAGTCGATTCTGAACCCGTCGCAACACGTGACGCAGGGCTATGCGCCGATTATGCCCACTTACCAGGGCCAGATCAGCGAAGAGGGAGTGATCGCGCTGGTTGAGTACATCAAGAATCTCAACTCCGACTACCGCATTCAGCAGACGCTGAACACGACCGATCTGCTGCCTGAGAGCGAAGGCAAGCCTGCGCCGGCGGTGACCGGACAGGCCGGCAAAAAGCCCGCTCCGCAAGGGAAGGTGAATCCATGAGCGCCACAATCGTAAGTCTTCCCGACCAATCCACGGCCAGAATTCCGAAGATGAACTATCTCAGCAAAGAGAACGGACTGCTGAGCTGGCTGCTGACCGGCGACCATAAGCGGATTGCGATTCTTTATCTGATTTCGCTGAGCTTTTTCTTCTTTATCGGCGGAGCCTTGGCGGGGTTGATCCGGCTGGAGCTGCTGACGCCCCAGGCCGATCTGATGGCCACGGACACGTATAACAAGGTGTTCACGATGCACGGCGTGATCATGATTTTCTTCTTCCTGGTGCCGTCGGTTCCGGCGACGCTGGGAAACTTTCTGATCCCGCTGATGATCGGCGCCAAGGACCTGGCGCTGCCCAAGGTCAACCTGCTGAGCTGGTACCTGTACATTGCGGGCGGCACTCTGGCCATTTACACCATGGCTACCGGCGGCGTGGATACGGGTTGGACTTTCACCACACCGCTTTCCACTCACTATGTAAACACCAACGTGCTGACCACAGGACTGGCGGTCTTCATTGCCGGCTTCAGTTCGATCTTCACCGGGTTGAACTTCATTGTGACCATCCACAAGATGCGCTGCCCCGGAATGACCTGGTTCCGGTTGCCGCTGTTTGTGTGGGCGCACTATGCGGCCAGCATCCTTATGGTCTTGGCTACTCCGGTGGTGGCTATCGCAATCGTGCTGGTTGCGCTGGAGCGGACGCTCGGCATTGGCGTATTCGACCCCACCAAGGGCGGCGACCCGCTGTTGTTCCAGCACCTGTTCTGGTTCTACTCGCACCCGGCCGTCTACATCATGATTCTGCCCGGCATGGGAGTGATCTCCGAAACCATCTCAACGTTCAGTCGAAAGCGTGTGTTCGGGTATACGGCGGTGGCTTTTTCGTCGGTGGCGATCGCGGTGTTCGGGTTCTTTGTGTGGGCGCACCATATGTTTATCATGGGCATCTCGAACTATGCGGTGCTGGTGTTCAGCCTGCTGACGATGCTGGTGGCGGTGCCCTCGGCGATCAAGATATTCAACTGGACCTTCACCCTCTACAAGGGTTCGATCACCTTCGAGACGCCGATGCTTTACACCTTCGGCTTTATGGGGCTGTTTACCATTGGCGGACTTACGGGCGTGTTTCTGGGAACTTCAGGGACGGATATACATCTGACGGAAACGTACTTCATCGTGGCGCATTTCCATTTCGTCATGGTGGGCGGAATGCTGATGGCGTTTCTGGCGGGCATCCACTTCTGGTGGCCGAAGATGACGGGCCGGATGTATCCGGAAAAGATTTCGCAGTTGGCGGCCGTAATCACGTTCATCGGGTTCAACTTCACCTTCTTCCCCCAGTTCATTCTGGGCACGCTGGGCATGCCGCGGCGGTATGCATCGTACCCGCCGGAGTTCCAGGTATTGAACGTGTTCTCGACCGCGGGCGCAACGATTCTTGGCGTGGGCTACCTGCTGCCGGTTCTGTACCTCACTTGGTCGTTGAAGTACGGCGCGATTGCGGGCAACAATCCGTGGCAGGCGACCGGCCTCGAGTGGCAGATCCAGTCGCCGCCATTGACGGAGAACTTTACTGTAACTCCGATCATGGACCACGAAGCCTACGACTACGAGTGGCTGGAAAACCAGAATCTGGCGAAGGAAAAGTCGAAAGAGGTGACCCATGCCGGATAGTCCAGTGATTGTCCATGGCGCCTCGGAAGCCGATCATCATGAGCATCCGGCCTATTTGCGTCACCACTTTGAATCCGTCGAGCAACAGGCGGATGCGGCCGGCTTTGCGATGTGGCTGTTCCTGGTGACCGAGGTTATGTTCTTCGGCGGGATGTTCACAGCCTATCTCATCTATCGCAACTGGTATTACCCGGCCTTTGTGGCGGCATCGCATCAGCTGGATGTACGCTGGGGTACGCTGAACACGCTGGTGCTGATTATCTCCAGCTTCACCATGGCCATGGGCGTGTGGTGCGCGGAGACCAGGCGCAAAAAAGGGCTGGTGCTTTGCCTGATGCTCACCATGATCCTGGGCCTGGGCTTTTTGGGCATTAAGTCGATCGAGTATTCCGAGAAGATCGAGAAGCATCACGTTCCCGGCTTCCACTACAGCTTGCAATCGTTCACCGATCCGCAATCGGATTCCGCGGTTTATGCGGAGTATCACGACAAGCCGCTTCCGCTGGATATGGCGCGGCACACCGAGATCTACTTTTCGCTCTACTTCGCCCTGACCGGCATGCACGCGCTGCACATGATTATCGGGATAGCGATTCTGGGGTTCATGATTTTCCGCGCCCAGGCCGGGGCTTACACATCGGGACACGTGACGTTTGTTGAGAACTTTGGGCTGTACTGGCACTTTGTGGACGTTATCTGGATCTATCTCTTCGCGCTGCTCTACTTGATCAGCAGACACCAATAAAGGACACCACGGCATGAGCGAACAGAACGAAAAAGCAAAACACGACGAACACGCACACCACATCGTCAGCCCCAAGGTCTACGTGGTCATCCTTATTGCGCTGCTGGTGGGCACCGCGCTCACGGTGTGGGCATCGTTTATCGACCTCGGCTTCTGGAATCCCATCATTGCGCTGGCCATCGCAACCGCCAAAGCCACGCTGGTCGTGCTGTTCTTCATGGGCGTCAAGTACAGCACCAAGCTGACCAAGCTGACGGTGGGCGCGGGGATTTTTACGTTTCTGACGCTGGTCAGCATGACGCTGGCCGATTACATCAGCCGGGCCTGGGGAAGCTGGTAGGAAAACAGGGGTCAGTGATCAGTTGTCAGTGGTCAGTGGCCGTTGAGTTTTGCGATTGTGAATGAGGGCTGCCTGATCCGGGCGGCCCTTTTTTGGTGGATTTTGGCATTTTTGTTGACGTTCGTGGTCTCCCTGCTCAGAAGCGAGACCTCGGGTTCCCGGAACTGTTCCGATAGCCAGCAGAAACGGCTGATTTGAGGTGGGTGATTCTCCTCACATTCGCGTGTTCCGTTTTCGTACTATAATCCGAAACGAATTCCAAACCCGGACAATTGCGTGTTTCGCACTGCGTAATCCATTGGGTTCTGACCAAATCCCCCTTAGACGTTGAGAGAGGGGAGGCCGGAACCGGATTTCGGACACGTGTGTCTATGCGCATTTTTTCATGGGTTTCCGGTGAGGCTGGCCCGAGCGGCAGGGTTGGACCCGAGTTTTCTTCAGCCAGGAAGGCCGGCTGGCGCGCAGGGCCGGCGAGCAGGATGCTTGCGGCGCTGGCGCTTGCGGTCCTTTTGGCTGCGGTTGCGATACCCGTGCGGGCGCAAGGTACATCGGCGCAGACCGCAGCGCGTGGAAAAGCGGCGCCGCAGCGAACGAGGCTGGCTTCGAGCCTGGGTTCGAATCTGCCGCCGAAAGTGATTCAAGCACAGAGGTTTTTGGCTGAGCGGGGCTGGGCGCCGGGAAGCCGACGGGGACGAACCGGCGCTGGGCGCGGCGGTTTGCAGCAAGCTGGGTCGCGGGCCAATGCGGTTGGACAGCAGACTCAGTCGGCGGCAACGGCGACGTGGCAGCCGCTGGGGCCCACGGCTGTGGTTACGCCGAACTTTGGGCTGGTCACCGGAAGGGTCTCCGCGCTGGCCTTCGACCCTGCGGACTCGACCGGGAATCGCCTCTACCTGGGAACGACCGGGGGCGGCGTCTGGGTGGCGCAGAATGCCGGAGTGGGGAATCCGGCCTCGGTTGTTTTCAATCCGCTTACTGACACTGTGGCGGCTCTGAGCGGCGTCACCGATGCTTCAATCAGCATCGGGGCATTGACGGTGCAGCCGGGCGGGACGGGTGTGATTCTGGCCGGCACCGGCGACCCGAACGATGCGCTGGACTCCTACTATGGAGCGGGAATCCTGCGTTCAGCCGACGGCGGAAACACGTGGGGACTGATCACCTCAACCAAGCTCGCGGACCCGCCTGTGTGGAGCTTTGCCGGGGAAGGCTTTGCGGGGTTTGCCTGGAGCACAATCAATCCGCAACTGGTTGTGGCCGCGGTTTCACAGGCGTACGAAGGCACGCTGGTGAATGCGTTGTTGCCCGGCCGGAGCTATGAGGGGCTCTATTACTCTGACAACGCCGACTTCTTGGGAGTCGGCGTATCGTGGTGCCTGGCGACGATCACGGACGGAGGGGGCGCGGACGTGCAGGGGCCGAATGATGCTCCTGCGCTTCCCGACGGCAATGCGGCCACATCGGTGGTTTGGAACCCGGTGCGGAAGCTGTTTATTGCAGCGGTACGGTTCCACGGGTATTACCAGTCGCTGGACGGCATAACCTGGACGCGGTTGGCCGCGCAGCCCGGCACTGGCTTGACAACGACCTTCTGTCCCACCAACTACGCCTCCACTGGATCGATCGATTGCCCGATTTTCAGGGGAACGCTGGCGGTGAACCCGGAGACCGGGGACACCTTTGCCTGGACGACGGATGCCTATAACCAGGACCAGGGACTGTGGCAGGACTCGTGCGCGATCGTCACGAGCGCGAGCGGGAGCGTGTGCGGCAACCAGAACATCACGTTTGCCAGGCAATGGAACACAACGGCGCTGGATACGAGCACGAACGACGGGGCGGCGACGATCGAGAACGGCGACTACACGCTGGCGCTGGCAGCGGTGCCGGCCGGATTGGGACAAGGGCAGGATACGCTGTTGCTGGCCGGCGCGGACGACCTGTGGAAGTGCAGCCTGGCCATGGGCTGCGTGTGGCGCAACACCACGAACGCAACGACGTGCATGAGCGCGCAGGTGGCCGAATATCAGCACACGCTGGCGTGGAGCACGGCCAATCCGCTGGAAATATTTGTGGGCAACGACAGCGGGCTGTGGCGCTCGACGGACGCAATTGGGGAGACCGGACTGGTGTGCGCGGCGACGGATGCGAACCATTTCCAGAATCTGAACGGGAGTTTGGGCTCGCTGGCAGAGGTGGTGAGCATGTCCGCGTCAGAAAACACGCCCTACACGATGATGGCCGGGTTGGGGGTGAACGGGACGGCGGGCGCAACAAGCGCGAGCGGCGTGACCACAGACTGGCCGCAGATTCTGGGCGGCGAGGGCGGACCGGTGGTGATTGACCCACAGGACAACACCAACTGGTATGTGAACGATGAGGCCGGCGTGTCGATCTACTTTTGCAATGAAACGCAACCTTGTACTCCGGCCAGTTTCGGCCTCAGTGCGCTGATCACGGATGCGGACGTGGGCGGGGATGGAACCACCATGGCGACTCCTGCGCCGTTTCTGGTGGACCCGTTGGATACGTCGCAGTTTCTGATTGGGACGTGCCGGGTTTGGCGCGGGCCGATCGACGGCGTCGGCTGGAGCGGGGCCAACGCGATCAGCCCGATTCTCGACAGCGGGGCAAGCGATGTGTCGTGCAGCGGCGATTCCTTGATTCGTTCGATGGCCGCGTTGGTGGTTCCCGGCGGCGGCGAGGTGGTCTATGTGGGAATGTACGGTTCGCTGGACGGAGGGGGGACGCGTGCTGGACATGTTCTGAGCGCGAATGTCAACCCGGCCAAAAGCGGTGCGCCGGTGTGGCAGGACCTGACGCTGAACCCGGTGACCAACGACAGCAACGCGATGAATGCGTATGGCTTTGACATATCGAGCATCACCATCGATCCCCATGACGCGACTGGGAACACGATCTACGCAACAATCGCCGGCGCTGCAAATTCGACCGAGGCAGTGAAGACGGTGTATCGATCGATCGATGGAGGGACAAGCTGGGCGGATGTGACGGCAAACCTCCCCACGGTTCCGGCGAACAGCCTGGCTGTGGATCCGCAGAACGCCAATACGGTCTATCTAGCCACGGATGCGGGGGTTTATTTCACGACGCAGATGTCGGGCTGCATGAATCCATCTTCCAATTGCTGGTCGGAGTTTGGAAGCGGGCTGCCGGGAGCGCCGGTGGTTGAACTCAGCGCTTCTCCAGTGACCTCCTCCGCGCAGGTGCTGGTAGCGGCGACCTATGGCCGCGGCATCTGGCAGACCGGATTGTGGACAGGCGGCACGAGTTTGACGACCGCGGTGGCGAGCCCCAGCCCACTGATCTTTCCAACTCCGGTGCCCGTGGCCAGCAGCAGCACACTGACGGTGACTTTGACCAACACCGGCAGCATTGCGCTAACGCCGACCCCGTCTGTGACGAGCGCGAGCGATTTCACGGTGACGACGGACAACTGCCAGGGCACGACCGTGCAGCCGGGCGGCAACTGCACGATTCTGGTGACGTTTGCGCCCACCGCGACCGGCAGCCGGACGGGCCAGTTGACCATCTTCGCCAACGTTTCCGGCGGGCAACTGACTGTGGAGCTGAGCGGAACAGGCGTTGCGGCGGGGGTGGTGACGCTGAGTCCGGCCACGATCAGCTTTGACTCGACGCCAGGCCAGACTTCTCTGTTGCCGCCGGTGGAGGTGGGGGCGACCTCCGGCCTGTTTCAGGTGGAGGCCGGCAATAGCGGCAGTGCACCGGTTTCCATCACGGGCATCAGTATCACCACACCCTTCATCATCTATAGCAACTCGTGCGGCACAAGTACGCTCGCGCCCTTGCAGTCGTGCCAGATGCAGTTGGAATTTGCGCCCACCCTGGAGGGTGCGATTGCGGGAACGCTGACGCTGATCGATGGGGCGGGAACCCAGACGGTGGCGCTGACCGGCTTTGGCTGGGCGGCGGCGACAGACAGCCTTCCTGCGACAGCGTTGAGCTTTGGCAACGTTGCGGTGGGGCAACTTTCGACGGCGCAGACGATTCCGCTCTCGAATTCCGGCGACCTGCCGCTGACGGGAATCGTTGTCTCTGTGAGCGGACCATTTCAAATTCAAGGGTCGAGCAACGCGTGCGGCGCCCAGCTAACCGGATCGTCGAGTTGCTCGATCAGCGTGGTCTTTGCTCCGACTCAATTGGGCAGCCAGACTGGGACGCTGACTGTCGCCGACATTACGCGAACACAGCCTCAGACGGTGGCTCTGAACGGCACCGGTGTGCAACCAGGGGCGATCAGCGTGACGCCGTCGAGCCTGACGTTTGCGGGGCAGCAGGTGGGCCTGGCCAGTTCGCCATTGACGCTGACGGTGACGAACACTGGCGGAGCGCCGATGGCGAATCTGGGCTTTGCGATTTCCGGCTCGCAGGCCAGCTTCTTTACGACCGGCGCTACAACCTGTCCGACGACCGGTGGGGCGACGCTGAACGCTGGAAGCAGTTGCACGGTGCCGGTGATCTTTACCCCGGAGACAACGGGCGGCAGCGCGGCCTCGCTGGTGGTCTCCTCTTCGTCTGCCGGGGTGACCCAGGTGACTGTGCCGCTGAATGGAACGGGACAGATCCAGTCCGGTCTGAACGTCAGCCCAGCGCAGTTGAGTTTTGGGGTTGTCAGCATCGGGCAATCAAGCGCCGCGCAAACGGTGAATCTCACGAATACCAGCACGTATGCGGCCACCGGGCTGACGCTTGGTGTGACCGGGCAGACGGTTCCCCCTCCGTTCAGCCTTACGCAAAGCACCTGCGGCGGCAGCTTGGCCGCAGGAGCAAGCTGTTCGGTTGGGGTGATCTTTGCGCCGGCCGTCACCGGGGCGACGACGGGGGTATTGACATTCAGTTCGGCCTCCGTGACGACTCCGGCCACCGTTCTGCTGAGCGGCACGGGTGCGGTTGGAGCAGCAATCGCGGTGACGCCGGGGGCGATTGTTTTTCCGACAACGGGCGTGAATTTGATCAGCACGCAAACGCCAGTCACCGTGACCAATACCGGAGTCAGTCAGAGCCTGAGCAACCTCACGCTGGCGGTTTCGGCGGGATTTGTGCTGGTGAACAATACATGCGGCACGACACTGGGGCCGGGGTCGAGTTGCACGGCGGCGGTGGAGTTTGCTCCCACCAGCGACGGCGCTCAAGCGGGAAGCCTGACCGTGACCAGCAGTACGGTGACGACAGGCGCGTCCGTGGCGCTATCCGGGATGGCACTCGATTTCACGTTGACGGTTTCCGGCTCGGCTACGCAAACCATTTCCGCCGGGCAGACAGCCAGCTATACGTTGGTCATCACACCGCTGAACAGTTCGCAAGGGACGTTTGCGTTTCAGTGCGGGACGCTGCCCACGAATGCGGTGTGCATTTTCAATCCCGTCACGGAGACGCTCGGCCCGGGTGTAGTGGGAAACGTCATTGTCGAGATATCGACTGGGGCTGTGGCTTCAGTCCGCCGGCCTGTTCCGGTTGGATGGCGCTTGCTTCCTCTGGTTTGCGGTCTGGTGTTGCTGCCCCTGGGATGGAGGCGACGCCGGAAGGTCTTGCTGTTGGCGGCGCTGCTGTCGATTCTGGCGGCGGGCGTGTCAAGTTGCACGGGTTCGGGAGGTGGGTCGGGAGGCTCGAGTGGGGGATCTGGGGGTACTGGCTCAACCCCAGCGGGGACGTATTCGATTTCCGCAAGTGCGGATTCGAGCGGCGTGGAACACAGCGTACTTTTAACGCTTACGGTGGATTGAGGGTGAACATGACGGATACGGGACAGAAACCAGGACGGGCTATACTCTATCTTCGGGCCTTTGCCGGAGAGCTAAACCAATTTCAGGATTTGAATGGCGCATGGGAGATCCATCGGGGTGTGTTTTTCTCAAGGGAAAAGACACTTGAGTGGAACGACTCCCATTTGAGCGACCGTGAAATCGCGATGGGAATGGGAGGCGCGCGCAAGCCGGTTGCGACAGAAGGGGAACGGGGAAGAGCAGGGAATGACAGTCAAAGTAACCGTGGAAGACGTGGAGCGCGTGGCCGAACTGGCGCATTTGCAGTTGGCGCCGGAGGAGACCCCGCGCATGTTGCATGACCTGAACGCCATTCTCGACTACGTGGCCGAGCTGAACGAACTGGATACGTCCGGCGTCGAGCCGCTGGCGCAGGTGAGCGAGCTGCTGGGCGTGGCGGCCGCAGGAGCGCTGCGCGCCGATGTTGTGCTGGCCTCGCTGGATCGGGCTGTCGTGATGGCGCAGGCGCCGGAGACGGATCAGGTCTTCTTCAAGGTGCCCAAGGTGATTGAACGGTGAATGCCGATCGAAGAGAATCCGCGGCAGGCGGGGCCGCAAAAAAGAACTGAAGAGAGGAAAGCTCGATTGCCCAGCGAAGCCAAAGCAGCGGAAACCTATGTAGAAAAGCCAAGAACCCTGGCGGAGTTGCGCGCCGATCTGATCTCGGGCCGCACCAAGGCCACGGACCTCGCCTCCAGCTATTATGAGCGGATCGAGAAGAAAAATCCTCGGCTGAATGTTTACCTGAGCCTTACCAAAGAGCGGGCGCTCAAGCAGGCTGAGCGGGTGGACGCGCTGGCAGCCAAGGGCGACCCGTTGCCGGCGCTGGCGGGCGTTCCGGTGGGGATCAAGGACGTGCTGGTGATGCAGGGAGCCCCGGCTACGGCGGGGTCGAAGATTCTTCAGGGCTATCGGCCTCCGTATGACGCCACGGCGGTGGCAAAGCTGGATGCGGCGGGCGCGGTGCTGCTGGGCAAGCTGAACTGCGATGAGTTTGCGATGGGTTCGTCGACCGAGAACTCGGCGTACGGGCCGGTGCGCAACCCCGTGGATACGGAACGGGTTCCGGGCGGGTCGAGCGGCGGATCGGCGGCGGCGGTGGCGGCCAATCTGGCGGTGGCTACGTTGGGATCGGATACGGGCGGGTCAATTCGCCAGCCGGCAAGTTTTTGTGGAGTGGTGGGTGTGCTGCCAACCTACGGGCGCGTGTCGCGGTACGGGCTGATCGCGTTTGCTTCGTCGCTGGATCGCGTGGGGCCGTTTGCGGCGAATGTTCGCGACGCAGCCACGCTGCTGGGGGTGATTGCGGGGCACGATGCGAAGGACGCGACCAGCTCGGCCGCGCCAGTGCCGGACTATGCGGCGGAGAGCGACAAGCCGCTCAAAGAACCGGGGAAGGCGGGGCTGCGGCTGGGTGTGCCCGCGGAGTATTTTGCCGAGGGGCTCGACGATGAGGTGCGGGCTGCGATTGAAGGCGGGATTGCGGCGTTGAAGGCGGCCGGATGCACCGTGAAGCCGGTTTCGTTGCCGCACACCAAGTATGCGATCCCGACTTATTATTTGGTGGCCACGGCAGAGGCCAGCGCGAACCTGGCGCGGTTTGACGGCGTGCGCTACGGCTATCGCTCGGCGGAATCGGAAATCCTGAGCTCACTGTACCGGCACTCGCGTGATGAGGGATTTGGCGCCGAGGTGAAGAGGCGCATTCTGCTGGGGACGTATGCGCTGAGCGCCGGGTACTACGACGCTTACTATCTGAAGGCCCAGCAGGTGCGGCGGCTGCTGGCCGAGGAGTATCTGCGGGCCTTCGCTGAGGTGGATGCAATTGTGACCCCGACCTCGCCGATGCCGGCCTTCAAGCTGGGCGAGAAGACGGGTGATCCGCTGGCGATGTACCTTGCCGACATCTACACGGTCACCGCGAGCCTGGCGGGCATTTGCGGCGTGACGGTGCCTTGCGGAACGACTCAGGCCGGGTTGCCGGTGGGGATGCAGGTGCTGGCTGCGCATTTGCATGAGGGTACGGCGTTTCGCGTGGCGCGGGCGGTGGAGTCAGCGCATCTGTAAAGAGTTGATCGAAGAGGAACAGGGCCTGTCAGAGCCTGCCCTAGTGGCTACACAGGTTGCGGAATGAATCGTTGTTTTGAAAGGGCGCGGCTTTAGCCGCGCCACCAGACGGGCAAGAAAGAAAAAGGGGCTTTAGCCCCTGAAGCCCAATAGCCTTTGATTGATTTGCGCAGGTTACCAAGCCGCGCCTTTCGTTTCCCGGCAGATTTGCGCCAACTTGCTTGGAGCAAACGACATGAGACTGGGTGGGCGGATTGCGGTTTTGACGATGGCGGCGATATTTGGCGCAGGCGCGGCGGTTCAGGCAGCCCCACGGAAGACGCACACAGTGGCGCTGGGTGTGGCTCGAAAGGTGCCGTATTCGAAGGTTGGCGACCCGGCGGGAGCGGCTACTGGCGAAGATGCGCTGAAGATTCGCCCGCTGCTGCTGGATGGCGTCCTGAAAGAGTGGACCACGGGTGACGCGCACGACGTGACCGACCGGAGCTTTCTGGTGCGGCGTGTAATCCGGCTCAACGATTCCTTACCTGGTGACAAGCCGGGGCCAAATGAAAAACCCGGCCCCGGCGACAAGCAGGGACACTGGGTTTGGCAGCGGGGTCCGTGGCTGTTGGTGGACCGCGTAACGGGGCATGTGACTGCGCTGAAATTGCCGGAGTACGACCCCGGCGTGAGCCAGGTGAGCTGGTTCCGCGACTACGGCGCATATTGCGGTGTGACGGCCAGCGGCAAGAGCTTGTACGCCGTGGTGGCGCAGGTGGCGGCGCGCAAGGCTGTGTTGGCGAAGAAGCTGACCGCCTTCGACCCCGAGAGCCATGCAGACCCGGTTTGCGGCGCGGCGGAGTGGCAACGGGAGCCGCTGCGAATTACGTTTCACGCGACGGGCAAGGATGGGGTGAGTTTCGATCTGGTTCCGGGTTCGGCGGTGCTGGTGGAGGACTCGGGGGACGAGGCGGAGACGCCGGCGGTGGAGGCGAAGTAGCGGGTTGGCGACACAGCGAGTCAGCGAGTCAGCAAGTCAGCAGGGCTGCGAAAAACTATGGAATCTCTGGACGAACTTCTCGTGAAGGCGGAGGCGGCGCACGGGCACTTGTGCGCGGGGCAGATTCTGGGCGTTCGTATGGCATTGCTGGGCCTGGAGCGGTTGGGGATTGCGGACCCGAGGGGAGCGGATCGCAAACGACTGGTTACGTTTGTCGAGATCGACCGGTGCGCCACGGATGCAATTGGACTGGTGACCGGATGCAGGCTGGGCAAGCGGTCGCTGAAGTTCCGCGACTGGGGCAAGATGGCGGCTACGTTTTTTGATCTCGCGTCGGGGCGCGGGGTGCGGGTGGTGGCGCTGGAAGACTCGCGGGAGCTGGCGAGGCAGCTCTATCCGCACGTGGAACCGAGGAGCCGGCAGCAGATGGTGGCCTACCGCGAACTGACCGACGCACAACTGTTTCGAGAGCAGTGGGTGAAGGTGGACCTGAAGGCCAGTGAACTGCCGGGAACCAAGGGGGAACGCTTGGTTTGCCCGAGGTGTGGGGAGGGCGTGAACTTTGGCCGGTTTGCAGAAGTGGACGGCGAGCGGCTGTGCTTGAGTTGTGCCCATCCGGAGCTGCGGTATTGGGAGCCGGAAGGCAGTGGTCAGTGAACAGCGGTCAATGATCGGTATTCAGCGGTTTGGCTCCCGGGGAAACCTGATCCGGAGAAAGGCGAATCACTCACTATTGACCCCTGACCCCTGTTCACTGACCCCTGTCTAGCGTCTGCCGGAGGCCTTGCAGAACATCCAGAAGAACCAGACCATGAAGGCTACGGCAAAACCTGTCGGAATGAGAATGAGTAAGTCGATAAAGAAGTTGTGCATGGAAGCGATCCTGTTCCCGCTTTCCGGTGAGCGAGGCGGGATCCTGGTGGAAGGCGTCTGGAGCGGAAGGCGATGTATATCCAGAAGAAATCAGAAGCGATAAGGAAGGAGTAGACGACTCGTAAGAGCTTTATAAGCATTGCAAAAGGCGCCGGATGGGATCGGGAGGACGCGCGGGACCAGGCCTTGCGGGACGCGGTGCGCCTTGACACGGGAGCGTGCGCGCGTATCTTATCTTACGAGGCATTCTTTTTGGAATCCGGGCGGAAGAAGCACTTGCTGAACTGTGCTCGTTCTGGAATCGGAGCTCCGGATTGGGAGTTCAACCCAATTGGAAGTTCAAAAAGAAGGCTGTGTCGAACAGGAAGCAGACGGCAGTTGGGATTCAAGGATGAGTGCGGGCGCGGAACTGGAATCCAGTCCCGAACGGCCTGCGGCAACCAAGGCGCCTGACTCAGAATCTGGCTAGAGCCTGGGCCGGGCATACGCATCGGCCTGGATCATGCTAAGTCCGTTCCCGGAGACAAATTTTCATCAGGCATCCGGCTTGAAGCCGGGTTTGCCTGTGCCCTGAACGGCAGCGGAATGCTTGCGGCCGCGGGTGAGCAAAGGATGAGTGTGGCGACGAGTTTCGCATTATTGGCGGGTTTGCCCGCTGGAGCGGGTGGAGGCAGTCTTCCCATGCTTCTACCCTTGCTTTTGATCCCGGTGCTTTATCTGGTGATGATCCGCCCGCAGCAGAAGCGGCAAAAGCAGTGGCAGGCGATGCTGGGCGGCATCAAGGCCGGCGACCGAGTGACGACCGCGGGAGGCATTCGCGGCATTATCCTTTCCATCAAGGACGACGTGATTGTGATCCGGGTGGCTCCGGACAACATCAAACTGGAAGTAGCCAAGAGCGCGATTGCATCGGTAACGCAAGAGGGGCTTTCGGGCTCGTAGGCTTTTGGACCAGATTCATACCGATTTGAACTAGAGAAACGGGACGATGAAGAAGAATCTCAAGAACAAAACAATTGGAATTGTTGCAGTCCTGCTGGTTTGCATTTACGGCATCATCGGGCGGCCATCGGGATTCAGCGGCGCTGCACTCTTGGATGCGATTGGCCAGCGGATTCACCTTGGATTGGATTTGCGCGGCGGCGTTCACCTGATTTTGCAGGTCGTGGTGTCGGAAGCGGTCAGCGCCGATACGGACAATGCCGCGGGACAGATCCAGCAGGACCTGAAGGCAGCGAACCTGAGCTTTACCCAGGTGTACAAGCCAGATCCGACCAAGCAACCCCAGGTGATTCGGATTGAAGGCACGACGCAGGCGCAGGCGAGCACGGTGCGCTCCACGCTGGACGCCAAGTATTCGAACGAATATGACCTGAGCGGCGGTGGAGCGGACAACACCTGGACGCTGACCATGAAGCCGCCGGTGGTTTCAGCTCTCGAGACCAAGACGGTCGAGCAGGCGATCGAGACGATTCGCGACCGCGTGGACTCGCTCGGCGTGAGCGAGCCGTTGATTCAACAGTACGGCCTGGGCGACAACCAGATTCTGGTGGAATTGCCCGGTATCAGCGACCTGGACCGGGTGAAGAGCATTATTCAGTCCACGGCGCGTCTTGAGATTCACGCAGTCGTGGGTGGCCCTTACAAGGACGAGCCGGAGGCGGTGGCCAGCCTGGGCGGCGCGGTTCCGCCGGACGATGTTTTGCTGCATGGCTCAGGGAACCTTGCAACCGGTTCCGATGCGGACAGTGTTTACGTGCTGCAGCGCGCCTACGTGGTGGGCGGCCAGGACTTCCGCTCCGCCGATCCGGGCACGGACCAGAATGGGCGCAGGAACGTTCGCTTTACGCTGACCAACGAGGCCGGCGACAAGTTTTACGACTACACCAGCAAAAACGTTGGCCAAAGCATGGCGGTGGTCATGGGTGGCCGTGTGCGCGAAGTGGCCACCATCCAGAGCGCCATTCGCGATTCAGGCGAAATCACCGGCAGCTTTACCCCGGATGAAGTCACCATCCTGTCGAAGATGCTGCGCACCGGCGCGCTGCCGGCCTCGCTGAACTATCTTGAGGACCGGACCGTCGGCGCATCCCTCGGAGCGGACTCGATCCACAAGGGTGTGATGGCGGCCGTCGTGGGCGTTCTGGTGGTGATGGCGTTCATGCTGTTCTACTATCGCGGCTCCGGCATCAATGCCGACTTGGCGCTGATTTTCAACCTGGTGATTTTGCTGGGATTCATGGGCGTTTCCACCGCGACGCTGACCTTGCCGGGCATAGCCGGCGTGATTCTGACCATCGGCATGGGCGTGGACTCGAACGTGCTGATCTTCGAGAGAATCCGCGAAGAGTTGCGGGCCGGAAAGGCGCCAGCGGCGGCCGTGGACCAGGGCTTTGCCCATGCGTGGGTCACCATCGTGGACACCCACGTGACCACGATCGTTTCGGCGGCTATCTTGTTCATGTTCGGTACCGGGCCGGTGAAGGGATTTGCGACTACGCTGACCATCGGCCTGCTGGCCAACCTGTTCACGGCCGTGTTTGTTTCGCGAGTGATTTTCGATGCGCACCTGAACAAGTTGAAGCCGGGGGAACCGCTTTCAATCTAGGTCCGCGGCAGTATGGAAATGTAATCTCCCAGGCCTGAAACGCGAGACCTGGGGCACCCCGCAAGATGGGAAAGAACGGGAAGGGAAAGAACCAGTGGAATTGTTTCGCGGCGTACATGTGGACTGGCTTGGGAAGAAGTGGTACTTCCTTGGCTTTTCTTTGATTTTCAGCGTGGCCGGTATCGTGGCGATGGGTTGGAACTGGTCGCACATCGGCAGCCCGGTTCCTCTGGGCGTGGACTTTCGCGGCGGGACGCAGGTGCAGTTGAAGTTTGTTCAGCTTCCGGACCTCAACACGATTCGCCAGGCTATTGCGGCGGCGGGCATCAAGGATGCGAACGTCGTGACCTACGACGAGGCCAGCAACAATGAGGTGCTGATCAGCCTTCCGGAGCAGCATGACGAGACCTCGCTCGACGCGGGACGGCAGCAGATTGAAGATGCCCTGCGTGCTCATTACGGCAATCCCATCATCTCCACGGGAACCAAGGTAGACGTGGTCGGTCCCACGGTTGGCCGCCAATTGGAGAAGAAGGCCGCGCTGGCAACGCTTTACTCGATGCTGGGCATGCTGGTCTACCTCTGGTTCCGGTTCCAGTTGATCTATGGCGTAGCCGCGGTGGTTGCCTGCTTCCACGACACGCTGATTACGGTAGGCGCCTTCGCGCTGACCAGCCAGGAGATCAGCCTGACGGTGATTGCGGCGATTCTGACGCTGGTCGGCTACTCTATGAACGACACGATTGTGGTGTTCGATCGCATCCGGGAGAACCTGCGGCTGAGCCGCCGCGAGTCGTTGCCGGACGTGGTGAACCGGAGCATCAACCAGACGCTGAGCCGGACGGTTCTGACCTCGGGATTGACGTTTCTGACGGTGCTTTCGCTGTACATTTTTGGCGGTCCGGTCCTGCGCGGCTTTTCATTTGCGCTCGTGGTGGGTATTCTTATCGGGACGTATTCGTCCATCGCCGTGGCGGCGCCTATGTTGGTGGCCTGGCAGCAGTGGCGGGCGAAGACGGGCAAGGCAACGGCGTTGCCGGCTGCCAAACGCAGCAAAGCGTAATGGTTTCTTGCCGGGTGATTGCACCGGTTTTGGGGTAGGTTTTGCATGGGAGGCGCTGATTCTGATATAGGTGAATGGCGCTCTGTTGTATCGTTTTGATCTGTACAGACATTTCGGGAACATTTAATATTCCCCCGGTGTCTAAATAGAAGTAACCAACACCCGATTCGAGGCTGGCCATGTTTGAAGATTCCACGTTTGCATCAGGAAACCGGATTAAGAGTAAGAGCGGCCGTTGGATGCTTGTGACAGGATTGATCAATTTTTCCATTCTTGTGTTGATGGTCCTTATCCCCCTCATCCATCCCGAGGCGTTGCCCAGTGCCATGATGGTGACGCAATTGACAGTCCCGCCGCCACCACCGCCTCCTCCGCCGCCACCACCCCCGCCGGAGGTGGTGCATGTAGTGCATGTGCAGTCGGAGATGATGAACAATCAGCTTACGGCTCCCACCAGGATTCCGCATGACATCAAGATGGTTGCCGAGAAGGAAGCGCCGCCAACTTCGGGCTTTGGCGTGGCCGGAATGGAAGGCCTGGGCGGTAGCAGCGGCGGCGTGATCGGTGGCATCTTCAGTGGACAGTCGGGCCCCAAGGTGAAGGCTGAGGCCCCCAAGAAGGTGAACATCTCCGGTGGCGTGGCGCAGGGCATGTTGCTCCAAAAGACGATTCCCATGTATCCTCCCATCGCCAAAGCGGCTCGTGTCCAGGGAACGGTGGTGCTGCAGGCCACCATCTCGAAGACGGGAACGATCGAAGGTCTGCACGTCATCAGTGGACCGGCCATGTTGCAGCAGGCGGCCATGGATGCGGTGAGGTCCTGGCGGTACAGGCCCTACCTGCTCAACAACGAGCCGGTGGAAGTGGAAACCACGGTGAACGTAGTCTTCACCCTGGGTGGATGAGGAACCCTTTGGCTTCTACCCGCATTTTGGGTAGAAGCTTTGTTTTTGACCTGAATGCGAATCCGGAAAGAGCCGCATTCCCAGCAACCCTCCGCCGCGGCGGAATGCACTTCACAACAAACTCCTTAGGAGGAACGATTCAGTGATTCTCGCTCAGTTCGCACATCTCGCTTCGCACACAGTCAGCAGCCTTGCACTCTTCCAGGAAGACCAGGCGGTCGGCTTCAGCCCCATGCAGCTTTGGGACCACATGGGATGGGCCGTACGCGCCATCGCCATCGTTCTTTTCATCGAGTCGATCTGGTCGCTGGCCGTAATGATCGACCGTTACCTGTACTTCTCCGCCGCCCGCAAGCAATCGCGCGAATTCGCGCCCAAGGTTGCCGGCGCCCTGAAGGACAGCAAGCTGGAAGAAGCCATCAAAATCGCCGACCGGAACAAGAAGTCTCATCTGGCCGAGGTTGTGACGGCTGGATTGCAGGAGTTTCGCTCTTCAGGCGGTTCGCCGACAGAGGAGACCATCCAGAGCTCAGGACGCGCGTTGGAGAGGGCTGAGGCCATCGTTCACGCTAAGCTGAAGAGGGGCCTTTCCGTTCTGGCCACCATCGGCGCCACGGCTCCATTCGTTGGATTGCTCGGCACCGTCATCGGCATTCTGCACGCCTTCCAGCAGATCGCCACCCAGAAGACTTCGGGCATCGGCGCGGTCGCCGGTGGTATTTCCGAGGCCCTTGTAACCACGGCGTTCGGCCTGCTGGTGGCCATTCCCGCCGTCATGACGTTCAACTACTTCACCGGGCGTGTCGAAAATTTCGACGTCGAGATGGACAACTCCTCGAGCGAACTGATCGACTACTTCATCAAGCAAAGCCACAAGCGCTAATCGGTTGTCGGTTCGAGCGAGAGTTTTTTGGGGGGCAGCGGAGCGATCTCTCTTCTGCCCGCCGATTTGAGCCTCACGCCGGCCAGGTGCTTTGCAGCAACGCCGGAAGCCATCCGGATTAAAAATTCTTTTGGCACGGAGCCCAAACAATGGGAATCGCGGTTCGCAACGAAGGCAGTAAGGTCAACTCGAATATCAACGTTACCCCCATGGTAGACGTGATGCTGGTGCTTCTGATCATCTTCATGGTCATCACCCCCATGCTCCAGAACAAAGTGTCCATCGACATGGCAAAGGTCGATAACCCTACCAACATGCCGGACGCGGACAAGGAAGACGCCATCGTCGTCGCGATTACGCGGGACGGAGGGGTTTTTCTGGGGCAGAACAAGGTCGCCGTGACTGAGCTTGGCGGCTTGGTGCGTGACAAGCTGGCTGACAAGCCTGGCAAGACGATCTACGTTCGGGCAGATGCCCGTGCGCAGTTCCGGGCAGTTGAAGACGCCATCGACGCAGTGCGCTCCGCCGGCGTGGACGACGTGGGCTTGCTGACGCAGAAGCGCGAAGGCCCCGCTCCAGCTGGTCAGTGATTTTACCTGTGGGTTGTCTCTTTAACGATTTGCGGAAAACAAGGAGTTTTAAGCCATGTCAATGACAACTGGTGGAGGCGCGGGAGGCTACTCGTCCGACATCAATGTTACCCCGATGATCGACATTCTTCTGGTGCTTTTGATCATCTTCATGGTCATTGTGCCGACGGTGCCGAAGGGACTGGATGCGCTGGTTCCCCAGCCGCCCAAGGACCCGACCAAGACCCCGCCGACGACCGACCGTACCATCGTGGTGCAGGTGATCTACCGCCCCGGTCAGACCCCGGCATACAAGATCAATGAGACCGACTACCCCAAGGCAGAATTGCTCCCGAAGCTGACCGAGATTTATGCCAATCGGGCTGAGCGCATCATGTTCGTCAAAGGCGACGACGATGTCAACTTTGCGTACGTTGCCGAGGTGATCGATATCGGCCGGGCGGCCAACGTGGATCACATCGGGTTGATGACGCCGAAGATTATGGCGGGCCAGTAGCCGGTTGCGTAGGGGCAATCTTCTGTGAGAGGAAGCTTGCAGTGGCAAATCGACGCCAGCCATGCGGCGGGAGTCGATCGCAAAGGCCTAATGAAGCGCAGAGTTCAGGCTGGCCGCCAGGGGCTGGGGCAGTTCCAGGGCTTCGGTTCATCCCAGGGTGGATGGTTCCGTCCGGAGGCGCTTCGGCGGTTCATTTTGGCAGCAAGCAGGAGTACAATTTTTTCATCCTGGTTTCGGAACTCCCACCCGCGGCCAGCTGCATAAGAATCCAGGCGTGCAATCGATAGAGACGACCTGAAGGAGAAGGATACGAACATGAATGGACCCGCACGATTTATGGCGCTCGCGGTTGCCCTTGCCGGCATGGTGATTTCCATGAGCGGGTGCGCAAAACTTGAAGCTCGCGACCAGTTGAACAAGGGAGTTGATGCTTACAAAGGCGCCCGGTATGAAGAGGCGATCGGACACTTCCAGAAGGCCACGCAACTGGATCCGGGTTTGCCGATGGCGAAGAGCTATCTGGCGACAGCGCTGGCGCAGAACGTGGTTCCGGGCTTGGATACGCCGGAGAATATGAAGACCGCGAATCTGTCGATCGACATGTTCAAAGAGGTTCTGCAGAAGGATCCGAACGACGTCAACAGCATGAAGCAGATTGCAGGCATTTATTACAACATCAAGAAGTTGGATGATGCCAAAGCATGGCAGATGAAGGTTTTGGCGGTGGACCCGAAGGATCCCGAGGCTGCTTACACCATCGGCGCGATTGACTGGACCCTGGCGCACGAGAACTTGCTGAAGGCATTGTTGCCGGCGGGCATTAACGACGACGGTGAAGGCAACGCCAAGGCGCCGAAGAAGATCATGGAACCAATCAAGGCGGAGAACGGTCCTCTCGTGGAGGAGGGCCTGCAATATTTGAACCAGGCGGTGGCGAACCGGCCCAATTATGACGAAGCGATGGCCTACCTGAACCTGACCTACCGGCGCAAGGCGGACGTGGACTACGGCGATGAGGCCGCCCGCAAGGCCGATGTGGCGGAGGCGGAAGACTGGCGCGCCAAGGCGATGGGTACGCGCAAGGAAAATGAAGCAAAGAAAAATGCTGGGCCTGGCGGCATCACCATCGATTCAAGCGGCAACCTGAAGTAAATTCAGGGCGTCGCAGGCAGATGGAAATGGCCCCCGCACTGCGCGGGGGCCATTTCCGTCTGGCGGTCTTTGACCGTCTGGTTATGTACCGGTAAAAAGTGTAGCGCCGGCCTCCTGGCCGGCTGTAGCGTGGGCTTCCCAGCCCGCGCTCGCACCCCTCATAGCACCATTTCATCCGGTCAGAGACCTAGTTGCAGTCGATGAAAATCAATCTCGTTCCGGCGAGCTTGGTTCGGCGAATGGAGCTTCGACCGCCGGAGGCAACCGCCCGCCCCGCTCTACCTCTTCATTTCAATTGTGCGCCTGCGCAGGCTTATTTTCGGCAATGAGCGGGGGAGAAGATCTGAACAGGGAACGGGGCCGGCCGGGATTGGCTATCAGGCGATCAGGCGATGATTCGAGGCGAATCGCCTGGTGCGCTTTAATTCGCGCCTTCCTTGAGTATTTGGTCGGCAAAGTAGTTGTGTACGCTGGCCTCGTCGTGGAGCTTTTCGAAGTAGGCGTTCTTGAGCAATTGCGCGTGACCATCACGGAGGCCTTGGCGGATGAGTTGCTGTACGCGCGGATCGTTCAATTCGCGCTGCCCCGCGGGCTCCCTGGAGATCAGCTTATAAATGGCATAACCCATAATCCGGTGCGAGGAAGGGTCGGTGATGGGAAGAACATCCGTGTACTGGCCAGGTTTGAGCTTGCTGATCGCGCCGTAGGCTTCCGGATCGGTGCGCAACGACGATTCAAGCACAAATCCCATGTCGCCGCCATTTGCGGCGGTATTATCCTCTGAGAATTGCATGGCCAGGGTGCTGAAGTCCTCGCCGCTGTCCAATCGGTTGCGCAGGGTCTGGATCTTCTTCTTCGCGTCGGCGTCGCCGGAGGCCTTGTTGTTTTGCAGGTTGCTGGTCTGCGGGTTGGGAGCGCCGGTGACCATGATTCGCGCCAGGCCGTAACGAGGCTCCACCAAGTTGAAATCGGCCTTGTGGGCGGCATAATAGCTGGAGATCTCCGCGTCGGTGATGTTGATTCTGGACTCGATCTCCTTGTTGAGCAGCTTGGTATTGGTCAAAGACCGGCGCAGGTCGCGCTTGAAGTCCTCGACGGACATATTGCGCTGCTTCAGTTGCTTGTCGAACTCCTCTTGCGTGTAGGGGGCCTTGATCTCTGTCAGCTTGGCGTTTACGTCCTCATCGGAGGCGGCAAGATTGAGCTTGGCGGCGCGCTGCTGCAGAATCTCGTCGTCGATCATCTGCTTCAGGATATTGAGCCGGACAATGTCTGCCTGTTCAGCGGAGGGTTGCTGCGGGTTGTCTTCGAGGCTGGCTTTGTAATACCGCTCCAGGTCCGCGCGCAGAATATCCTTGCCGTTCACGGTGGCTACCACGTCTGGAGCGGGCGGGCGGTGGCATCCGGCCACAGTTGCCAAAAGGGCTCCGCTACAGAGAATGAGGACGGCGCAACGAGAACGGGACGGGAATAACGATTCAACTTGCAACCTGGTGTCTCCTCTGGGGCCGCACAGGCCCCAGGATTCAAGGATAAATCCACAAGCCGGTGCGGCGATAGCCGTGCGAAAGTCTATTTGCCGCCTCCGGCAGGTTTTGCCTGCATGTTTGGAGCCGGGGCGGGGTGCGGAGGGGCAGGAGGAACAGGAGGGGCGGGAGGATCGATGCCGTCGGCGCGCAGGGCGCGGTCGATCACCTTCCAAACCAGCTCTTCGGGCTGTGCGCCATCGATGCGCTCGCCGTCGACAAAGACGGCGGGCGCACCATCAATCTTCAGCGCCTCCGCTTCGCGGGCTGAGGCGCGCACCTGGGTCTCGTCCTGCGCGGCAAGGCAGCCGTCCAACTTGACGAGGTCGAGTTTGGCCAGGGTGGCCTCCTGGCGGGCAATGCGATTGAGCGCATCGAAGCTCTTTGCCGGATTGCGGTCTTCGCCGCTGATGTCCTGGCCGTGGGAGTGGAGATAATCCACATAGGTCCAATAGACCTGGCCGCTCTGGGCGCCCAGGCAGTTGGCGTCCACCGCGGCGTGCATGGCCCAGGGGTGCAGCTCGGTGAGGGGGTTGTCTTTGTAGATGAAGCGTACCTTGTCTTTGTAGCGGTCGAGGGTGGAGGGAAACAGCGATTCGTGCATGCGCGCGCAGTAGGGGCATTCCAGATCGTCGAAGTTGATGACCGTAACCTTGGCAGCGGGATTGCCGCGGATGGGACGTCCGGCAACGTCGATGGAGAAGACGGGGTCTTTGGCCAGGTTGAAGGTCTCAAGGCGGGCCAGCGTCTGGCCGTCGGTGGAGATGAGGAAGTCGACCACCTGGGATTTTGTGTCGCGGGAGAGCGTAATGGGCAGGGAGTCATAGCCGGGAATCTGGCTCGGCTTGCGGACGCCAAGCGTGACGATGTAGTCCTGCGGAATGTTGAATTCCGAGCGGACCATGATCTCGACGCGACGATTGATCGTGGCGGAGTCCATAGCGGCCTGGGGCGGGGTGGTTTGGGCCTTGCAGCCCGCGGTCATGCAGAGCGCGAGCAAGACAGGCAATAAACGAATACGCGACAAGTTGAAATCCTCTCAGAAAAGGATACCGCAGCGGGGGCTCTGTTAGTTGACGCGGGAGAAAGGGAAAGGCAAGCGGAGGTTTGCCGTTTCTGAGGTCTCAGAAGAGAAGCCTGGGCCGCTTGCAACCTTCGCGATCCCAACATCCTACTCCGAGGTCTGCAGATCCAGACCTGGGGCAAGCGGAATTCTTACCCAACCCGAGATCGGGTACCCGGGCCTGTCTTAATAGGCGGGCGGCAGCGTGGGGTCGCGGAAGGTGGAGTTGGAGCGGCGGATGTCGCCGGCGGAGCCGAAGTTTGCCAGCGTGAAGCTGTAGAGGTACTGCGTCTCGTCGCGGACGGTGCCGAGCTGAAAGCGGCGGTAGCCGACGGTGAGTCCGCAGCAATTCCAGTTATAGACGGCTTGCACGCCGGCGTATTGCAATTGGCCGAGGACAAAGTCGTATCCGGCGTTGGCGGCAAGGTTGAAGCCGGCGCCGCTCTGCTTGCCGATGGAAAAGAAGGGCTGCAACTGCTGGCTCTGGATGGTGGAAGCGGCGCTGCCGTTTTCATCCACGGCGTTGAGCATGGCGTGGCCCAGGCCGACTGTGGTTCGGCCCCAGCTGTAACCGGCAAAAAGGTTGTTTGCCTCCAATCGTCCGCTCTTGGGGTCGTAGTCCAGATCCCACTCGATGCGGAGATTGTCAATGGCCTCAAAGCGGAGGCGCGAGATGACGGGCGAGAAGTTGCGCGATGCGGTGAGGAAGGCCACGCCGCTGAGGTCGAGAGTGGAGTCGAAGACGTTGCGCCGGTTGGGGATGACGGCGCCGCCGAAGTTTGGGTCGATGAAGAACTTCTGGGCAATCTGCCAACTGGCCCACTCGCGGGGCTTGGCGGGGCATTCGCCGGAGGGCAGCACATCTTGAGGGGCGCAAGGCTGCTGGGTGTTGGGGCGCAGGTAGAAGCGCTGGGTGAGCGAGTAGCCCACCTCATTGGTGTTGGTGGCAATGTCTGTGGTGTCGACCAGGAGCACATTCTGAGCCTGTGCGCCGATGCCTCCGACATAGCGGTAGGTCAATTCCGGCTCGATGACGTGGCGCAACTGGCGGTTCCAGCCGGGGATGACAAAATCGCGTTCGAGGGCCGGCGGGCGAATGTCCACGGAGGCCTCGAAATCGGCGCGGTTGAGCGGATCGTGGCTGACGATGGGGGTGCCGCTCCTTGCGCCAGTCAGGTCCGGAATCTGGCTGATGGTGTAGAAGGTGTCGCGGAACGCGACCTCCGGCACTACGCTCCAGCCGCCCGCGGCAAGCGGGAGGGAGAGATGCGGGTAGAAGTCCATGCGGCCCACGTTGCGGGCGTGGAAGTGGGGCTCCGAGCGGGTCATGTAGCTGAGCGACGATCCGAAGCCCCAATCGAGCGGCGAGGTAAACAATGGCCGGTCGAGCACGTCGTAGCGGACGGCGGGCAGGTGGAGGATTCTGGCTTCGGCGCCGTTGGTGGAGTTGGCAAAGGTCTCGAAGCGGTCCGCTACAACGGAGGGGATGAATCCATTGTTCTGGTGGGTGAGTGAGACGTCGCTTGCCACCTCGGAAGTGACGGCTTGGGAGTAGTTGTCGTTGAAGACCAGGCGATAGAGGTAGCTGGACAGATACTCGACAACGCCGGCGGCATGGGTGTTGGGAGTCAGATCCTTGCGGCCCTGAGCCACCACATCGACACCGCCCTGGTTGACCAGCTCATCCCCGACGGGGCCGGGCAGGAGATCGGCTGAGTGAACGGCAGGCGTGGGGAGGGTTGCGCCTACCTGCTGTTCCACGCCCCGGTCGAGCAGGGCATTCCAGCGCACGACGAGGTGGTCAATGCCCGGGCCCTTGTAGCGGAAGTCGCCGTTGGGCGCCCAGCCGCGCTTGCTGTAGAACTCGGCGCCGACCACCATGTCCATGCTTCGGTTGATGACCCAGTAGATCTGTTCGCCCACGATGAAGCCCTTGATGGAGGAGTTGCTGAGGACGGGGATGAGCAGACCGCTCTCGCGCCCCGATTCGTCGATCGGGTGGCGGAGGTAAGGCAGGTAAAAAAGAGGCACGCCGAGGAATTTGAAGAAGGCGTTGGATGTCGAGGCGTTGCCGTTGGCAAGGTTGATGGAGCGGGAGATCAACTGCCAATCCGGCCGGGGGAGGCGGCAGTTGGTCATGGTGCCATCGACGATGCGGTAAATGCCCTCGCCGCTTTGCAGCAGAACTCTTCCCGAGAAGAGGAAGGGGTTCGAGGTGGAATAGACGATGGTGCGGCCGGCGGTGCGGACTCCGACGGAGCCGTTTACGTTGTAAAAGCGCGCGGTGTGCATGTTGAGTCGCATGTCGCCATGGGAGGCGTTGATGAGCACATCGTCGGGTCCGCCGGCAACTTGCAGGTGGCCGTCCGCCTCCAGTTCCGAGGTGGACTGGTTGTAGACCGCCTTGTCAGCGCGGAGAACGTAGTCCCGATAGTGGACGACGACGTCGCCGGTGAGGGTCAAGATATCGCCAACCCTGGTCTGGCGCTGGGCCTCGAGGTGGACGGGCACTCCGGTTGCCGGTTCGGGCTCGGGCTGAGCGAGGGGCAGGGCTTCCTGGCCGGGGTCATCGGGAAGATCGGGTGGAAGACCGGCGTCGCTGGCGGCATTGGTCAACGTCTGCGCCCCAAGTTGGAGGCAGCAGAGGGTTAGCAGCGCGATCAATACCAAGTTACGAGGACGCATCCCAGGACCAAGACCGTACCAAGGCTCAGGATAGCAAAAGCAGGCGGCTGTCGATGAGACGGGGGCCGGCTCGAACAGGGCAATCGCATTTGGATTGTTTTGAAAGGGCACGGCTTTAGCCGTGCCGCAAAACAGCCAGAGGACTTATGGGCTTCAGCCCCTGAGCGATGATTTGAGAATCTTCAATACATCCCTCGGCGGCTAAAGCCGGCAATATTGGCCCTGAAAAGGGCACGGCTAAAGCCGTGCCCTTTCAAAACAACGATGATTCGCCTGATATCGAAAGCCCGTACCCTTCATTCCTCGCTCAAGTTTCGAATGCAATTGCCCTGCCGGCTCGAATAATTTGTTACAAAACTGTGTACCTCCTCGATACCTCCCCCATGTTTTGACGGCAACTTGCTGAACGCCGCGGCTAGGATGGGCTTGAGGACTGGCCAAGCGGAAAGGCTTGCAGGCAGAAGTGCCTGCAAACATGCCGGGAAGCCACGTGAGAAGGGAGACTGGAGCTTTGAGCACATCCGCAAGCCAGGTTGACCTGACGCCCACGTGGAAGCAGGAAGTGAATCAGCGTCTTGCCGCGCACATGAGTCGCAGGGGTGGCGCAACAGCAGAGCTGGATGCACCCGGAGTGGTGAAGCGAGGCGCTAGCAGCCTTGCCGCGGAGGCCGCCGCGCGAGTGGCCGCGCGCTATGCCAAGGCTCCCAGCTACAGCGAAATGCTTGCCGGTGAGGCCCGCGCCGCTGTTCGGGCTGCGGAGGCTGCATCCCGGGCCGCGCTTGAGGCGCAGGCCGCGGCTGAATTTGTTCTGGCCGGTCTGGAAGCTGGGTCCGTGACAGAGCAGCCGTGGGAGCCGGGGGCTTTTCATGGCGGCGGATCGGAGCGGGCGCTCGAGCAGGTATGGGAGGCCTCGGTTGAGCCGGCGAAGGTTGCCGGGCTTTTACCGGGAGTGGCTTCGGGCCAAGCTTCGGGCCGGGCTTCGGACAGGGCTTCGAGCGAGGCGATGGAGAGGCAATCGTATGGAATCCGCTGGGAGGCGGATTTGCCGGTGCGCGACGCGGCGCCTGAAGCTTTGCGTGCGACGCATGGGGCGCATAGAACAAGTGTCTTTGAGACTTCCGTGGAGGACTGGTGGGAATCGTCCGCGATGGCGCGGGATGCGCACCGTTCTCTGGAGGGAGACGAGGGCATTGAGGTTGTGGAACCTGCCCAGCCGCTGCACGCCAACCTGATCGAGTTTCCCCGCGAGCTGGTTGCAACGCGGAAGGTTCGCCCTCGGCTGGCCGAAGGGCCTTATGCGGCGGCGGGAGATGCCGTGGGTCAATTGAGCATCTTCGAGGTCGACCCTGGGAGCATCTCGACCGAACCGGCGGCGGCGGAGATCGTCACCGTGCCGGCAGCGGCGTGGGCGAGTCCAGGCTGGTCGAGTCCAGACTGGTTGAGCATCAAGCTGGATGAGCCATACGTGGAGGCGATCGAGCTTGAAGACGACCCGGCTCCGGCAGCCGTGGCATTGCAACCGGCTTCGATGGGACTGCGGCTGATGGCGACGGTGGTGGATTGCTCGCTGATGACGGGAGCCTTTCTGGCGGCAGCCCTGGTAGTAATGGACAAAGCGAAAGACCTGCCTGCGATCAAGGAGATCGAGCTGGGTTCGGTTGTGGCTCTGCTGGCGATCGGCGTGGTTTACCAGGTGTTTTTCTTCACGCTGGGCGCGGCCACGCCGGGCATGAAGTGGGCCCATATCTCGCTCTGCACGCTGGGCAATCGGAAGCCCACCCGCGGGCAACGCTGCGGGCGGCTGGGGGCGTTTCTTTTGTCTCTGCTGCCGGTGGGGCTGGGCGTGGCCTGGGCCATCTTCGACGAGGAGCACCTGAGCTGGCACGACCGGCTGTCGGGGACTTATCTGCGGAAAAGCTGAAGAGCAGGGAACAGGGAATAGGGAACGGCCACCCCGGCGAGCAAGAATCGCTCGCCGGGGACACCAGTTTCCGGGTTGGCGATGTTCCCAGCGGATGATGGAATCGATGAACGCCATTGCGTGATTCGGGAGCAAGGAGCCGGAAAACGCACCAGCCGTCTCTTCGGCAGGTCTGCCCACTGGTTGTTTGGTTCAGTTCATGCCAGGTGGATTCGACCAAGCGATCGACCACAAGCACATTTTCCCCCGGTGCTCTTGGCTCATTTGATGACGTATTGTTGCGCGAAGTAGAAGTAGCGCGGATTGATGCCGGGTGTTGTGTTTTCGACGAACTCCCCTTTGAAGAAATGGCCGAAGCCCGCGTAGAAGGTATGGTCCCGGACGGCGAAGGTCGTGAAGGCATCCAGTTCCTGCCCCACATGCGTTCCGGCAGTTCCCTTTTTAGAAATCGCAATCTGCGAGCCGGAACTGTTGTAGAGCGCATCCGAGGCGCTGAAGAGGTTCTCATCCGTATACATCAGATTGAATGCGACGGACTTTGTGATCTTCAAAGTCTCCAGAGATTTGAGGGTTTTCAAGTTACGCCAGCCGAACTGATCCATGTGTCCGAACTTGTCGTGATTGGCCGGCGCCAACTGATCGTAGGTTGCGTCGTGTCCGGAACCATAGCTGGAGCCGGACGCTCCCTTGTATTCGAGTGAGAGGCTTAGCGGCATGTTGAAGAGCGCGACAGGACGTGAAGCGCCCGCAAACCATGAATAGGCGCGCTGGTCCAGCAGTCCCTGGTGTCCGGTTTGGCCGGTGCTCTCAAGCGAGTAAGCGAATCGGTCGGGCAGCGGACCGTAAACGCGGGCGCCGAAACTGTTGGTTCCCAACGTGCCGGCGCTCGTCCAGCCGCCGATCTTGTTCTCGGAATGTCGCAGCGCATAGGTGTCCACCGAGAGTCCATGGAAGAGCTTTGGAAAAACGTCGTAGGTGCCCCAGATGCGATTGCCCAGTTCCGGGTTGTTGAACGCGTCGGTCTGGACAATGACGGGGGAAACCATCAGCGCATCCAGAGTCATCTTCTTCGAGGAGTACTCCATGCGGCCGTAATCGTAGGTGCGCGACGTGTTGCTCCATTGCGGAGTGCCGATCACGCGCGTTTCGCCGTAGTCCAACATGCGCCGGCCAAAGGAGAGGTTGAGGGCTGTCTTCTCCGAAGCAAGGGCAAGCCAGGCCTCGTGCATATTCATGGTCTCGCGCACGGAATTGGGCGCAGGTTTGCCGTACCATGGAGCACGCGCGTCCTGGCCCATCCCGGAGAATGTGAGCCAGGAAACCGGACGATACTGGATTCCGATGCGAATGCGGCTGAGCATGTCCTGCTGATTCACTGCCGCGCCGAACTTGACGCCGTACTGCTCTTCCCAGCGTGTCCGCTCCTCGAATCGAAGAGTCAATTGGCCGTTGGATGCGCTGTGCAGTTCGTTTGCGCCTTTCTGCACTGGATCGCTCTGCCCGAGAGCCGGCAACGACGAGCACGCCATCAGTACTACACACACGAGCCACGGATTCGTTTTCATTCCCGCTCCTTAGGTTGCATTTTGTGGATCACATTCTGTTGTTCGATAGCGAACCTATCGGCGCCAGCGCCGGATTCTTTACCGGCAGTCTCGCTTCGCCGCTCTCAGCCGTCGCGGAACCCGTTTCTCGCCCCACAATTTAAAGTTTGGCGGGCATTGCCGATAGAACAGCCAAGGGTTTGCGCGAAGGAAGGTCTCCAATGCCGCTTTCTTCGCGGCGGATGCCGGCCCCGAGTGGGAGAATTCCTTAGAAAAGAGACGATGATGTTGAAACGGCTCGGCCTGGAACAATTGATCGCATTGGGCTTTGGCCTGGTATTGCTCGTAGCGACGATTTCCGGAGCTGTATCCATCGGCGGAGATCTGCAGGCGGAGCAGCGCAGCGAGGCTGGCGCCATAGAGGCTCAGCGCGGCCTGCTGGCCGAGCAGCTCGCCATGCTGCAGCAACGCGAACAGGCCACGTCGCGGGCTTTCTTTTTGCAGCCTGCCGAGCACGGCGACGCGCGTTGCACCGAAGCCGCACAAAAGTTTGCCTCGATTCTTGAACAATTGAGCTTCGACCAAAGCGACTCGAATGCACAAAGCCAACTTGCCGATGTGAAGACCACATGGGAATCAGGCGAGGCTGAACTGCGGAAAATGTTTGCGCTGGGGCGGCAGGGCAAGAACAATGAGATGCTGGCGGAGTTGCCGGCCTCCGTGGTCCAGAGCAAGAAGATTCAGACGGCAGTCACCAGCTATGTCTCGTATATGGAACACCTCACTCAACAGCGCGAGGAGGAGCGTTGGCATGTTGCACAGCGGGCTCTCTGGCTTTCTGCCTTGTTCATCGGCATGAGCTTTGTCATTGCAATTGCCTGCGCGATGGTGACGCTCCGCATCGTCAGCCAGAGAGTACGCTGCGCGCAACTCGCGCTGGAAGCGATCGCGCGGAAGGATCTCTCCCAGGAAGATATCGATGTCCATTCCCACGACACGCTTGGGCAGACATTGGTTTCTGTCAACCGGACGAAGCACGCACTTGGCCGGATGATCGGGGATGTGGGGCAGATCGGCGCGCGGGTATCGGCAGCGGCCACAGAACTTGCCGCAACCGCGCGGAATTCCGCGCAGGGCGCAGACGAACAGCGGGCCCAGACCGAGCAGGTGTCGTCGGCGTTGACTGAGATGGCGGCATCGGTGGCGGAGGTGGCAAAGCATACCTCCATCGCCTCCGAATCGGCGGCCAAGGCTTCTGCTTCGGTTCTTCAGGGGGATGAAGCGGTCTCCGCCGCCACGGCCAAGATGACCGAGATTTCGGAACAATCTGCTGTTGTGGCTCAGAGCATCGAAGGGCTGGCCAAGCATACCGAAGAGATCGGACGCGTAGCGAAGCTGATTCGCGATATTGCCGCTCAAACCAACCTTCTGGCACTCAACGCGGCCATCGAAGCAGCCCGCGCTGGAGAGCATGGAAGGGGTTTTTCGGTGGTTGCGGTAGAAGTCAGGCGGTTGGCGGAACAGACTGGCGGCGCCACTGGCGAAATCGATTCGATGATCGTCAGCGTCCGGCAACATGCGAAGAATGCACTTGAAAAGGCGCAAGTGGAGCACGACTCCATCGCCCAAGGAGTCGCGCTCACGGAAACAACCAGGGAGTCGTTTACATACATTCGGGAGTCTGTATCCACAGTCGATGCCATGATGGGGCAAATCGCGGTTGCTGCCCAGCAGCAAGCAGCGACCACCGAAGAACTCAAGCGCAACCTGGACGCTATCCTGCAAATTGCTTCGCAATCGGCGACCGCGGCACATGAGTCGTCCGCCGCATCCACGGGCCTCAGTAAACTCTCCGAACAGATGCATAGCCAGATTGCCCAGTTCCAACTGCCCGCAAGAGGAACGGACTTCTCTCCGCAAGCTTCCGACAGATTCAGTTCGGGTTGGGCGCCATCGTTCGTTGCCGGAGACTAGTTCTTTGGCCGTATGAAAATGTTCCTTTTGGAAATGTAGCGCCGGCCTCCTGGCCGGCTGTAGCGTGGGCCTCCCGGCCCACGTTCGTTCATTGGATAGAACATCTTCATCCGGTCACGGA
>Ga0224557_1000092_pt1 | contig 100068 bp, 89 predicted proteins | sample 714S31014metaG_FD_180677 | JGI IMG/M metagenome (GOLD analysis project Ga0224557, IMG submission 180677) | Peat soil microbial communities from Stordalen Mire, Sweden - 717 S3 10-14 | ecosystem: Environmental > Terrestrial > Soil > Wetlands > Peat | place: Sweden: Norrbotten County, Stordalen...
CTAGTGACCTGAGTCAGAGATCCGCGCGCAGTAGTTAGCCAGTGTGTCGAGGATCTCATCGGCGCTCTTGTGCCAGACGAAGGGCTTGGGCTCGTCATTCCAGTGGTTGATCCAGTCGGTGATCGCCGACTCGAGCTCTTTGGTTGATCGGTGCGTTCCTCGGCGGAGCCACTTGTTGGTGAGTTCGGCGAACCAGCGCTCCACCAGGTTCATCCACGAGCTGTAGGTGGGTGTGAAGTGGAGATGGAATCGGGGATGACGCAGAAGCCACTTCTTGATCTCCGGCGTCTTGTGGGTCGAGACGTTGTCGACGACGAGGTGGACGTCGAGTGCTTCGGGCACACTGCGGTTGATGAGGTTCAAGAAGCGTCGGAACTCGACGGCACGGTGTCGATCGGTCATGTCGGCGATGACATGGCCCGAGGCGACGTCGAGCGCCGCGTAGAGGTTGGTCGTGCCGCCTCGGACGTAATCGTGAGTGCGCCGTTCGGGGAGTCCAGGTCGCAGTGGAAGGACCGGAGCGGTGCGGTCCAGGGCCTGGATCTGGGTCTTCTCGTCGACGCACAGCACCAGCGCCCCGTCGGGAGGGTTGATGTAGAGCCCGACCACGTCGCGGACCTTCTCGACGAACAACGGGTCGGGGCTGAGCTTGAACGAATCGACGAGGTGGGGCTTCAGCCCGAACGCCCGCCAGATCCGAGAGACCGCTGACTGGCTCATGCCGGTGGCCTTGGCCATGGACCGAGTCGACCAGTGGGTGGCGTCGACGGGAGTCTCCTCCAGCGTCTTGACCACGACGGCTTCGACCGCGTCATCGCCGATCAGGCGCGGTGCTCCCGGACGGGGCTCGTCATGCAGTCCTTCGAGCCGATGCTCGATGAATCGACCACGCCACTTCCCGACCGTGGCTCGGGACACTCCGAGGCGGTCTGCCACTTCGGTGTTGTGACCCCCGTCGGCGCATGCCAGCACGATCCGGCACCGCAAGGCGAGTGCTTGTGCGCTCGTTGGGCGGCGCGCCCAACGTTCGAGCGTCGCCCGCTCGTCGTCACTCAACACCACCGGCTCAAGGACTGACCGTCGCATCGCTGCCTCCCATCGTCGCCTACAACGGGGACAACGCGGGACGGAGCGAGGAAATTCCTCCGAGACAGTCTATTTATGACTCAGGTCACTAGGTGAGGTAGACCTCCACGTGACGAGCGGCAACCTGCCCTGCGGCGGGCGACGCCCCGCCGAAGAAGATCTCCGGGACAGGCCGCGGGGGCCGGAGGGTCGTGGCTCCGGCGACCTGGTAGTGCTCACCGTGGGAATCGAACGGCCTGTCTTGCCACGCCCCACGGAGCACGGTGAGGCACACGGCACGTCAACGAGTGCGCAACCGGGGTCAGCCGGGCGGGAACGGCCGGCCGTGGCCCGGGACGATCAGCACGGGCCCCAGGGCCAGCAGCTCGGCGCGGGACTGCTCGAGACGTCCCTGGTCGACGGCCAGGGGATCGACCTCGGGCCCTTCGGCCGACCACCACAGGTGGGTGCAGGCCACCAGCCCCTCCTCGGTGCGGACCAGGGTGGTGATGTCCTCGGCCGTGTGGCCAGGGGTTGCCCGCAGGCTCACTGCCGGCGACAGCTCGAACCCGTCGGCCGGCCGGTCGAGCCAGACGTCGCCCCGGTAGATGGCCCAGTGGTCGTGGAAGCGGGCCTCCGGGAAGAGCGCGGCGTTCAAGGTGTGGTCGGGATGGTGGTGGCTGAACACCACATCGGTCACCTCGTTGGGCTCGACCCCGAGCTCCCTGAGCGGATCGAGGATGACGCTGCGACTGGCGGCCATCCCCGGATCGACCACGATGACCGCCTCGCCGTCGCGGATCAGGACGACGGTGCTCGCCACCCGCTCGTCGGCGTAGCCCACCGCCAGAACATCCAGTTTCGCCGTCATCGACACTCCACGGTTGCCGGTGCCTCAACAGTAGCGATACGCCCAGTCGGCCCGCCGATCGCCCGCCGGGCCCCGCTCTCCCTCCGGCGGGAGATCACGCCAGATCGAGGTAGCGGTCACGCTCCCACTCCGTGACGGTGGTGATGTAGGCCTGCCAGTCCCTCTCCACCAGGAGGGTGTAATCGTGGACGGCGTCCTCGCCCAGCAGATCCGAGATCCGCCTGTCCGACCGGGCGAGTTGAACCGCCTCGGAGGGCACCCGTGGCAGCGGCTGACCGGCACCGTAGAGGTCGCCGGCACCCTGGGGGGCCAGCGCCTCCCCCTCTTCGATGCCGGCGATCGCCGCACCCAGGAGGGCCGCGACGGCCCAGTATGGGTTGGCATCCGCCCCGGGGGTCCGGAGCTCGATGCGGGTCCCTCGATCGCCCTCCACCAGGGAGCGCACCGCAGCGGTCCGATTGTCACCTCCCCAACTCGCCGTGTTCGGCGCGTAGGACTTGTTCTCGAAGCGCTTGTACGAATTGATGCTGGGAGCGCCGAACACGGTGATGGCCGGCAGGTGGGCCAAGATGCCGGCGATGGCCGACCGCATGAGCGGGTTCTCCGCACCTCCCTCGGGGGCGAACGCGGGCTCGCCGTCCCGCCACAACGACAAGTGAAGGTGCATGGAGCTCCCCGACAGACCCTGGAAGGGCTTGGCCATGAAGGTGGCGCGGGCGCCGGCTCTTCGGGCCAGGGCGCGCGCCGCGTACTTCAGGCGGAAGCCGTCGTCGGCGGCAGTCAGCGGGTCGGCGTGGTGCAGGTTGATCTCCAGCTGGGCCGGACCGTACTCGGAGGTCACGCCCTCCACGGGTACGTACCCTGCCAACCCCTCGGTGATGGTCGTCAGGGCCGGATCGAGCTCGTTGGCATTCTCCAGCGAGTAGCAGCGGACCGAGCCGCCGAGCGGCCGTGCGGCCGGATCGAGCAGGAAGAACTCGATCTCCACCCCGATCTCGGCGCGGTAGCCCAATTCGGCCAGGCGTTCGACGACCCGACGTAGTACCGTCCGCGGAGCCGTGTGGACCGGCTCGCCGCCCTGGGCCACGACATCGGACACCACCTGTCCCACCCCGGGCCGCCAGGGGAGGAACCGGAACGTGTCCAGCTCCGGTTTGGCGAAGAGATCCGGGTACCCGGTCTCTCATCCGGTGAGACGGGCGCCTTCGTGGAGCTCGGCCACCACGTCCCAGCTGAGGGTGGCGTCGCAGAACCCGAAGCCCTGCGCATCGGACGTCTCGAGGAAGCCGGCGGCCGGGATGCGCTTGCCCAGGGTGTGCCCGAGATGATCGGCCCAGGCCACCTCGATCTCGGTCAGTCTGCCGTCGAGCAGGGCCGCGGAGATCCGCGCCGGGCCGGCGGAACCCGATTCGCCGGCACGTAGGGGGTCGGTTCCTCTCAGGGTCATGTCACGCACTCCCATATGCTCGCGTCCGGACGCTGTGATCCAGGCTAGCCCTCAGTCCACCCCCCGGCCCGGTCCCACCCATCCGCTGCCAATGCCGCCGAACGACTGGTGCGCGCAAACGGGGGCTGATCCCCGACCGACGTGAAGGGAGCCCCTCAGCCGCCGAGTTCGGCGCGGACTGCTGCCAGCCTCTCCCGGCGGCCCTGGAGCTGCTTCCGGTAGATGGGGTTGTCGGTGTCGGCGATCTCGCTGCTCATGTCGCCCAGCACTCCCTCAAGCGTCTGGCGGAGCTCCTCGGCCTGCGACTCGGACAGGTTCAAGATCATCACGGCACCTCCATCGTCGTCCTGCGACCTGCCCCCATCTTCTTGCATCCCGCTCCGACCGGACAAGGGCCGAAGGTCAGTTGTGGGCTCCGACAGCCGCCCCGCCCGGGCAGAATCCGGTGTGCCGGGGCACGTCTGCTAGAAGATGGGAATGATCCTGGCGAACAAGACCGTACTCGTGACGGGCGTCGGTGGGGGCCTCGGCCGCGAGTGCGCCACCAGCGCCCTGCGCGACGGTGCCAACGTGGTGCTGGCGGCGCGGACCGGGTCGAGCCTGGAGGAGATCGCAGCCGAGCTCGACCAGACCGGCGAGCGGGTGGCCGTCCACGTTACCGACATCACCGATCCCGAGTCCTGTGCCTCTCTGGTCGACACCGCGCAACGCCGTTTCGGCTCGGTGGACGCGCTGATCCAGGTGGCGGCGTTCGAGCATGCGTGGGGCGGCCTCTACGACCTCAAGTTCGAGGACTGGCGGGCGGCGTTCGACACCAATGTCATCGGTGCGCTGACCGTGATCCGCCCGGTGGCCAAGGCGATGAAGGAGGGTGGCGGTGGGTCCGTCGTGCTGATCGGCTCGCAGTCCATGTTCCAGCCCCAGATGCCCCAGGGTGGCTATGCCGCATCCAAGAGCGCCCTGCTGACGGCGATGTACTACCTGACCGACGAGCTCGGGCCCGACAACATCCGCTTCAACATGGTCATCCCGTCGTGGATGTGGGGGCCGCCCGTGGAGATGTTCGTCAACGGCACGGCCGATCACCAGGGCCGCACCAAGGAGGAGGTCCTCGAGGGCATCGTCGGCAAGTTCCCGCTCCGCCGCATGACCGAGGACGGCGAGGTGGCCGACGTGGCCGCATTCTTCGCTTCGGACCACGCCAAGGCCGTCACCGGCCAGTACCTGCTCGTCAACTCGGGCGAGATGCTCCGGTGACCGGCGCGGCCAAGCGGGTGGTCGTCTGGGGCACGGGCTTCGTGGGGAAGATGGTGATCCCCGAGATCCTCCGCCATCCCGGCTTCGAGCTGGTGGGGGTGGGCGTCAACAACCCCGAGAAGGTGGGCAGGGACGCCGGCGAGGTCTGCGGGATCGGGCCGATTGGGCTCACGGCCACCGACGACGTCGCCGCGCTGATCGCCCTTGGCCCCGATGCGCTCGTCCACTACGGTCCGACCGCGGCGGGTGCCGCTGACAACATCCGCGACATTGGTGCGTTCCTCCGCGCCGGCGTCGACGTGTGCTCCACGGCCATGACCCCCTGGGTGTGGCCGGCCATGTCCCAGAACCCTCCGGTGTGGATCGACCCGATCACCGAGGCGTGTGCCGAGGGAGGCGCTTCGTGCTTCACCACCGGGATCGACCCCGGCTTCGCCAACGACCTCTTCCCGATGACGCTGATGGGGCTGTGCGGGGAGGTGCGCCAGGTGCGGGCACTCGAGATCCTCGACTACATCAACTACGAGGGGGACTACGAGACCGAGATGGGCATCGGGCAGCCACCCGAGTTCATCCCCCTCCTGGAGCACACCGACATCCTGGTCATGGCGTGGGGTGCGACGGTGCCCATGATGGCCCATGCCGTGGGCATCGAACTCGACGGGATCACCAGCACCTGGGAGAAGTGGGTGACCGACACAGCGATCGCGACCGCCAAGGGCAGGATCCAACCCGGTGAGGTCGCAGCCATCCGATTCACCATCAACGGGATCTACCGCGGCGAGCCACGGATCTGCCTCGAGCACGTGAACCGGGTCGGGCAGGGTGCCGCGCCCGACTGGCCCCGCGGTACCCGGAACGACGTCTATCGCGTCGAGATCACTGGCTCACCGTCGATCACCCAGGAGACCGCGTTCCGGTTCACCGACGGGAGCGGGCGTGATGCGGCCGCCGCTGGCTGCCTCGCCACGGGCCTGCGCGCGCTCAATGCGGTGCCGGCGGTCAACGACCTTCCCCCCGGGTGGGTCACCGCCCTCGACCTCCCGCTCATCCCCGGCAAGGGGACGATCCGGTAGACCGGCACCGAGCACACGACCGTCCGGCTCGCAGCCCACGACACGCAGAGGAGCAACGATGACGCCCGAGGATCTCGTCGAGATCGAGTTGATCAAACGGTTGAAGTACCGCTACCTGCGATGCCTCGATCAGAAGCTGTGGGACGACATCGAGACCTGCTTCACCCCTGACGCCACCGCCAGGTACGGGGGCGGGCTCTACGAGTTCGAGGGCCGGGACGCCATCATGGAGTTCCTCCGCACCTCCATGGGTGCCACCACCATGCTGAGCAGCCACCGGTGCCATCACCCGGAGATCGACCTGATCGGACGGGCGGAGGCAACCGGGGTCTGGGCCCTGGAGGACGTCGTGATCCTCACCGACATCGGGATCAACATCCAGGGCGCCGCGTTCTACACCGACCGCTACGTGAAGGACGAGGGGGCCTGGCGGATCGCCCACACCGGGTACCGGCGCACTTACGAGGAGCTGATGCCCAGAGCGCCGATCAAGGGCCTGCGGCTGACGGCCGACTGGTGGGCCACCGACGGGCGCTCGACGCTCGGCTGACGCCACATGCCATGATCTGGTGGCGGGCCGGCCCGGCCCACTGTCAGGGAGGCCGATAATGAGTGAGACCAACGAAACACCCGCCGGTGAGGACGCGCTCGAACTGGTGGAGGTCGAGACCGAGGTCGTCGACGACGAGGGGAACGTCGTGGTCGACGACCTGGTCGCCGCGGTGGATGGCGACGGTAACATCGTCGCCACCGACGAGACCATCACCACGGTGACATCGGATGGCGACGTCGTCGTCGACGAGACCATCGCCGTCAGAGGTGACGACGGCAGGTTGCACGCCGTCGAGGAGGACGTCACGGTGGTGGAGGCCGACGACGAGGAGTGACCCGGAGGGGCTCGCTCCAGCCGGCATGCTCGACGGACACCATGTGGTCGACGGGCACCATGCAGTGGGACCCAGGGGCCTCTGGCGTCGGGAGCACGCGCAGCACTGTCACCGCGAAGGCCAGCGGAGGACCATGGTGGACCTACGGCTCGGTGAGCTCCTACCCCTCGTGATCATCTCCCCGGCGGTGGCCGTCGGCGACATCGTGCCTCCGTGGAGGCTGAAGCAGCGATCCGGCACTCGAGCGCCCTCAGGTGAGAACCGGCCATGATGGGCACATGAGACGCTTCGTGCTCACCATCACGTGCCCGGACCGGACGGGGATCGTGGCCGCGGTCAGCGGATTCATCGCCTCGCATGGCGGATGGGTCGTTGAGGCCGCCCAGCACGGCGATCTCGCCACCGGGCAGTTCTTCCAGCGCATCGAGGTGCTGGCCGAGAGCCTTCCCTTCGGGCCCGAGGAGTTCGGCATTCGGTTCGCCGACCTGGCAGACGAGTTCCGGCTCGACTGGCGCATGAGCGACACCGACGTCCGCAAGAGAGTGGTCGTGCTGGTCGGCCGGGAGGACCACTGCCTTGCCGACCTCCTGTATCGCTGGCGCAGCGGCGATCTCCGGTGCGAGATCCCCGCAGTGATCTCCAACCACCCCGATCTGCGCCCGCTGGTCGAGTGGCACGGCATCGAATTCCACCACGTGCCCGTCACGGTCGAGCGGAGGTCCGAGGCGCTGGCCGAGGTCGCCTCGCACTTCGAGGCGCTCGACGGCGACGTGATGGTCCTGGCGCGCTACATGCAGATCATCCCGGGCGAAGTGTGCGCCCGCTATCCCGGAAGGATCATCAACATCCACCACAGCTTCCTTCCCTCCTTTGCAGGCGCCCGCCCCTACCACCAGGCATTCGAGCGAGGAGTGAAGCTGATCGGTGCCACCTGTCACTACGTGACATCCGAGCTCGACACCGGTCCGATCATCGAGCAGGACTCGAGCCGCATCGACCACGCCGACACGGTGCAGGATCTTCTGCGCATCGGCCGGGACATCGAGCGCTCGGTACTCGCCCGGGGACTGCGGTGGCACCTGGAGGACCGGGTGCTCCTGAACGGCAGCCGGACGGTCGTCTTCGCCTAGCCGGTCCGAGCGCCCGGGGGTCGGTCAGGCCACGGTGGCGCCGTCGATGAGGATGTCGGTCCCGTTCATGTGCGACGCCTCGTCGGATGCCACGTAGGCGATCCCCGCGGCAATCCCCTCGGGCGTGCCGAACCTCCCCATCGGCGACACCCGGTTGATGAGCGAGATGTCCGCACCTTCCGGCAGATGGAAAGCCGACGTGATCGGCGTGTTGATGGCACCCGGGCTGATGCTGTTCACCCGCAGGCCCCCACCCGCGTACTCGACGGCGAGCGCCCGGGTGAGGGCGAGCACGCCGCCCTTCGAGGCGACATAGGCAGCCGCCCACGGTTGGCCCTTGTGGGCGGCGGTCGACGCGAGGTTCACGATGTTGCCGCCGGTGACCAGCAGGTGGGGGATGGCCTCGCGGCAGACGAGGAAGGTTCCGGTGAGGTTGATCGTGATCAGGCGGTTCCATTCGTCCAGTGTGTGCTCGTGGGAGTGGCAGAACGACAGCACGCCGGCGGCATTCACCACCACGTCGAGCCTGCCGAGGCGTCCGACGGATTCGGCGACCGTCCGTTCGACCCCCTCCTCGGAACCCACGTCGCCGACCAGGGCGGTGACGGACCCGGCCAGACCGGCTGCATCCGCCGAGAGCTGGCCGAGGAGTTCGGCGTTGACGTCGGCAGCGACCACCGCGGCTCCTTCGCCGGCCAGTCTCAGTGCCGTGGCACGCCCGATGCCCGACGCCCCCCCGGTGACGAGCGCGGTCCGTCCACTGAAGCGTGATGGGGTCATCGCCAGACTGTAGGACGGATTCTGGGGCTGGGTCGTGGCAGAACGGACAGAGTTGCAGACTGGCCGCGGTGGGATGGCCGACGGCCTGCGTGCTCGACGTCAGCTTCGGCGGCACGGTCGCACAGGAGCTCTCCGTCACCGCACCCGGGCGCAGGCGGGGGCCGTACGCCGACATCGTCCACCTCGGAACAGCACCGCCGCCTGGTCACTGACGTCGGCCGACGCGGTCTCCTCCGGAGTGATCTGGGAGCCGCGGAGAGCGGGGTGGGTGTGAAGTACCCGCTCAGGTACTTCTCCCCCTCGTCGCAGCAGATCGTGACGACCGTCGACACCCCGGGCACCTCGTCGAGGAGGCGGCGTGCGGCGACCAAGTTCGCCCCCGAGCTCGGGCCCACCAGCAGCCCGTGCTCGCGCGCCAGCCGGCGCATCTCGGTGATCGCCTCATCGCTGTGCACTGCGATCACCCGGTCCACCAATGAGCTGTACCGCCGGTAGATGTCCGGCACGAACCCGTTGGCGATGGTGTCGCCCGGGTGGAGGAGGCACTCGCTCTCGGCCCGTTCGATGATGTACCGGGCCATACGGGCATTGATCGAGCCGGACGGATTCAGGTACTCGAGCTTGACCCAGATGCCGTCCACCTCGATGAGGGGCGTCGAGCCGATGGCGTCGAGCACGGTCGCGCCGAGTCGAAACGTGGGCATGGTCCGGGCCTCCTCTCCAGAGCGAGCTGGGGCCACCCACCCTACGGCTGCATGGAGACGCCCACGTGCCGTTGGCCGCAGCGGGCCAGGCGTGTTCGACCTCCATCTGGACAGGTGGGGGCGAGGTGAATAGCTTGCAGACCATGGGTCAGCGATCAGTACGGCGTGTCTCTGCCGTGCTGGCGCTCGTCGTGATCGCCCCCCTCCTGGTGGCATGCAGTTCCGGCACCTCGGCGGCTCCCACATCGTCCCAGGTCACCATCACCCGGGACCATGCGGGCATCCCCCACATCCGGGCTGCGAACTTCACCGCGCTCGGCTACGGCGAAGCGTGGGCGTTCACCCAGGACAACTTCTGCACGCTGGCGGAGGACTTCGTCACCGTCAATGGAGAGCGGTCCAGGTACTTCGGACCCAACGGGCAGAGCCTCAACTACTCCGCGGGAGCGTACGACTCCAACCTCGACTCGGACTTCTTCTGGCAGTCGATCAAGGCCAGTGGCGTGGCGACGGCCCAGCTCAGCCAGCCGCCCCCCGTCGGCCCACTCCCCCAGGTGCTGGAGGTCTACCGGGGGTACGTCGCCGGCTACAACGCGTACCTCCGCTCAGGGAACCTCCACGATCCGCGCTGTGCGGGCAAGCCGTGGGTCCGACCGATCACCCTCACCGACATGCTGCTGCGGGGCGTCCAGATCACCACCGAGGCGTCCAGCGCACAGTTCATCGCCGACGAGGTGCAGGCCGCGCCTCCCAGCCAGTCCTCGGCGGCCACGTCGGCCGACGAGCAGCCGTCTCCGACAGCAGCGGCCGCCTCGCTGACCAGCGCGTCACTCGCGGCCCAGTTCGGCGAGTCCGGCGATGCCACCCTGGGCTCGAACGGCATCGGGATCGGCTCGCAGGACACCGCGGCGGGCGACGGGATGCTGTTGGCCAACCCGCACTTCCCCTGGCAGGGCACCGAGCGGTTCTGGATGGCCCAGCTCACCGTTCCGGGCCAGTACAACGTGCTCGGCGGCACCCTCGAGGGCTTCCCCCTGGTCGGGATCGGCTTCAATCAGGACCTGGCGTGGACGCACACGGTTTCCACGAGCTTCCGTTTCACCTTCTACCAGCTGAAGCTCGTACCGGGTGATCCCACCAGCTACTACGTGGACGGACAGCCCCACAAGATGGGCACGGTCGTGGCCAAGGTCGACACCGGCCACGGCGTCCGGACGCACACCTTCTACACGACGCAATGGGGCCGGGTCTTGGTGGTATCCCAGGCCGGCTACGGCTGGAACTCCACGACGGCCTATGCCGTCGACGACTCGACGATGAGCGACGGGACCCGGGCCGCCAACCAGTACCTCAAGATGGGCCAGGCCACCTCGGTCCAGAACCTGTTGAACGTCGAGTCGACCTACCTGGCCATCCCGACCTTCAACACGATCGCCGCGGACGACACCGGGCACGTGCTCTACGGAGACGTGGGCAACACGCCGAACGTGCCGCTCGCTCTGATCAACAGCTGCACCCCGCCGGGAGCGGCGGCGCTGGTCTATGCCGCGGCCGGTGTGGTGACCCTGGACGGTTCACGATCGACGTGCGCCTGGGGAACCGACCCCGGTACGCCGGTCCCAGGCATCTTCAATTCCACCCACATGCCGCACACCATCCGGACGGACTACGTCGAGAACTCGAACGACTCCTACTGGTTGGCCAACCCGAGTGACCCGTTCCCGGCGTTTTCGCCGATCATCGGCGACATCAACACCATCCAGGGCCTACGCACCCGACTCGGCAACCAGATGATCGCCCAGCGGGTGGCCGGCACCGATGGGCTCGGTCCACCCAAGTTCACCATTCCGACCCTCCAGGCCATGTGGCAGAGCGACCAGTCCCTCGAGGCACAGCTGGTGCTCAACTCCCTGGTCGCCGCGTGCCGCGAGACGCCGTCGGCGAAGGCGACCAACGGGACGGCGGTAGACCTGACATCGGCCTGTTCGGCACTCGCCGGCTACGACAAGACCGGAGAACTCAACGCCACCGGCGGCTGGCTCTTCTCCGAATGGGCCGCCTACGCACCCACCGGCCCGTCGGCCTTCTGGGCCGACTCCTTCAATCCGGCCCAGCCGTTGACCACCCCCTCGCAGCTCAACACGGGCAATCCCGCCATCCTGGGGGCCCTCGCCGACGCCGTACTCAACCTGCAGTCCCACGGGATCCCACTGGATGCCACCTACGGCCAGGTACAGCACGTCACCCGCAACGGTGCCTCCATCCCGATCCCCGGCTGTGACACCGGCTGCTTCAACGCCATCTACGCCGCCGACGGCCAGGGTGGCCCGCTCGACGATTTCCCCTACGGCGTGGTCTATGAAGGCTCCTCGCTGGTGATGACCACGGAGCTCACACCCAACGGGCCCGTGTCCCAGGGCATCCTCACCTACTCGCAGGCCACCGATTCCACGTCCCCGTGGTATGCGAACATGACCAAGCTCTACTCGAAGGGCCTCTGGGTCCCGCTCCCCTTCACCTCGGCCCAGCTGGCCCGGGACGGCGGCGGGACCACCACCACCCTCGACGCCTCGACCTGATCGGCCGGCACCGGGCGTCGGCTGACCGCAGGACCCATGCCCCGCAGCGTTGACCGACCGGTCAGCCGCAGACCGTCCGGATCAGATCCACGGCGTTCGCGCCGAGGACCCGGTCCACCCCTGCCTGGGTGAGCCCTCTCGCCTGCAACCGATCCCCGAGGACACCGAACTGGCCATACTCGGTCATGACAGGCCGGTAGTTGGCATCCATGTCGGTGCCGACCGCCACATGGTCGACACCGATGACGTCGATCAGCCGGGCGATCCTGTTCATCTCGCGGACCAGTTCGCGCCCGGCCGGGGAGAGCCCGCCGTGCAACGGCGGCTCGGTCTGCAGGTCGCCGAACTCGTGCTGGCGACAGTGGACCAACGTGATCGACCGGACCCCGGCGGCATGGGCCTCGTCCAGACGCTCCGGGCGGTCCTCGACGAAGTCGGCGCCTTCGCAGGTGACGAAGAGGGCGGTGGTGCCTGCACGATGGGCTGCGATGATGTCATCGGCGGTCCGGACGAGGGGCAGCCCGTGATGGCGCACCAGGCCGTGCAGTCCTGCGAGTTGGCGGCGATGGTCGGCGTAGGCCTCGCCGCAGCGCCCCGGATGCCCATGCAGATCGACCCAGGGTCCGCGCGTCGCCAGACCGGCTGATCCGTCCAACTTGCTCTCCGTCCCTCACCGGTCCCGAGTCGCCGATGCCGTAGATCCTGCCAGGCCAGCGGCGCGGGGTGAAACCGCGCACGACCTACCGCCCCCGACCAGGTCGGCGGCGGAACTACCTGCCCTGCAGACCGGGAAACATGTGTCCGAACTCGTCCCGAAGGATCGAGATGGCCTCGGCGCCCTTGATGTCGTCTTCCGGCTTGATGTCCGGGACGGGCTGCCCCAGCTCCTTGCCGAGCGCCAGAAGGCCGAAGAAGAGACCCCTCGGCAGTGGGCTCAACGGGGTGTCCAGCGGCACGACGGCGACGTCGAACTCGGGCACCGGTCGGGGAGAGACGTCGGGCCACTCCTCGGGGGGCCTCGGGTCCTCCAGTGACAGGACCGGGGTGATGTCGCGGGCGATCGCCTCCCGGCCCGAGAAGGGTGCGCCGAGCGACCAGCGTTCGCGCAGGGTCCGGATCACCGACGTGTTGCGGTACTCGGAGCTCACCACGGTCCGTTCCGGGGCCCATGCCGAGATCGCAATTGCCGGCACCCGCACGCCCGACCGGTCGAATGTGAATCCCTTCTCCCCGGGGGTCCCCGCCGGGTCGGCAGGCGGGGCCGGAGGCGGCGGCACGTGGTCGAAGCAACCGCCGTGCTCGTCGAAGTTGACCATCAGCAACGTGTTGAAGGCGTTCGATCCGCTGGCGGACGAGGAGGACCGCACGGCGTTGTAGACCTTGGCCAGGAGCGCTTCGCCACCGAGCAGCGAGGATGGCGGGTCGGCCGCCATACCGGGGAGGACGGCATTGCACGCCGGGTGCATGTCATTGTGGCCGTGCAACATGTTGGGCTCGATGAAGGAGTAGGTCGGCAGCTCGCCCTTGGCGGCGTCCTCCAGGAACTGCTCGGTCGTGACGAAATTGGACGCGCGACCGAGCAACCGGGAGGCGTGGATCACGCCGGTGAACGGCACGATGCTGTCGTGATCGCAGTAGACGCGCCAGCTCAGCCCCTGCGCTTCCAGGCGTTCGAAGATCGTCTCCGCCGTGTTGTGCACCGGGAAGGCATCCGTGGGGATCATGTTGGTGACGAAGCCGGACGCCGATCCGGCGTTGAAGAACGACCGATTGGTGAAGGTCTGTGAGGGGACCTCGCAGAACCAGTGGTCGAACGTGGCGAAACCACGGGCGAGTGCCGAGGTCACCGGCATCTGCTCGGGGGTGTAGCCGGTCATGATCTGCGCATACTCGTCGTAGGTCGGCTGCCTGCCGATCTCCGCGGTGAACGCGCTGATGTAGTCGGTCACGAACCCGTCCATCGTCGGCGTTCGGCGAGGGTCTCCCGGCGCGTTGTAGGGGGCAGCCGTCTGCTCGGGCGGGATGCACCGGTTGCCGGGCGGATCGATGAGCCCGAACAACTGGGTGTTGACGTGCTGGTACTCCTCACCGGGGTCGGGGTTGGGGGTGTCCATGTTCGTCGCCACCCCGTAGGGGACCACCCCCCGGTCGGCACCGTGCTCGGCCCACCCGGGGATCGGATTGCTGAACCCCCTGCCGATGACCCCCTCGAACGACTCCACCTCGCCGGGCTGGTACAGCCGGCCGAGCAGATTGTCGAAGGAGCGGTTCTCGAACATGACCACGACCACGTGGTCCATCGCATTGTCCCGGCTCGGATGTGCCATGTCGCGCCCTCCCGCCTCGATGTGAGCGCCAGTGTCGGACAGGTGCCGACATGCTGCGGGAACGGTGCCCGAACTCCCGTGGTCAACAGTAGGGACGCGATGGCAGCCCGGCAAGGAGCTTTCGTCCAAGACCACCGGTTCCGACCGCGACCGCTACCGGGCGCCATGGGGCGGGGACCCCGCCTTAGGGCGCCGACCAGGAGCGATGGACGAGGTTCGGCACCGATCCGACCTGCGGATTCGACGGCCGGTCCCGGGTGACCTCGCGGGGTTCGAGTCCATTGGCGACCCCGGCCGGGTGGCACTACTCTGCTGCTGGCAGTCACACAGCTATTGGCGGGTAGCAACCACCGTTCGGAGGAGGGTGAGTTGGACGATATCCGCGATGCTCATGAGTGCCCGAGATGTGGCTCGGTGGATGTTCCCAAGCTGATCGTGCGCGGATCCGAGAACACCAAGGGAGGGCTGAGCTTGCAGTGCCGCGTGTGCGGCTGCGAGTGGTCCGACGAGGTGACCGACCGCCTCCAGGCGTCATAGGTCTCCATCCAGAGGCTCCGGCCGGTGTCGTCCGCCGCCGGTCCGATGGCGATCACCGGAGTCCCCTTGCGGCGGCATCGACTTCCGCGAGGCCGGTGGGGCGTCGTCCCGAACCGAGGGGGTGGAGGCCAGTGTTCAAGAACGTTGTCGTAGGAGCGGATGATTCGCAAACGGCCCGCCAGGCCGTCATTGCCCTGCCGACGTGGCGCAACTGGCCCGGGGGAAGATCCACGTCGTCACCGCGTAGGACCCCAAGTCGGTGCGCACGGCGCATCTCCCTGCGGAGCTCCAGCACTCGGCCAACATCCATCCCGCCGACCTCTTGGTCAAGAGCCTGTCGACGATCGCCCATGATCGCGGCGTCGAGGTGGACGTCCATGCCGCGACAGGTGCCCCCGCAGACACGGTCGCTCGGGTTGCCGAACAGGAGCATGCCGACCTCATCGTGGTGGGGAACAAAGGCATGAAGGGAACGCGGCGCGTACTGGGGAGCATCCCGAATACCATTGCCCACGCTGCGCCCTGCTCAGTGCTCATCGTCGATACCCAGGGTGCGGACTGACACTGGTCTGAGGCGGTAAGCGGGGACACGATCGCGGTCCCGCTCGAGCCTCGTCCATCACACTGCGTAGTGGCCCGGCCGCGATCGGCGGACTTCCTCACCCTCATGTGGCAAGCAGGTGAACGTTCACAATTCCGTGCGCGAAGTTCACCAGAAGACAATCGATATCCGATTCCCATTCAATGGTGACCACGCAATACTCGGCCCATGAACCCTTCGCTGAGCTCCGTCTCGCGACGGGTGGCCGTGGCGGTGGCGGTTTCGACAGATGCTGTCATCCTCCTGCCCGGCGTGGCCGGCGCGCCATTCCCCGGGGCGAACGGCACCATCGTGTACCAGAGCACCCAGCAGGCCACCGCATCAGGCTGCCCTCCGTGCACCACGAGCGAGCTGTTCACCGTTGTTCCGGCCGGGCAACTCGACTGCACCGGGTACACCGACCAGCATGCGTTCGTCTCGCCCGACGGGAGCGAGATGATCTTCGCCAGCAATCGGGACGTGGGCAGCACCTCGACCCAGCTCTACACCATGCCCCTTTCGACCGCGCCATTGGGGACCCTGTGGAAGTGTCGCAGAACCTTCCGTCCGGGGCGAGCGACGACTATCCCACGTGGGCACCCGCTGCGCCCAGCGATCAGAACGCCGTCATCTTCCAGCGCACGCTCGCGGGCGGTCAGCCACAGCTCTCCACCGAGAACCTGAGGGTGCCCGACTCGGCCACCCCGGTCTTCTCGTCGCCGACAGGGTTCATCGACACCGAGCCCGTGTACGACCCATCGAACGCCAACGAGATCGCCTTCGTGCGTTCGACGAGCACCGGCCCGAGCCAGATCTACACCTACGATTCCTCGACCCACGCGCTCGTCAACCTGTCGGCCGCCAACGGCGACGCGGCCAACAGCGACTCGAAGCCCGACTTCGCCCCCTCGCCGAACGGCTCCGGGGTAGAGCTGATCGCGTTCCAGTCCGACCGGCCCACCGCGGCCCAGAGCACATCGAACGGCCCCTGTTCCGGCACCCAGCTCTACACGGTGAGCGACCAGGCCCCGGCGTCGGGAACGACGATCGTTCCGGTGTTCCAGACCTGGACCGGCTCGCCGTCCAGCCCGACCGGAATTCAGGTGTGCGCGACGTCCAAGAATGTCTCGGGCAGAACCGTTCTGGTCGCTGACGAGAACCCTGTGTTCTCACCCGACGGCACGGAGGTCGCGTTCGACCAGGTCGGCTTCAACGGTGTCAGCGACACCCAGGACATCTTCACCGCCTATGCGCCCTTCTCGGACAATGCAGATAGGTTCGGCCAGGAAGTCGACCTCACCCCGAACTTCGCCACCGACCTGGCGCCGAACTGGGCACCGGTGCAGCCGGGGGCGAGCACGCCCGAAACACCGATGGCCCTCCTGTTGCCGTTGGGCGGTGCCGGCGTGATCGGGGCCGCGGTGTTGGTTGCCGCTCGCCGGCGGCGGGCACTCGCCTGGCCAGCGCCCTGACTTCGATCAACCAGGCAGCTCACCTGCCGCCTTGCGCACAGCGGTGACCGCGGTGTTGAACGTGGCGTTGGCGGGATCCATGGCCGTCACGCTGTTGGTCCACTTCGTGACATTCGAGGTCAGAACAGCGCTCGGCTGACTGCGTGCGACCGTCAGGCAGTCGGATGTGTACACCTTGGTCTGCGCCAACATTCTTCCCCATGCCTTGTCGAGCGTTGCCGAGGGGGCGTGCACGATGTCCTGAGCCTTTCCGACCTCATCGGACATTTGGTGACATGCCGCACCGAGACGCGCCAAGAAGGTGCCGGTGGCGTCCTCACTGCTTGCATTGGTTGCTGCGAGGACCGCGTACTGGTCGCTGTTGAGCTTGTGGTTCCAGGGCTCCGCCTTCGAGCTGAGCCAGGCAACGTCGGTACCGACGTAGGTTGCAGAGGTCGAGCGCTGCGTCGGGGATGCAGATTGGGAACCACCACAGCCGGCTGCGGCCATTCCTCCGAGCACTACTCCGGTTGCCACAATCCAGATCGGTCTCACGCCACACGGTAGCGGTGGGGAGGGGCCGGATTCCCCCGGGGCACCGCCCATTTCGACGTTCGATTCGGCCGGGTGCCGGCTCACGCCCACCCGGCGGTGTCCACCCGTCCCGCCTGCTCAGCGCCGTCCCGCGGGCCCTCCGGCCAGGTCACAGCATCGGGGCCTCTGGCGGGTTACCGACCATGCAGCACGAGGACGCTCGATTCCCGGACGTGCCCGGACGAACAGTCCTCGCATGGCAAGGACGTGTCGTCGCGAAGAGTTCACCTTGCCGTGACAGTGGGATTACCGGCGCGATGCCTACTCACCCGAATCGACTCGCCAATTGGCGTCGGCCGAAGCCCTGGGTTGCCGATCAACCAGAGGCCAGCCTCACCGCCACTGCGGCCGCCTCCGCCGGATCCTCCATCGGCACGATCCCCGCGTCCATCTCACCATCGGGGCGGGTGAGGGACCACGTGCCGATGCCGATCACGGGGATGCCCGAGCGAAGAGCCAGGGCGATCTCGGAGAGTGTCCCGTACTCTCCGTCGACAGCGATCACGGCCGCAGCGGAACCAACCACGAGGGCATTGCGCGTCTCGCCGAGGCCGGTGGGGATGACCACGTCGACCCAGGGGTTGGCATCCGACGCGTCGCGGCCAGGCAGTATGCCCACGGTGAGCCCACCTGCAGACTTGGCGCCCCGGCAGGCTGCGGCCATCGCCCCTCCGAGACCACCGCAGACGACGATGGCTCCGGCGGACGCAAGGGCGGCACCGACGGCTTCGGCCACCGCGATCGCCGGGGGTGGGGCCTGCCCTCCGCCTATGACCGCGATCTGGATCTGCATCGTCGGTCGAGCATAGATCGGTGTCCCCCCACCCGGTCGCTGCCCAGCAGCGCACTGGTCGGCCGGGGCGTACCGGACGACCGGTGCGGGTGGCCTCTTGGTTTCGACGGCCTCGGCAGTCGGAGCCATGGGTTGGGCGGGGCGGAATGCGTCGGAGGCCACCTGGTGGATGGCCGCGATCGCGCCAGGCAAGCCGGCCGGCAAGCTGCTGGTCCACGCTGTCCGCAGGTTCCGAGGCAGACAGGCCGCGGCGCCAGTGCCGGGGCGCCAGATCCAGGTCCGAGAAGTACCCATCGATGTGATTCGGAACTTCGAGGACGTACTTTGAGGTGACGCCAGGGCGAGTTCCGCTGCCGACAGTTCGGGCGTTCACGCCTCGGGTGCTTCGCTTGGATTTCTGAGCGAACCGGTGACCCGCCCGCTCGTGCTGCAGCGTGCGTACACTGGCCGCGTGCATGGACCCAGCCGACATGCTTGGGCCGTCATCGACCGAATGACCCGGTGAGCGTGACCGGACCGGTGGGCTGGTCCACCGATGGCGAGCAACGGACGACCAGTGCGATCAGCACGACCTTCGAGGCGATCGTGTTGGGTTGGGAGGGTGCCGCAGTCCCCGATCTCCGGGCCGACACGTCCGGGCTTCGAGGCCGTCTCGAGGCACTGAGTGCAGCGGGTGTGCACGTGTTGGTGGTGAGCGACGTAGCGGTCGAGCAGAGCCACAGCCAGCTGCAGGCCAGGCCACGGGGGCCCGGAACGCTGTACCTGTGCGGCAAACGAGGCAAGGAGCTGGTCGCAGTGACCGGCAACGGGACAGGGCCCGTGTCCGGGCGGACGGCGGACCCCGACGAAGACGGGGCGCTGGATCGGGTGGCCCGACAGACGGGAGTGCCCCCGGTCGCCGCGCACCCCGGCGCAGGTGAAGTCGATGCTCTGCGGTGGGTGGCCGCTTGGCTCGCAGACCGGGGTATCACCGGTGGATTGACACTGATCGTCGGCAGCGCCTTCGGATCGGACGACGGGCGGGACGGCCTCGACTCCCCCATGCTGGTGGAAGGCTTCCTCCGTGCCGCGGTTGTCTCGGTGGGCGACGCACCGACCGGCGCGGCGGACGGGGTGGTCCACCTCGGGGGCGGTCCGGAACAGGTCATTGCCCTCCTCGACCAGCAACTCGCCCGGCGAGCGGCCCACCGGGTGCCACAGATCGATCGGGACCCGACCTGGATCGTCCCGCTTCCAGGCGACCCCGCCCGGGAGCGGATGGCGGAGGCGCTCGGGGCACTCGGCAATGGCCGCTCGGGAACGCGGGGCTCATGGGAGGAGGCGGGCCCCGAGGCGACGCCGATGTTCTTGGTGAGCGGGGTCTTCGCCCAGAACCACCACCGCCTGCCTGGCCCACTGTGGACCGAGTTCGACCTCGCCGATGCGGCGCTCCCACCCACCGGGCAGCGGGTGCTCGACCTGCGGGGCGGGACGCTCTTCCGGTCCGGTGACGATGCCACGGGGCTCCGTTCCCTGCGATTCGTCTCGGTCGCGTCACCACAGGCCATGGCACTGCGGGTTGAGGGTCCCGAGTCCCAGCTCCTTCCGGGCGACCCCCTGCGCCCCCCGGCCGACGCAGGGGCATTCGTGTCCGAACAGCGTGGCGACCGATCCGGGGCATTCACCGGACAACGGGATACCGGGATCGCCGTGGCCGCACGGGACCGGGAGGTGACGACGGGCGGCCACCGGATCGTGGAACGCCTCGCCGCCTGGGCCGCAGACCCCGCCGACGGCACCAGATTGGACGAGGCGTACGAGCGACTGGCGGAGGTGGAGGCCCTGGGTTTCGACACCTTGCTCGCCGAGCACCGGGAAGCATGGGCCTCTCGGTGGGCGGATGCCGAGGTGATGATCGATGGGGACCCAGCTGCGGAGTTGGCCGCCCGCTATGCCGTGTTCCACCTGCTGTCCGCCGCACCGGACAGCGGCGAGGCCGCGGTCGGCGCCCGGGGACTGACCGGAACTGCCTACGCCGGGCATGTCTTTTGGGATGCGGACGTTTTCGTGCTGCCCGCCCTGGTCGCGATCCGGCCGTCCGCGGCGCGGGCCATGATCGAGTACCGCCTCCGGCGTCTGCCCGCTGCCCGTGCGGAAGCGCTGGCCGCCGGCCTCCGTGGCGCCCGGTTCCCGTGGGAGTCGGGGCGCGACGGAACCGACGTCACGCCGCACCAGATCATCGGTGCGGACGGCGCACCCCTCATCATCACCACGGGCTCGCACGAGGAGCACATCGTGGCCGACGTGGCCTGGGCGGCCGCCCACTACGCGTCCTGGACGGGCGATGCCGGCTTCCTCGGCGGAGCAGGACGTCCGCTCCTGGTCGAGACCGCCCGCTACTGGGCCAGCCGCATCCAGACCGACACCGACGGTAGTGGCCACATCCGCTCCGTGATCGGCCCGGACGAGTACCACCAGAGTGTCGACGACAACGCCTACACCAATGTGATGGCCCGATGGAACCTCCGCCAGGGAGCCGCCCTCCTCACGGAGACCGGCGACACCGACGAGGCGTCGGAGTGGCAGGCCTTGGCCGAGGACCTGGTCGACGGGTGGGACGCTCGATCCGGGCTCTACGAGCAGTTCACCGGCTACTTCGACCTGGAGCCGCTCCTGATGTCGGAGGTCGGGCCCCCACCGATTGCGGCCGACATGCTCCTCGGCACCCGACGGGTGGGCAGCACCCAGCTGATCAAGCAGGCCGACGTGCTCATGCTCCACCATCTGGTCCCCGAGGAGTTGACAGAGGGGTCCCTCGGGCCCTGCCTGGACTTCTACGAGCCCAGGACGGCCCACGGGAGCTCCCTCTCACCGGCCATCTCCGCGTCGCTGCTGGCCCGGGCCGGCGAGCCGGAGCGGGCACTCGCACTGTTCCGGCTGGCCGCCCGACTCGACCTCGACGACATCACCGGCACGACCGTGGACGGTCTGCACCTGGCCACCATGGGAGGGGTGTGGCAGGCCCTTGCGTTCGGGTTCCTGGGCATGGCCTCCGAGCAGGGCGGCCTGGCCATCAGGCCGAACCTGCCCGGTGCATGGCACGCGCTCGCCCTCAGGCTTCGGTTCGCCGGACAGCCGATCGGTGTCCGTGCCGAGCCGGACCACGTCACCGTCACCTGCCTGGAGCCCTTGCTCGTCCATGTCGCCGACCAGGGACCGACCTGGTGCACCCCTGGGACCACCACCATCGCACTGGGGTCGTCCTCCGGTACGAGGAGACAGCCGTGAGCTTCGTGCTCGCTGCCCTCGACAATTCCGCCAGTGCCAGAGCGGTCCTGGACGCGGCCATGCGCATCGGCCGGCTCACCGGCACCCCGGTCCGGGCGGTCTACGTCCGGACCGATCCCCTGGAGCCGTTCGACGCGGTCGAGTCTACGGCCACCCGGGCCCAGGTCCCGCTCCGTGTCGTCGAAGGCCCACTGGAACCCACACTGATCGCTGCTCTGGGCGACCCCGAGGTGATCGTCGCCGCGATCGGAGCCTGGTCCGGGGCCGCCCGAACGGAGCCGTATCCGACCGGTCACACCGCACGGGCCCTGCTCGAGCATGCCGACAAACCGGTGGTCGTCGTACCGCCTGCCACCGGTTCTCCCGGGGCCATCCGGCGGATCCTCCTCCCGCTGGAGGGGACCGAGGGTTCCTCGCGCCCCGTACTGGAGCGGTTGCTCCCCCTGCTGGCCGACCAGGTCGAGCTGGTGGTTCTCCATGTGTTCACCGATGCCACGGTCCCGGTCATGCTGGACCGACCCGAGTACGACATCGACATCCTGGGGCGGGAGTTCCTCAACCGGCATTTTCCCGATGCGAACCGTGTCGAGCTCCGGACGGGCTCCGTCGTCGAACAGGTTGCCGCGGTGTCCGCCGACCAGCGCATGGACCTGATCGTGCTCAGCTGGTCCCAGAGCCCATCTCCCGAGCGGGCCAGCGTGGTGCGAGGCGTGCTCAGCGGTTCGGCACTTCCCGTCCTGCTGCTCCCGCTGGCATCTCCTGGCGACGCCTCGGCCGACGGCCATGCGGTTGGCTCGGTAGGTCCGGGCACGGGACCGTCCCGGTCGGAAGGGCGATCGGGCTCCCCAGCGACACGGTGAACGGTTGCCCATCGCCATGGAGCTGGAGCGGCTCTCCGGCCTAGCCGGCTTCGGCGTAGGGCAGAGGTTGCGACTCGTTGGCACCGTGGTTCGACCGGGTAGGCCGGGTGCTCGATCAGGGCGGGTCCATCAGGTCGGCAAGATCGCCCACCACGATGTCAGCACCGTGGCGGGCCAAGTCCTCCGCCTGGCCGCTTCGGTCGACTCCGACCACGAAGCCGAACCGCCCCGCCCGGCCCGCCTCCACCCCGGACAGGGCATCCTCGAACACGGCGGCCTGATCGGGTTCGACGCCCAGTGCACGGGCCGCCGCCAGATAGGTGTCGGGCGCCGGCTTTCCGGCCAGATGGTCCTTCGCGATGGTCATGCCGTCGATTCGTAGCTCGAACAGGTCGGCGATTCCGGCAGCCTCGAGGACGGCGCCGCAGTTGGCACTGGAGGAGACCACGGCGCAGTGCACTCCGGCGGAGCGAACGGCCCGAACGTAGCGGATCGAACCGGGATACGCCTCGACACCGTCTTCCTGGATCCTCCGCAGGAAGATCTCGTTCTTCGATTTGCCGAGCCCTTTCACCGACTCCGTCCCCGCCGGGTCATCAGGATGACCGTCGGGTAGATCGATATGCCGTGAATGCAGAAACGAGCGCGTCCCGTCATCCCTGGTCTTGCCATCGACGTACGTGTCGTAGTCGGCTACCTGGTCGAAGCCGGAGAAGGCCTCACCATTGGTATCGGACCTTGCCTTCAGGTAGGCGTCGAACATCTCCTTCCAGGCGGTGGCGTGGACGGTGGCCGTCTCGGTCAGGACCCCGTCCAGGTCGAAGAGGCAGGCCCGTAAGCGCTCGGGCAGGCCAAGTCCCGGGGCCGAGCTCACGTTGGGACCGCGACCGGGGGGCTGACGCCTTCAGGCCTCACCGGTGCATTCGACACGGACCCGTCACCTCCGAGGTCAATACGGGCGGCCAACGCCACCTCGAATCCCTCGCTCTCGAAGGCAGTATGCATGCTACTCACCAGTAGGAAGCAGGCGAAGGGAGGGCTCCACCTGCGTGAGGGCACCTTCGGGAGCCTGCAGCAGTTGCTGACCGGCGGATCGTCGGGTACCACCCGACATTCCGCATCATGCGCGCTGGTCGTCGGGGCGATCTCCATTCCGAGAAAGCCGAGGCCTGCGCACGTATCAGCGCGCAGCCGAGCTGACCCCTCGGGCGGCCCAGGAGCTCGGCCGCTCGTCGGTTGGCTCAGTCATGGCTGAGCCCGTGGAAACCGAAATGCCGGATGCCCCACTCCTCCCGCCATTCACGGGGCACCGCGTAGGTAGCGGCTCTCGAAGGCATGTCGGTATGGAAGCTGGTATCGAAGCAGGCAACCTGGGACATGTCCGGACGCAACGAGCGCAGGGCGTCGATGGCAGCGAGGCTCGTGTCATCGTCATCGAGCACCCGGAGCTTGATGCTGCTCGAACCGACGTCGACCGCAAGGATGTTGACGCTGCCCACCTTGTCAGACGACTTCGAGTGGGGCGGTACCACCGCCATCCGAGGTGGCCCCCTGTGGTGCGGTCCTGGAAGTGCCGGGAGGTGCCGGGTGACCCTCTCGGGCCACCTCCACGTTCGCTTCGAAGCAGTGCAGATTCCCGTTGTGGAGCGCACCCGCAGGGTGTACCGTCCTATTTGCATCACCGCTTCTGAGTCCGTTGGTTTCAGCGGCTCATCGATCGTCGCTCCAGACCCTTGGTGACGCAGCCCCATCGCCCAGGAGAGGCCCAAGAGCGCTATGAGCATCGACCGTTCGAAGTGCACCCGCCGAGACAACGGGGTCGTGGCGGACATCCTTGAGGGGCCTTCGGTGACCGCGCCATGAGCGCACCCTCGGAAGAGACGATTGTTCCCCCGGCAGCCACCGGCGCTCGGCCGCCTGGGCGACCAGCACCCTCCGACCAGCCGCTGTCGCCGCGGAACGAGGAGAAAGCCCGTGCCCTGGGGCTGACGTCGGCGACCGCGCTGGTCATCGGCAGCATCGTCGGGACCGGCGTGTTCACCATGCCGGCCGTGCTGGCTGGTGCCGGCACCATGGGGATCGTCGTCCTGGGCGTCATCGCCGTGGGCGCGATGCTCCTGGCCGTGCTGTTCGGCCAGCTCACGAAGCGGGTGCCCAACAGCGACGGCGGGCTCTACGCCTACTCCCGGCACGAGTTCGGCGACTTCGCCGGCTATCTCGTCGGCTGGTGCTACTGGATCCAGTCCTGGGCCGGAAACGCGGCCATCGTCTCGTCCTGGGTGTTCTACGTCGACGCCCTGTTCGGCTTCACCCATCCGAGCGGCATGGAGAACTGGGGCATCGCCATGGTGGGACTGTGGGTGCCGGCCATCGTGAACCTGGTCGGGGTCCGCCAGATGGCGTGGTTCCAGAACATCACCGTCGTCCTCAAGTTCCTTCCCCTGCTGTTCGTCGGCATCGTCGGATGGTTCTTCATCGACAAGGCCAACTTCGGACCCTTCAACGCCTCGGGCGGCAGCCTTTACAGCGGCATCGGGATCGCCGCCGGGGTGGCGCTCTTCTCCTTCATCGGGGTCGAGGCGGCAGCAGTCACGGCCAAGCGGGTGAAGAACCCCCGGGTGAACGTCGGTCGCGCCTCGCTTCTCGGCACGGCGCTCAGCGCCATCCTGTACGTGCTGGTCACGGCAGCAGTGATGGGACTGGTGTCCCACCACACGCTGGTGAACACCGGGTCGCCGTTCGTCAACGCATTCGAGTCCATCTTCCCCCATGAAGCCTGGGCCGGGAAGTTCATCGCCGCCGTGGCTGTCATCTCGGGCATCGGGGCCCTCAACGGCTGGACCCTGATCGTCACCGAGACGTCACGGGCGATCGCCCAGGACGACCTCTTCCCCCGGCCCTTCGCCTGGGCCGACCGCAGGGGCACGGCCTGGTTCGGCATCGTGGTCGGGACCGTGCTGCCATCGCTGCTCATGCTGTGGCGCTACAACACCAGCGCCGGGCTCACGGTCTTCACCTACCTGGTCGACCTCACCGTGGTCACCGTGGCCATCCCCTACTTCATGTCGGCCATCGCCCAGCTCACGTTCCTCGTCTCACGCCGTCGGCGCGTCCAGGGCTGGCAGCTCGCACGCGACCTCTCGGTCGCCGGGGCGAGCGTCCTGTTCTCGATGTGGGTGACGTTCGCCTCGGGGTACCAGGTCGTCTACCAGGCCCTCGTCGTGATCCTGGTGGGGCTCATCCTGTACGCCTTCTTGAACGCCCGCCGGCAGCGTCTCGGTGAGGCCGGCGAGCCGGTGGACCTCCCCCCCGAGGAGCCGGCGGCCGAGCTGTCCACGTCGGCCTGAGCCAGCGGGCAACCAACGAGAAGTCGAACCCGACAGGAGAATCCCATATGACATTCAACGTAGGTTCCGAGATCGGCCAGCTTCGCGAAGCCATCATCCACCGCCCCGGGCTCGAACTGTCGAGGCTCACCCCCGACAACATCGGCGAGCTGCTCTTCGACGACGTGATGTGGGCGTCGAAGGCCAAAGAGGAGCACGATGCCTTCGCCGAGGCCCTCCGGGACAAGGGCGTGCTCGTCCACTACTACGGTCAGCTCCTGGCCGAGACGCTCGAGCTGCCCGAGGGCCGGGCCTTCGTGCTCGACCGCCTTTGCACGCCTCAGATCCTCGGCCCCTCATTGATAGAGCCGGTGCGACGGCTGTTCGAGCACCTCGACGGGGTGGAGCTGTCCCAGTTTCTGGTGGGGGGTGTGCTGAAGGCCGACCTGCATCCATTGCGGGCCCACAGTCTCAAGTGGAACATGCTGAAGGCCGACGACTTCGTGTTGGCTCCGCTACCCAACCATCTGTTCCAACGTGACAACTCGTGCTGGATCTACGGCGGGGTGACCATCAACCCCATGGCCAAGCCGGCCCGCCAGCGCGAGTCACTCCACACCAGGGCCATCTACCAGTTCCACCCGATGTTCAGCGGGGCCGACTTCGTGACGTACTACGGCGGGGATGACCGTAACTACCAGCCGGCCACCATCGAAGGTGGCGACGTCCATGTGATCGGAAACGGCGCAGTGCTCATCGGCATGGGAGAGCGCACCACCCCCATGGCCATCGAGAGTGTGGCCCACGCCCTGTTCGACGCCGGGCAGGCGACGACTGTCGTAGCCATCGAGCTCCCCCACAGCCACGCCTTCATGCACCTCGATACGGTCATGTCCATGGTGGACACGGCCACGTTCGTGCTGTACCCCTACTTCGACCGACACCTCCGCAGCTGGACCATCACCCAGAGCGAGCAGCCAGGCCAGTTCACGATCTCCCACAACCACAACTTGTGGGACACGCTGGCCGAGATCCTCCAAGTCGAGGAGATCACCGTGCTCACCACCGACGAGGACATCCGGGCGGCCGAGCGCGAGCAGTGGGACGACGGCACCAACTACCTGGCCGTGGCCCCCGGAGTGGTCATGGGCTACCAGCGCAACGTGGCCACCAACACCATGCTCCGCAAGCACGGGATCGAGGTCGTCGACATCGGTGGCAGCGAGCTCGGGCGGGGCCGGGGCGGCCCCCGGTGCATGACCTGCCCGCTCCAGCGGGACCCGGCCTGAGCGGTGCACGCCATCGAGAACGACGACCTCACGCACCTGCACGGGAGGAGCCTCCTCAAGGAGGTGGACCTGACCAAACAGGAGTTCCTCACCATCATCGACCTGGCCGCCCGGCTCCGGGAGGAGAAGCGGACGGGCACCGAGCGCCAGCGGTTGGTGGGAGCCAACATCGCCCTCATCTTCGAAAAGGCCTCCACCCGCACCCGGTCGGCCTTCGAGGTCGGTGCCCACGACCAGGGGGCGCACGTCACCTACCTCGGACCGGAGGGAACCCACATCGGCCAAGGGGAGTCGATGAAGGACACGGCCCGGGTACTGGGTCGCATGTTCGACGGCATCGAGTACCGGGGCTTCGCCCAGGACTCCGTCGAGATCCTGGGAAGGTTCGCCGGGGTTCCGGTCTGGAACGGGCTCACCGACCAGTGGCACCCCACCCAGATGCTGGCCGACATCCTGACCATGCGTGACCACGTGGACAAGCCGCTCGACCGGGTCGGGTACTGCTACCTGGGGGATGCCAGCAACAACACTGCCAGCTCGCTCCTGGTCACCGGTGCCCTGCTCGGCATGGACGTGCGCATAGCCGCCCCCGAGGAGCTCTGGCCCTCCTCCGACGTCCAGACCATCGCCAGGGAGCTCGCCGCTCAGTCGGGGGCGAGGGTCCACATCGGCGCGGACGTGCTGGGCGGGGTGGAAGGTGCCGACTTCGTCTACACCGATGTCTGGGTGTCGATGGGCCAGCCGGCCTCAGACTGGGACACGAGGATCGGTCAGCTCCTCCCCTACCAGGTCAATGCCGACACCTTGAAGGCGACGGGGAACCCCGACGTGAAGTTCATGCACTGCCTCCCGGCCCTGCACAACACCGAGACCGAGCTCGGTCGCCAGATCTTCGACAAGTCGAACCTCACCGCCCTGGAGGTCACCGACGAGGTCTTCGAGTCGGCCGCCTCCATCGTCTTCGACCAGGCGGAGAACCGGCTCCACACCATCAAGGCGGTAATGGTCGCCAGCCTCGGTAGCTGAGATGCGCCTCGTCGTAGCCGTGGGTGGCAATGCCCTGCTCGAACGCGGGGAGGTTCCGCTGGCCGAGATCCAGGAAAAGCATGTCGGCGTGGCGGTCGACGCGCTGGCTCCACTGGCCGGAGACCATGACCTGGTGATCACCCACGGGAACGGACCACAGGTGGGCCTGCTGGCCAACGAGAGCGCGCTCGATCCCGATCTACCCGCTCCCTACCCGCTCGATGTGCTCGGCGCCGAGTCCCAGGGCATGATCGGCTACTTCCTCCTGCAGGCATTCGAGAACGCCCTGCCCGGACGGGAGGTGGTCAGCCTGGTGTGCCAGACCGAGGTGGCGGCCGACGACCCGGCGTTCGAGCATCCGACCAAGTTCGTCGGGCAGGTCTTCTCCGAAGCCGACGGCCGCAAGCTGGCGGCGCTGCGCGGATGGCAGATTCGACCCGACGGCTCCGACTGGCGGCGGGTGGTGGCCTCCCCCGAACCCCTGGCCATGGTCGAGCTCCCGACGATCCGCATGCTCCTGGGCGATGGTGCCATCGTCATCTGTGCCGGGGGCGGTGGCATCCCGGTGGTCCGGGCCCAGAACGGTCGGTTACGGGGAGCGGAGGCGGTCATCGACAAGGACCTGAGCGCGGCACTGCTCGCCCGGGACCTCGAGGCCGACGCCCTGTTGATCCTCACGGACGTGGCCAACGTCGAGACCGGGTTCGGCACGAAGACAGCGCATCCGATCGGGCGCACCACCCCCGACCGACTGCGCGCCCAGCCCTTTCCTGCCGGGTCGATGGGCCCCAAGGTCGAAGCTGCCTGCCGTTTCGTGGAGGCGACCGGAAAGCCGGCGATGATCGGGCAACTCGACGACGCTGCCGATCTGCTCCGAGGCACACGGGGCACGATCGTGGAGCCCGTGAACGAGGCGGGGCCCGCCGGTCCGGCGACAGGCGCCATGGGAGCTTGATCTGATGAGGACCATCGGGGTGCCCTACCACTCGGACGAACTGATACCTGGCTTCGATGTCGGGGTCCCGGTGAATCTCGAGGTCATCGCAGAGCTGCCGACCGCTGACCCCTGGCAGCACATGGGCGTCTTGTACGAGAGAAGGTCGCCCAGGCAGTGTGCAGCCATGAGCTGGCGGTGCTGGTGGTCCTCGGGGACAGCACGACCAGCCTCGGCGTCTTGGCCAGGATGCAGCGAGCGGGACGAGACGTGGGCATCGTGTGGGTCGACACCCATGGCCACTTCAACACCGAGGCCACAACGCCGTCGGGCTACCTGGGGGGCATGCCCCTGGTCGCCCTGATCGGGGGCCGTGCCGAAGGGGGTTACGAACATCGACGGAACAGCCGTGTGCGATTTCAGGCTGCCGTGACGACAAGGGTAGGCCGACCGTGCTCCGGGGCGATCGGTTCAGGATGGGTCCCGAAGCGCGTCTCACTCAATCCTGACAGGAGGACTCCGTCACGACCGACAGCCGACTCCGACGTCGCCGCCCTTCGGGGCGTGGATGTCGGGCAGAGTATGGACCATGGCCAGTAGTCGTGTAATCGTCGATCGGCTTCACGAGGTCGTCGGCCCGCAGTTGATCGTCGATCGTGACGTGATCGCCTCGTACACGACGGACTGGACGGGGCGGTTCGGGGGCCACACGGTGGCTGTGGTGAGGCCCGGTTCCACCGAGCAGGTGGCGGGTGTCGTCCTCACCTGCCGGGAGCTGGGCGTCGCTCTGGTACCCCAGGGTGGCAACACCGGTCTGGTGGGTGGCGGGGTGCCCCTGCACGGCGAGGTGGTTCTGAGCCTTCGGCGGCTTCAGAGCCTGGGGCCGATCGACGCGCTTGCCGGTCAGTTGACCGCCGGTGCCGGCGTCACCCTCTCGGCGCTGCACCGAGCTGCTCGGGCCGCCGGCTGGGCCTACGGGGTGGACCTGGCAAGCCGAGATTCGGCGACCGTGGGGGGAATGGTCGCCACGAACGCCGGTGGGACGCACGTCTTGCGCTACGGGGACACGCGAGCACAGCTGCTCGGGTTGGAGGCCGTCCTCGGAACGGGCTCCGTCGTCTCCCACCTCGGCGGGTTGGTGAAGGACAACACCGGCTACCACCTACCCGGCCTGGTGTGTGGAAGCGAGGGGACCTTGGCCATTGTGACCGCCGCTCGGCTGCGCCTCGTACCTGCCATGCCGTTTCGGACCGTCGCCGTGCTGGCGTTCCCCACGGTCTCGGATGCTCTCGACGCGTCGGTGTCCTTCCGACGGTCGCTCCCCGCGCTCGAGGCCTGCGAGCTCTTCCTCTCCTCGGGCCTCGAGTTGGTGTGCTCGGTGACAGGTATGCGGTCGCCGTTCTCGGACCCACACCCGGTCTACCTTCTGGTTGAGATGGCCGATCATGCCGACCCGACGGAGGCACTGGCGCAGGCGACAGACTCGATCGACCACGTGTTGGATGTCGTGGTCGCCACGGATCTGTCACGACGCGCCGAACTGTGGCGCTACCGTGAGGCACACACCGAAGCCATCAACACCCTCGGCCCCCCTCACAAACTCGACGTGACGCTGCCACTCGGGTCACTGGCCGAGTTCATCGACCGGGTGCCCGAGACGGTCCGGATGATCGCTCCGGCGGCACGTACCTGGCTGTTCGGACACGCCGGAGATGGCAACGTCCACGTGAACGTGAGTGGTCTCCCGCCCGACGACGATCAAGTGGACGATGGGGTCCTTCGTTTGGTCGCAGACTTCGGAGGAAGTATCTCTGCCGAGCACGGCATCGGTGCGGCCAAGAGACGGTGGCTCCACCTCTCACGGACCGCCGACGAGATCAGGGCATTCCGCACCCTCAAGCGGGCTCTCGACCCTGACGGCGTCCTCAACCCCAACGCGCTCTTGCCGCCGGACGGGTCATGACGCCCTGCTGTCCGAGGCGTTGGGTCTCGTGCGGGCAGTAGGCGAGGACGGCGGCACAGCCGCTATCCCGGTCCTCCGTCCTCGTGGCGTGCCGTCGTCGGCCGCCGATCCGAAGGGCACGATCGAGCCAGTGGGCCTTGGGCCGCCCTCTGCCTCCATCGGCAGATTCCTCTCCTCGCAGCCCATTCGGCAAACCGATGTCTCCTGCTGATCACCTGCAACTGGCTTCAGCCCAGAACATCCCAGCTCAGCACGCTGATCAGTGCCCCGGACCGCACCAGGCGATCAGATGACACCATGGACCATGGTCGCGCCAGCAAGCATGCCTCGGATGGAACCGGGTTCACTGCGTCGCTGAGCCGGCGGGCAGGCGGCGGGCCCCACGGGACGGTGTCATCGGTAGGGGGCAGTCCACGCGAGGTACAAGTCGGGCGAAGCGGTCTCGTTCGCGACGGGTCAGGCAGCGTGACTGGATAGCCTCGATGACATGGAGACTTGGGACACCATCCGAGCTCGTCGCAACGTCCGTTCCTACGACGATCGGGCGATCGCTCCGGAGGACCTCGATCGGATTCTCGAGGCCGGGTGGCGCTCCCCTTCGGCGTCAAACCGCCAGAAGTGGGACTTCGTCCTCGCGACCGAGCCGGATCAGTTACAGGAGCTGTCGACGGTCTGGGTCGGCGCCGGCCACCTGGCCACAGCCAAGGCGGCGATTGTCCTTGTGCTGCCGGAACCTGCGGCCGAGCGCTATCGGACGATGGACCAGTACGACTTGGGACAGGCGACCATGGCGATGATGTTGGCCGCCGCGGACCTCGGCATCGGGAGCGGCCATTCCGCCGTCGGAGACCAGGAGGCGTGCCGGCGTATCCTCGGCACGCCGGCAGACCACATCTGCGCCTACATGATCGCTTTCGGGTATCCGGCCGATCGGCCGCTGAAGCCGATCGCCAAGCCTGACAGACGGCCCTTCGACGAGGTGGTTCACCGCAATCACTGGTGACGGACTACACGCCTGTGTATGCAGCGCACATCTCCTGGCCCGGCCCCGACCAACCGGCAGCAAGGATTGAGTGGGGCGCTGACCGGATCCACCACCTCGGCGGCGGAACCAGTCAGCGTGAGGGTGGATGCCCAAAGATGATCGAGTTCGCATGAAGCCGATTTCCCGGACTGGACCTACGACTCGGGCGCCTGGAGGACCCGTTGCCGTTTGCAGGGTTCGATCTCGTTGTCTCCCTCTGTCTGTTCATCATCTCGATGCCGAGAGTGAGGCCGATCTCTTCCGAAGTATCGCCAGGGCTCTTCGACCAGGCGGGCGCTCTGTCACGGCCGATGTCGCCGTCCCGGAGAATCCGGGCGATGAGATCACGCCGATCAATGGCGTGTACGAAAAGCCCAGCCGAGCCGACGAGCAGCCGTTCTGGTTGAAGAGAGCTGGTCTGGTTCCCCAGCCCGCATGGTCGGTGAGACACTTTGCCGGCCCAGGTGCGGACCGGCCCGTGTAGAGCGCATACCCATGGTCGTGCAGCACTCCAACTCGAGGGCTCGAGCAGTCGATGCCGGACCAGAGGAAACTGGCCGGGAGGCATTCGCGGCTCGGACAGGATCACAGACCCGCAGGTATCGGGACTTTCGGCACTAACCGGGAGCCTGGCGCCGGCGTACGATCACATCGGGTGCTTGGGGGTGTCGAATGCAGCGGCTCAGTGGTGCGGACGCCAGTTTCGTCTATGGGGAAACACCGAATTGGCACATGCACCTGGGCACGTTGGCTGTGCTCGACCCCTCGACCGCCCCAGACGGTTTCAATGTGGATCGGTTGCGCTCGCTGGTCGAGGCCAGGGCGGGCCTGCTGGGACCATTCTTGCGCCGCTTGGTTGAGGTTCCCTTTGGCCTCGACCGCCCCGCTTGGGTGGACGACCCCCACCTCGATCTCGACCGCCAGATCCGCTCCGTGGGTGTCCCGGCACCGGGCGGCCCCCGTCAGCTCGGTGCATTGGTCGGCGATCTGTTGGCCTACAAGCTCGAGCCGGGTCGTCCCCTGTGGGAGATCTGGTTCATCGAGGGCCTCGAGGATGGCGGCGTGGCTCTGCTTACGAAGATGCATCACTGTCTGGCGGACGGAGTCCGGGGCGCCCGCATGTACGAGGTGCTCTACGACCTCGAACCCGGCGCCCCCTTGGACCGGCCCGATACTCCCCTGGTTCAGGGCGAGCGCATCCCCCCTGGGTGGGAGATGGCCCTGCGGGCGCTGCCCAGACTGGCGGGCACCCCGCTACGAGCCGCCCGCACTTCTGGCCACCTCAGCCGGTCCGCCCTGGGGGTGCTGCATGTGCGCGGCTCCCCGGAATGGCCGGGGGTGACGTTGCCCTTCCAGGCGCCGCGTACGTCGCTCAACCGATCCATCACCCCACATCGCGGATTCGCCTACTGCTCGGTGCCACTTTCCGGTGTGAAAGCCATCAAGAACGTGTTCTCCGTGACGGTGAACGACGTGGTGCTCGGCATCTGCGCCGGCGCGTTACGTCGCTACCTGGCCGATCGCGGCGAGCTTCCCGGCAAGCCGCTGATCGCCCAGATACCTGTCGCGGTGCATATCGACAGCGGCGGCGATGCCTCCGGGGGGGCATGGGGGAACGCGACTACCGTGATGGGTGCCGCCCTGCCCACGCAACTCGATGATCCGGTCGAGCGGCTTCGGGCGATCCACGCATCGACCCAGAGCGCAAAGGCGATGCAGCAAGCGCTCGGCGACGACCTCATCCTCGACCTGGCCGATGTCGCTCCGCCCGGACTCCTCGCCGCCGGCGTTCGGGCCTACAGCCGGCTTCGTCTGGCCGACCATCACCCGCCGGTCTTCAACCTGATCGTCTCCAACGTCCAGGGCCCGCCACAGCCGCTGCACATCGCTGGAGCGCGGCTCGTGGCCAGCTACCCGATCGGCCCATTGCTCGACGGCGGCGGGCTGAACATCACCGCGATGAGCTACCTCGACCACATCGACTTCGGCTACGTCGTATGCCCCGAGATCGTGGAGGACCCCTGGCAGCTCGCCGACGCGACGTCAGCGGCCTTCGTTGAGCTCGAGAATGCGGCGGGATGACACAAGTCCACAGGGCCGACACTTCGAGGACTCGTCCATCAAGGGGGCTTGTGCGTCCGTAGCCTCCGAGAGTCTTCGCACTACTTGCCCGGTCTCGGGTCGGGTGCGCCATGGGGCACGGGGATTCTGCGTTGGCGGGGACCGTTGGAGCGTCCGTCGTCGTGCTGATCTGCGGTGAAGCGGGGAAGTTGCCGGCCGTTGTCAGTGAACGGCGGCATTCGAGGTGAGCGCAGGAGACTGCTTCTGGAACCAGGCGTCCATGGCGTCGAATACGGCCGGGTGGTTGAGCAGGTCGAAGTGGTGCGAGTGTCCGAGGTGATACCGGTGATCAGCGTCGAACGGGATGTGGCGATTCCGTGGGTGGCGACCGTAAGCGCTGGCGGGTGGAACGAGGAGATCGCCAAAGATCCAGCCGAATGGGTGGCGCTGTCCTGTGGTGATGGTCGCGCTGATCGAGTGATGGTTGGCGGTGGAAAGTAGCGGCACGTTGTGCCGGTGGCTTCTGATGCAGGTATCGGGGTCGCAGTTGGTCCAGTCGTCGTCGATGATGTAACCGATGCGCAGGTCCTTCATCCCGGCACTGCGCCGGTTGACCAACGCCGCGATCGGCCGGGTCAGCTCGATCTTCGACAACATCCAGGTGGCATAGCTGGTCAGGTGCTCGAGCGGTGCTCCGAAGTGGGGCGCTCCGAGATAGAAGACGTGGCGCACGGCGGGAATCCATGGTTCCTCGGTTTGCTGGCCGCAGTGGCAGGCGCTGCGGGCAACCAGGCCGCCCATGGAGTGGGCGATGACGATGATCTCTTCGACGGGAGTGGGCCAGGCGGAGACCACTGCGGTGAGCAGGTCGGACAGACGCTTTCCGTTGTCGGAGATGTGGAGGCCGGTGTTGTTGCGCAGGGACAGCGTCGTGTAGCCCCCAGCGGCAACCTGACGCGAGCCATAGGTGACCGGCTCATCACCGTCGTGGTCGTCGGCATGCATCCTCCAGGAGTTCTCTGTTTCACCCAGTCCATGGAGGAACACGGCAAGCCTCGGCGTCGCGTCGGGGTAGGCGGATTCCAGCCTGTCCGGTCGGACCGTTATCACGCGGCCACCGGAACGCAGAGCCATGCGGATCGCCAGGGAGCTGTTGGCATCGCACAACCGGTCGCCGACCGCTGCGTCGAGAGCAGCAATTGCCAGGTTCGTTCGCTGCCTCATTGCGGCGGGCAGAGCAGAGACCTTCGAGGTCATTCCACCGGCGAGCCAGCCGGTGGCCAGAAACGCACCTCGGACGCCGCTGTATGCGCGGCCGGAAATGCCGTCGTGAGCGGCGCGGACCGAGGTACTCCCGGGCATCGCGCTGGTCGCACCGAAGACGCCAGCCGCCATGCCACGGTGGATCTCTTCGATGTAAGCCACCGGACCCGCCACGCTCCGCCCAGCGGACCGGCAGAAGACCAGAGCATTCTCTGGTGTCACCGGAGGACACCCCCCTGATTGAGACGCACAGTAGCCGGGGACTGAATCGGCAAGGTGAACCCGAGCTCAGCATCCTGCCGATTGCTGCTCGTGCACGTCAAGAGCGCTCAGCTGCCGGTCGATGGTCCTTCGCATCTGAGCAGATGGGTCTGTCCCGAACGTGAGTGACTTCCACGCCCGGTCCGTGTCAGGGACGCCATCGGGCGACTAGAACCTGCCGAAAGCCTCTGTCTTGAACACGGCCATAACGGAGAACATGGTTGTAGCCAGAATTTGGCGAATCGAGGGCCTAGCGAAGGAGGAACCCATGGCCGATACAAGGAGAAGGGCTCGTGACGACAGTGTGGATCGCATCATCGACTCGCTCGGGGGCGCGGAGAACTCGGCACTCGAGGCAGTGCGGAGGTTCCTTGACACCGTCAACGATGCATTCCCTCATCTCGGTGAGGGCGGCGGCACGCGTCAGAAGATCATCGACTCGGCATTCAATATGACGGAAGAACTGGTCGGAACGTCGAACCAGCTCGCGCAACGGTTGGTGAAGGTTGGTGGGGCCACGGCCAAGCGTGCGCCGGCCCGCAAGGCTGCCGCTCGGAAGACCACCGCTCGGAAGACCACCGCTCGGAAGACCACCACCAAGCGTGCGCCGGCCCGCAAGGCTGCGGCGCGCAAGACCGCCGCTCGGAAGACCACCGCCAAGCGTGCGCCGGCCCGCAAGGCTGCGGCACGCTGACTCTGAACGGTCGAGCAAGGTGAACACCTCGCGGAGCTGAGGGCGGAGCGGACTGCACCTCTCCGGTCCTGGCCAAGCGATCCTTCAGCCGGGAATACGCCCGCGGCGCACTCGATGTGCCGCACTGCCCCAACCAACCTCGATCGGGGGCAGGTGGAGACGGAGCCATCGGTCTTTGGGCGTGGAACTGTTGGCTCGGCCATCGGCAAGCTGGCCCGGCGGATTCCCATCTCGGTCGGGGGCCGCCCCCGAGTCCCTCCCTGCGATTGCCACTCAGCTCACCGATCTCCGGTCGCTTCGAGGCGATGCAGCTGAGCGCGGATGGGAAAGCGAGGTGGCCCGCCATAATCGAGTCACCGACAGCCTTGAGAGTCACGTGCGCCGGCTGGAAACTCCCACCTGATTGCCAACATTTGCTTGCCATCACCCCGAGGGCCGGATAATTCACAAGAAGATCAGCGGTTGCTTCCAGAGTGACGACGGTACACGCGCGTTCGCCATCGTCCGCTCCTTTCTCGCCACCGCGAGGAAGCACAACGTCGGAGCACTCGACATCCTCGCCCAGTTGTTCCGTGGCGAGGCGTGGATGCCGCCGGTCACCACCTGAGCACATTCGCGCATCAGACGAATCGGTCCTCACAACGCAGTCAATCAGTCAACAGCCCTGTTGACTCGCGCCCCAACGCAGAAGCCAATCTCGTTCGCTCCAGATTGCCATTCCAGCGAACCCTGTTCCGTCAAGAATTGCACGTCAAGCGGCCCGGTGAATGGTTACCTCCCGTGCCCCTTGACAACGCCCCGCTCCTTCAGACATGCCTGATTGGGCGCAGCAACTGGAGGAAGCACCTAAATGGGGATCCCCCTACGAACCCTGCCGGGCTGAGAAGGCGGGTTAGTGGTGAAGGCGCCGCAGGAGCTCGAGGTACACCTCGGGACCTACGATCGCGTCCAGCTCGCCGGCCATCGACTCGATCACCGGCCGGTCACCAACGTAGGCCTGGGTGCCCTCGGTGCAGCACCAGGCCATGGTGTCGCCTTCGGCGCCCCAGTCGCCTCTCGTCCACCCCCGAACTGTGGCGATTTCGGTCGCGTCGTCACCTGGCTCCCAATCCACTTTGATCGGCAGCTGCCAGCAGACCGATGGCTTGAAGTCGATGGGCGACTCGCCCGAATCGATGGCCGCCAAATGCAACGCGCATCCCGCGCCCCCACCGAAACCGGTCCGGTTGAGAAAGATGCAGGCCCCGTCGACCACCCGGGTGCTGCTGCGGGTGGCGTCGCCGAAGACACCACCCTCGACCGCGGTGGCGTGGTACTCGAAGCGAGCTGGATCCAACGTGGACGCCAGCGCTCCAATCAGCCGCGCCTCGTCGTCGCCGTCGAGATCGGCACCGATCGAGCAACATCCTTGGCCGAGTTCGGCCGCTGGGTACGGAAGGATCCCCAGGCAACCGCGGCCCCAGATGCAGGTCCAGTTCGAGGTCAGGAACGAACGGTCGAAGCGCCACGTGGTGTCGCCGTCCGAAATCTCGGTGATCGGTGGGTCCATAGGCGCACAGCGTAAATGCTGGAACAGGTGCAACGTGGAGCAGGCGACGCAGAATCGTCGACTGACACGGCGCTGCGCCGGGTAGGACTGTTAGAGCTGCGCCCTGACCGTTGAAGGTCACTGCCCCGGGTCGCTAGACGCATGGGTCGACGATCGGGTGCCGAAATGCGGCAGGAAGCGATCGCGAGGGCGAGAAGCGGCCACCGAGCCATGGGCCATCCTCTGTCGCCATAGCCTGGATCCCGAGGTTGCAGAGCATCAGTCAACCAATGTCTCGCGTCGCCCCAATGGTGTGCCTCGGTCCACCTCGATTGGTGGGCTGGCACCGACAAAGCCCCAGATCGACGGCCCGGATGGGGTTTTCGGCACTTGCCTGTGCATCGCTCCACAGGTACCACGACGAGGCCGCATCTTGGACAGAGTTGGCCATCGGTACCCAGATCGGAGCAGTTGCAGACAGTACTATTTGTTCAAGAAGTGATTGATTCTGTTGGCAGCATTCGCCCTGATGTCGAAATAGTAGAACGGGTAGTCATAGCTGTGGTAGACGCCTGCCGGGAGGAGTGGGTTCCCGGGGGCAAGTTGCGCCACGTTGGCCGAGCTGCAGATCAGGACGCCCTTTGCCGTGTCGACCTGGGCGTTGGCGTAGTCCATCACCTTCACGAACTGGCCCGTCGTGGGATCGGGCAACCACGACCCCATGTTCTGCTGGGCCGTTGCCTGTGCTTCCGATGTGGTCCATGTGATCGGATTGATCACCAGAGCATGTTGGGCGGACAACATGACGGGGTTCGGGCCGCCGATGGTGGGCGCTTCGGTGTTGTACGAGATGATCACTCCGGTGTCATTTGGACCCCGGCTGAACTTCAGGAAGGGGTTCTGATTGAGATAGTCCTGGGTGATCGGGTAGCCGATGACGTACGCCGCCACCATCCGCTTGTACACCTGGGGATTGGCCTTCATGTAGGTGGACAACAGGTGGGACAGAACGGAGGAACCCTGGGAGTGGCCGGCCAGGATGAACGGTCGCCCGTCGTTGTAGTGCTGTAGGTAGTACTCGAAAGCAGCGATCGCATCCGTCGTCGGAATGCCGCCGACATCCTTGACCTGGTTGGCCGGGGTCATGCTCTTCTGCACCATGGCGTCCACTTGTCGGTAGTACGGGGCGAAGATGTTCGCCACGGGTGCGAAGGCAGTGGCTGTTCGCTGGAATGCGGCCTGGTCGCCCTTGATCATGCTTGGGGCATTGATCGGCCCGATATCCGGGGCGCTCGGGGTGGGCTTCTGATAGGCCGTATCGGACAGATAGAAGACGTCCACCTTGTGGGTGATGGATGTGGGCAGGGCGAGCCAGTTTGCAGCGTTCGAATAGTCGATGCCGCTGTTGTTGACTGGAGGAGTCGAACTGCTTGAGCCACAGGCCGTGAGTACGGAACTGCAGGAAAGTACGAGGACCGAGGCTATGAGAGTGCCACGGGCCGGGTGCGAAGACTTCCCCGATCTTCTCTTCGAAGTTGGCGTCATACCGCGATTCTCCTCAGTGGCTACTTGCCAATACCCCACAATGACGGACCTTTGCTTGCATCTCAGGGCTCAAGGCCACGACGAGCTCGGCGTTGTACGGACCGGCAGCGTGCAGGTCTGTCGGGTCGGTGATGAAGAGCTGCTGAGAGGCCACGGAGAACGTACGCGATTTTGCAGCGAGCGACCCCTCTTTGACTGCCGGGTCGACGCAGGTCGCCAAGATGGAGACCGTATCGTCGCTGTTGCGCACGATCTCGAACATGCGGAATTGCTGGGGAAAGTCCCGCAGCGAGAACGTCTCGACCTCCCAGAAGCCGAGCTCGGGACGGTCGGGATCGGGCGATTCGAGAGCGGTCACCGCATTGAGATGGCGATGTCCGGCCACCCACAGGATGAGGTTCGGGTAGGTGTGGAGCTTGGCGATCAGTTGCTCCTCGGACACCTCGGCCACAGGGCTCCAACCAGCAGGGCCTCCCGGCTGGTCGGTGCCGATCGGAATGTGAGCGGCGACGATCATCAGCTGGTCGTTGGCCTGGCCCTCATCGAGCTCTCTCACGAGCCAGTCAAAGTGTTGATTATCGAGAGACCCATGCCCGTAACCGCCGAAACCCACGACGTTGGGATCATCGACACTCTGCGTGTCGTCGAGGACGATCATCTTGATCGGAACATCCGAATCCGGCACGAAACTGTACGAAGCAAAGGTATCGGCGAGTTCGGACTGGGTGAACCCGTGGCCAGCCGGCTTGGAGGACGTAGAGAAGAACTCGCCCATCCACTCCTTCTTCGACAGTGAACGGCGGTTCGGATCGGCGCTGAGCACTTCGGGTGGGCTTGTGAATTCCTGTTCGAGCCCTACGCCGATGATGTCACCGTTGGGCGTCCGACCGTCGAGCGAGCCCATGTAGAAACCACGAGAATCTGTGCCACGGGGGTCGGTGAAGATGTCTCCCATGTTGAGGATCTTCTTGCCAACGTAGGTCTCCCGGAGGTAGTCGTCCGCCGGCATCACGCCCATCCAGAACTGATCGTGGTTGCCGATGGCTTGATACCAGATGATCGACTCATCCAGGCCTGCCGCCTTGAACTCGTCCTGATAGTCGTTGTAGGGACCGGGGATCGGGTCATCCTTGACGCCGGAATCCGGAGTGATGTTCTTGCCGTCGAGGACGTCGATATACCACCTCAGCTCGTTGTACTGGGTGTTATTGGCTGCGTCACCGAGGGAGATGCCGAAGTCGAACGGATCTTCTCTGTGAAGGGCGTTGATCGTCTGGACGGCAGCGTCGAGGACTTGGGTGGTGTACATCATGACCATTGAATATGCGCAGACGGCAAGAGGACTGCCGCCTTTGTACCCGATGAAGATCGCCTGCGCCGGAGACTCCTCATCGGTGATGTGGATGTCGGTGATGGTGAAGAATTTCAGTAGGCGCGTCGCGTCGGTTGCTGATGCACTGCGTGAATCGACAGGCAAGAGATCGAGCCGCCGCTCGTGTTCGACGCCTGGCCCATAGTGCCATCTGCCATAGCCGTTCTCCTCGTACTTGGAGACCTCATAGGGAAGGATTACTTCCGAAGTTGAGGGTATGGGGTCAGGCACGACGGTCCGCTGCAATGTCGTGAGAACGTCGTCGTCTATCGGGTATCCCTCTAGTTGGCGTTGGCCATCGACGTCGCCGCCCGATGAAGAGAAGGTATGCGATGTCTTGTGATCATTCGAGTGTGTCACTGGATGCCTCCGTAGTTCTTGACGGGGAATGCTTTGCTTCGCGGAATGACCGGTTGCCGGTGGATGTTCGAACTCCTGCGCGCCTCCAAATGCCCATTCCTCCCGGCCGGCGGATGCCGATCCCACCCACGGCTCACTCCTACCTCCTCACATTGGTTATCGGCCATATTCCGTTCTTGCTGTAGCAAGGGTTGTTCGTTGGATCCCTGGCGGACTGCAACGGGCGTAGGCGGACTGTCGGCGAGGCAGGACCGGAGGCAATTGCGATGATCCGGCGGACCCTCCTGCGAATCGGTGAGGCCACAAACTTTGGCCCCGAAGAGATCGTGGACAATCGCGACTCCTTCACGGCCGTTGAGGGCCTCGTCGTGTTTGGGCTCGGGCTCCTTCTGGCCGAATTCCTCACGGCGCACAGGAGCCGGTGCCTGCCTCTCGCCGGCAGGGTAATCGCTGCCTGTTACCCTTCCGCGATGACTCCTGGGCAGGACCTGTCGCTTCCGACGCTTCCCAATCTGCGCGACATCGGTGGCTACCGCACCAACAGCGGAGGCACCGTGAGAACGGGCTTCCTGTATCGATCGACCGCACTCGACAGGCTGGCCGGGGATGACATCGCGACCTTCGACTCGCTCGGAGTCCAATCGGTGTTCGACTTTCGGACGGAGGCGGAACGCTCGGCCGAACCCGACCGCTTGCCTTCTGGCGTGCGAGGGATTGTCCTCGACGTTCTGAAGGACTCCAGTGACGCGGCACCCGCACAGCTGTTCTCCATACTGGCCGACCCGAGAGCGGCCACCGAGCTGCTCGGTGATGGAAAGGCGATCCAACTCTTCGACCGGGGCTACCGCGAGCTGGTCACCTTGCCGAGCGCGCTCGATGCCTACGGGAAGTTCTTCACTGCCATCGCCCGATCACAGGCACGTCCTGCACTGTTCCATTGCACCACCGGCAAGGACCGCACTGGCTGGGCGGCGGCCGCGACCCTCCTGCTGCTCGGGGTGTCCGAAGCCGATGTCGAAAGTGACTATCTGCTGACGAACAGAGACCTTCTTCCGGCCCTTCAGCCGGTGTTCGACCGGTTCGAGTCCCTCGGTGGTGACCCCGATCTCCTTCGACCCGTGCTCGGCGTGGAAATCGAATACCTTCACGCTTCCCTAGGCGAGATGCGTAAGGCCTACGGCACAATCGAGCAGTATTTCAGTGACGGCCTTCGCATCGGCCCGGAAGATCAAGATTCGCTGCGTCAGGCTCTCATCTTGTGACTGCGCTGGAACCTCAGCACACGCACCACCAACGATCGCAATGCCACACGGGGGTGCCTCGCTGTCAGCATCTAGCCGCGCCATCTGCGGCCCGATCCGAGGAGTTGTTGCCGCCAGCGGCAGACCAAATGTTTGGTGCTCAGTTCCTTCGCCTCGTCGGCCAGGCCCGAGAGTCGTTCTGGCGCGACCCCGAGCCGACATTGGGGGCCGATCACTCGACCTGATCTCAAAGGACGCCGTTCTGAGGCTTGGTGGCCGATCATTCCGGCTGGTCACACCGGCGAGATCGCGCCCAGGTGAACGCTTCCGGACGGTCGGTCAATTGCCCAGGCCGCCGAGTACGGCGTTCACGGCCAATGCCCAACGCCGGTCGATTGATTCGTGGGAGGTCCCAAGTCGACGGGCGTTCTCAGCGGCCGCGAGGCCTTGCAAGAGCGAGACAAGCACATGTGCAATGTCTGTTTCGTCACCGCGAAGAAGCCCAGCATCAACACAGCGCCGCACCCGCTCTACGATGAAGATCCTCACCGAGCTACTTGCTGCGAGCTCGTGTGGACCGGGCTCGAAGTCCGTGAACGGACGGGAAAACATCACTTCAGACAACACGGGATTCTCGCTGATGAAGTTGCGATAGATCTCAACGAGCTGGATCAGGTCGGAGCGGGGGTCATCAGAGTCGGCGAGATTTTCGAAGCGCCGTCGCAACAGCCGAAATCCCTCGAAGAACACCTCACGCACCAGCCCGCGCTTGTCACCGAAGAGCTCATAAACCGCTGGTGTCGAAGTCCCCGCCTGCCGGGCGACGCTTCTTGTCGTGAACCCGGCCACCCCTTCCCTTACGAGCAGCTCAACGGCGACAGACAACACGTGATCCCGCAATTCAGGGGTTCGCTGCTTCGCCCTGGGCATGAGCGAGCCCTACTGAGATGCCGGTGCGACAGGTCCACGGCCCACAGCGCGCCCGTCATCACTGCCGAGAGTGCACCCCCGACCACGAGCGTGAGGTATTGGGACGTTGTTCCGTAACATTGTTCCAGCTTAGACTGCACGCACAATTCGGACAAACGGGAGATGACCATGAGCGAGCTGGCGGCCTATGAACTGAAAGGGCGGATCGCGACGATCACCATGGACGACGGGAAGGTCAATGCATTCTCAATCCCGATGCTGCGAGCCGCCCATACTGCCTTCGATCAGGCCGAGCGCGATCGTGCCGTTGTGGTGCTGACCGGCCGGGAGAACTACTTCTCCGCCGGATTCGACCTCGACGTCTTCGGTGGCACACGCGATCAGGTTCTTGAGATGCTGACGCTCGGAGCGACCCTCGCCGAGCGGGTACTTTCCTTTCCGACGCCCGTGGTCGTTGCGTGCAGCGGCCACGCTTTCCCGGCCGGAGCGTTCCTTCTGCTGTCAGCGGACATGCGAATCGGGGTCGACGGCCCCTATTGGATCGGCCTCAACGAGGTGAAGATCGGCTTGACCGTGCCATGGTTTGCGATCGAGCTAGCGCGCCACCGACTGCATCCGGCCCACTTTGATCGAACCGTGGTCAATGCCACGATGTACAGCCCGCGCGGGGCCATTGCCCCTGGCTTTCTGGACCGAGTCGTCACCGCAGACGAGTTGCGGGATGCCAGCCTCGATGCCGCCGCAGAACTGGCCGAACTCAATCCCACGGCGCACGCTGAAACGAAGCTCCGGGCCCGGCGAGCCGTCCTAGACGCCGTGCGCTCCGCGATCGAGACCGAACTCACGGACGAGACCCTCAACATCGATCAAACGCGCGCATGACCGTTGCAGGTCACCCCACTCCCCGACGCGGCACACCGACCGCGGCCGATCGGGCCATCGCCACGATCGGCCTTCCACCCGAATGTCCCGTGACCTTGGGGACGTAGCTCGTTCAGGATTCACGAAGTTCCGGCATGCAACTCTCTACCGAGCGAGGCCGCCGTTTGGGATCACTCGTCCAATGCCCCAGACGATCGCAGGCTCTGTCGCACATTCGGCGTGCTCTCCAGGCCACGATGGCCAGAGTGACTCCACTGACGACATGGGCCTCTCCGCTCTTGCCAAGGATTCAGTTAGCTCATGTGTCCCGGCACCTGGGTGCCGTGCCAGGATCCATCTTGGTTGGCCGGCTGCCAGCTGCGAAAGTCCAGGTGGAGGGCTTGGATGGAGTGCTCGGCGCACACGGGCCCGGGCAGCGACCGCTGACGGCTTTGAGCGGATCGAGCTCGAGGAGATCGTGTCGTCTCCAGCGGTCACCTGCCCGCCCGAGCCCGCCGACCGCGCTGCGTCCCGTCACGACGTGGCGGGCAACTGCGTCGGCATGGTCTGGGTGGCCGGGATCGAGAGGGGCGGCGGCGGGTCAAGCAACGAGACGATGTTCTGATTGCCCGGACAGAGCGCATCGAGGGCGGCCGTGTTGATGGCGGTGGGAGGCAGGTTCGGTGGGCTGGCGTCGGGCCGGTTGATGTCGAGCGTGGTGGTGAGGTCTCCCACCGTCGATCGGCGCCACTGGCTGATGTTGGGGATGGAGATCCCGAACCGCTTCTCCAGAAAGAGCAGCATGGACGTGTGGTCGAAGACATCTGGGTTCACGGAGCCACCGCGTGAGAACGGCGAGAGGACCAGGGCCGGGACACGGAACCCGAGCCCGATGGGCCCCCGCATTCCACCGGTCTCAACCGGCAGGGTGGCGGCGGTGAGGAATTCCCCGGGCGTGCCCACGGGGGCCACGGGCGGGGGGACGTGATCGAAGAACCCGCCGTTCTCGTCGTAAGAGACGAACAAAACGGTCTTGGCCCAGACCTTGGGATCCGAGACGAGCGCGCTGAGGACCTGGTCGATGAACCACTCCCCGTTGTTCGGGGCGGCCGAGGGGTGGAGTCGACTACAGGGGGAAGGATCCAGCTCACCGAGGGCAACGTGCCGCTGTGGATGTCGGCCCGGAACTCGTCCGGCCACCGGGGCAGGAAGGCCCGGTTGTAGAGGTCAGTCCCTTCCTTGAGGAACTGGCTGAAGTAGAGCAGAGCGTTGAAGCCAAGGTACAGGTTGATCTTCTCCAGCTGCCCCACCGACGTGTCCGCGGGCTGGTACACCTTCCAGCTGATGTTCTTCTCGGACAGGGCCTCGGGCGCGGTGAACCAGTCGCAGCTCCCGACGGCGGCCGGGGCCTGCGCTGCGGTGGGGGTGAAGACGATCGGCCCGCCGTTCTTGCCGTCGGGGTCGAGCATGCCCGACAGGTAGTAGAGCCGGTTGGGCATCGTCGGGCCCAAGACCGAGCCGTAGAAGGCGTCGCACAGCGTGTAGGCGTTGGCCAGGGCCCAGAGGAAGGGGACGTCTGCCTGCGTCATATACGCCATGACCAACGGACCCTGGTCCGGACCGTCGAACGCCAGCTCCGAGTGCGCCGCCACGAAGCGGTCCATGGCGCCCATGTTCCAGCTCTCGTGCTGGGAGATCCACCCGTGGTCGGGTTTGGAATTGTCGCCCGCGCACTGGGCCGAGACGGTTGCCGGGTCGAGCCGGTAGGGCAGGAGCTGCCCGGCCGGCACGTGGCCCGCTGGTGCAGTGGCCCAGGCCTGGCTGAACGGCCCCAGGCTCCCGGAAGGATGATCGTCGAACCCCTTGGCATCCGGGTAGGTGCCGAAGTAGTGGTCGAACGACCGGTTCTCCATCATCAAAAAGACCACGTGCTCGATGGCGTCGAGATCGTTGCCGGCGGGACGGACCGCCGTGGCGCGGCTGATCGTCGCGCTGCCCCCGCATGCCTGCAGCAGCCCGCCCAGGCCCAGGGCCAGGCCGCCGCCCAGCACGCCCCGCCGGCTGAGGGAGGTCCTGTCGGCGAACTCGTCACCTTCCATCGGCTGCGGTCTCCTCGCGCGTACGTCCGACCCGCGGACCCCGGCCTCGGAACCCATGGCCAGCGTTCCCCGCCCGTGTGGTGCACTGTACCCAGGACCGCGGCACCGGCGGACCGGAGCGATGTACGCCAGATCGCACCAGTCGATGAGATGGAACAGGCGCACATGCTCGCGCTAGCAAGCATGTCTTGGATCGTGCCAGGCACTGCGCGGCCCACCTGGCGGTAGCGGATACCCGTCCACTCCCGCGATAATGCAGGAGTGGAGAACCTCACATTCTCAGATTCCATGGTCATCGGTCGTCCGGCAGAGTTCGTCTACGACATGGTCTCCGACGTGACCCGGATGGGCGAGTGGAGCCCTGTGTGCAAGGCATGCTGGTGGGACGAGGGCGATGGCCCCAACGTCGGTGCGTGGTTTACGGGTCGCAATGAGACACCCGAACGGACATGGGAGACCCGTTCCCAGGTTGTGGCGGCGGAACGCGGGCGAGAGTTCGCCTTCGTTGTCGGCGGGACCCGGGTCCGTTGGGGCTACACCTTTGCTCCCGTTACCGAAGGGACCGAGGTCACTGAGTCATGGGGATTCCTCCCAGATGGGATCGCGATGTTTGAGGAGCGGTTCGGAGATGAGGCCCCCACCCAGATCGCAAATCGCACCGAGGCGGCCCGTCAGGGCATTCCGGTGACCCTTGCCGCTATCAAGAGGGTCGCTGAGGCGGGGTAACCGCGGGTCGACACGTCTGACAACAGGGAGATTCAGCATGGTCTTTGTGCTGGCGTTTTCCGAGCAGTCCCAACGGGGTTCGAATCCGTGCCTCCACCTTGAGGGGGCGCCGGAGGCCGATCCCATTACCAGCGGCAATGCAGATTGAGCTGGGGATTCAGGAGCGGTTGGTCCCCATCGTCCCGCACTGTTCTTCGACGTCCCACGGACGTAGACGGACGAAGCTCGTGAGCCCGACCGCCCTCGGCAAGGCGTTCACGGATGACGTCTGACTCGACTCCTGGCGCCCGCCGAGGCCGACCTCGACCTTTCTCGCCAGGACGTTGCACCGTGCGAATGGCCCCGATTCCGCCCACCGGGGGCCATCGGCACGGACACCTTGGTCGTCGTCAGCCGGTGGCGCCGGCCTCCCGGACGATCCCGACCCATTCGACTACGTCCCAGAGCGCCTCGACCGAGACGTACTCGAGGGTTCCAAGCGCCAAGATCCCGGCGATACTACGCTTGGCCGACAGCTCATCGGGATACTCGATGACCGAGACGAGCGTGACGTCACTGGGTGCGAACGAGATGACTTTCGCGTCGCCGCCGTACTTCCCGATCACCGCGTAGATCGCAGCCGTTTGGGCATCGTTCTGCTCGTCGGTGAGGTCCCGCCAGGCCTCCGGGACGATCCTGGTGCGAGCGAGTTGCAGATGACTCAACGGGATCTCCTCTGGGTTCGATGCCGATGGTGGATGGGCTCGGACGCTCCGACGTTCACCCGAGCGCGTCCAGGATGTGCGGGACAGCTTGCTCGATCGTCAGCATCGCCCTGGTGTCGTATTCGATCCACTGGGTGTAGTTGAGGAGGTTCCGGTATGCCGGAGCAAGGTCGTCGGCTTCGGAGATGACCACCCCGTGGCTACCGTCGGCTGCGAGGTAGTGCCCAGTCACGCCCGGCCCGTCCCCCTCTTTGGCGAACACACCCATCAACTCTCTGGTCTCTTGCTTACTGAGGTACGGCTTCACCTTGTAGGTCGTGATGAAGATCATCTCTCCGGTGTCCTTTCGGGCGTCTGTCTGGGGAATGACTGTGAGTGAGATCTTGCGGACCCGCTGTTACAGCTGCGCGTCACTTCTGATGGCACGACCCGTCGGCTTCACCTAGTGTGCTTCTGGGCCAGGGGTGGGGTACCCGTTGGCCAGGGGGAATGGTGCATGGAGTTCCAAGTGCTCGGGCCCCTCAGGGTGATCGGGGCGGACGGCACCCACATCAAGTTGGCCAGCACGGCACAGCGCCGCCTGATGAGCCTCCTCGTTCTGCGAGCAGGTACGGCGGTGTCGGCCGACTTCTTGGCTGACCGCCTTGAACTCTCGTCCGGAGCGCTGCGAACATCTGTCAGCCGACTCCGGAAGATCGTCGGCTCCGACACCCTTGTCACTGCCGCACCGGGCTACGAATTGCGCACCGAGGCCGTCGACGCGAAGCGGTTCGAGCACCTTGTCGCCTTGGGCCGCTCGAGCGAGGAGCCCTTGGACGCCCGTTCGGCATTCGAAGCCGCCTTGAAGCTCTGGCGGGGCGAGGCCTACGCCGAGTTCGCCCACGAGCCGTGGGCCATCACCGAATCGTGGCGGCTCGCCGAGGCCCACGCCGGCGCCATCGAGGATCTGACCGAGATCCTGCTCGGACTCCGCGAGTGGACCGAGTCGATTGTGCACCTCGAGCCTCTCATCGGCGCACACCCCCTTCGGGATCGACCGCGCGGGCTGCTGATGCGCTCCCTCGCCGACTCGGGGCGACGAGTGGAGGCGCTCCGGGCCTTCCAGTCCTATCGGACCCTCTTGATCGACGAGACCGGCATCGAGCCGTCAGGGGACATCGTCGCTCTCGAGCGCACGATCGCGACCTCCACTACACCCGACATCGTGCTACCGGCAGGCACCGTGACCTTCCTGCTGACGGATCTGGACGGTTCGGCACGGCTCTGGGAGGAGTACGGAGACGACATGGGCACGGCGGTCCTGCGCCACTACGAGCTGTTGGACGAGGCGATCACCGGCGGCGGCGGCGTGCGCCCTGTGGAGCAAGGCGAAGGCGAGAGCGTGATCGGGACGTTCGCCCGGCCCGGCGATGCCCTAGCGGCCGCAGTCATGGCGCAACAACGGCTGGCGGCCGAGTTGCCGTGGTTGCCGGTTCGAATGGCGGTCCATACCAGCGAGGCGCAGCTACGCGGCGCCGGCCGCTATGTCAGTGGGACGATCCCCGAGGGCGAACGCCTGAGGGCGTTCGGCCACGGTGGTCAGATCCTTGTCTCCGAAAGCACGGCGGCAACCAGCGGTGTCGACCTACCCGACCGGTCCACCTTCGTCGACGTGGGGATGGCGTCACTTCGAACTCTGGGCCCTCCCGAGCGGTTGTGGCAGGTGGTGCACCCCGACCTGAGGTCGGAGTTCCCCCCTCTGCGTTCGCTTGCGCCACACGCCCTGCCGGTGCCATTGACCGTCCGCCCCTCCATCGGCGTTGTCGGGCGCGAGTCGGAGCTGCAAGCGATTGCAGACGCGACCAAGCGAGTCACCGGGGGCGAGGGGCGGGAGGTGCTCTTCATCTCGGGTGAGGCCGGCCTGGGCAAGACGACGCTTGTCGCGGAAGCCGCCCGGGCCGCATTCGACAGCGGTGCCTGTGTGCTGTTCGGGCACTGTGAAGAGGACCTTGCCACCCCCTATCAACTCTTCGCCGAGGCGCTCGGCCACTACGTGAGCCACGCCACCGAGGACCAGCTCATCGCACATGTGGAGGCCCACGGATCCCAGCTGGCCCGGTTGGTACCGGCACTCGCCACCAGAATCCCCGACCTCCCGCCTTTGAAGGCCGGCGACGCAGACACCGAGCGCTACCTGTTCTTCGCGTCGGTGGTGGGATTGCTGGCGACCCTGTCGGAACACCAATCCGTCGTCCTCGTTTTCGACGATCTGCAGTGGGCGGACGCCGGGAGCCTGCAGCTGCTGTGTCACGTGATCGGGTCGGATCAGGTGGCGCGAGTTCTGGTGCTCGGGGCCTACCGCGACAACGAGCTGACGTACGCCCATCCGCTCCTCGAGACCCTCGCCGCCATGCATCGACAGCTCAGGGTGGCTCGTGTCCAGCTCACCGGGCTCGATGACGCCGGGGTCGTGGCAATGATGGAAGCCACGGCCGGGTACGCCCTCGATGAGGCCGCGGTGAACCTCGCCCATGCCGTGTACCGCGAGACCGACGGCAACCCGTTCTTCGTGGGCGAGGTGTTGCGCCACCTGTCGGAGACCGGAGCGATCTATCAGGACACCACGGGACGGTGGGTGGCAACCGGCAGCATCGAGGACATAGGCCTGCCCGCCAGTGTCAGAGAGGTGATCGGCGCCCGGGTCGCCCGGCTGGGAGCCGTCGCCGTGCGGGTGTTGGCGCTCGCCGCGGTCATCGGTCGGGACTTCGACCTCGATGTCCTGGCCCGCGCTTCGGACACCTCGGAGGACGAGTCACTCGACGTGCTCGACGCTGCTGCTGCTGCCGCACTGGTGCGTGAGCGTCCGGGGGAACCGGGGCGCTACAACTTCGCCCACGCCCTCATCCAACACACCCTGTATGCGGACCTGGGTCCCACCCGCCTTGCCCGGGCCCATCGCCAGGTGGCCGAAGCCCTCGAAGACCTCTTCGGGGACCGCCCCGAGGACCGGCTTGGCGAGCTGGCCCGCCACTGGTTCAACGCCATCCAGCCCAGAGACCTGGCCAAGGCCCTCGACTATTGGCGCCGGGCGGCCGACGCCGCCCTCGACGCCCTGGCACCTGGCGACGCCCTCCGCTACTACACACAAGCCCTCGACCTCTACGCCCAGGCGGCAGACCCCGATGCGCTCCTGGCAATCGACCTGGGCATAGGGCTCGGCACGGCCCAACGCCAGATCGGAGATCCCGCATTTCGCGACACCTTCCTCGACGCCGCTCGCCGGGCAGCCGACCTCGGCGACACCGAGCGATTGGTGTCCGCCGCGCTGGCCAACGATCGTGGGTTCTACAGCGCCGTCGGAGTCATCGATGCCGACAAGGTCGAAATCCTCGAGATGGCCCTCCAGCTGCTTCCCGCCGGCAGCGCCGACCGGGCGCTCGTGCTCGCGACCCTGTGTTCGGAGCTCGCCCACGGCAGCCCGCTCGACCGTCGCCGGGCATTGGCCGACGAGGCCATCGCCGCGGCCGAGTCATCCGGTGACGACGCCATCATCGTTCGGACCCTCAACCACCTCTACATCCCGCTGCAGGTTCCGTCCCTGCTCGAGCTGGCGCTGGCCCGGACCGCCGACGCCCTGGTTCGAGCCGAGCGGGTCGGTGATCCGGCGCAGCTGTACTGGGCCGCGATGTGGCGTGCCGAGACGGCCGCTCGCGCCGGGGACATCGATGAGATGGACCGCTGCATCCAGATCCACGGATCGATGGCCGCTCAGCTTGACCAGCCGATCTTCACCTGGGGGCACACCTTCGTGTCTGCCATGCGGGCACAGCTCTCCGGGGATACCGACCGGGCTGAACAGCTGGCGACCAAGGCCCTTCAGATCGGCACCGATGGGGGCCAGCCCGACGCCGGCATCATCTTCGGTGCACAGCTCATGATCGTGAGCGGCCAACGCGGCACCATGAGCGAGCTGGCCACACTCATCGAGAAGCTGGCCGCCGAAACCCCCGACATCCCCCGGGGACTCTTCGCGTCACTATTGGCCAAGGCCCACGTCGAGGGGGACCGTACCGACCAAGCGCGAATCCTGCTGGATGAGTTCGCTACCGAAGACTTCGATCTCCCCCTGGACCAGATCTGGCTCACCGGAATGGTCGACTACGCCGAGGCAGCTATCGAATGCCGGGACCCGAAATACGCCGGGCCGCTGTTCGACCGGCTCGCGCCGTGGGCCGGTCAACTGCCGGCGACGGGCGCATCGGCATTGGGCCCGGTCAGCCACTATCTCGGCGGCCTGCTTGCCGTCCTCGGTCGCTACGACGAGGCGGACGCCTACTTCAACCAGGCCGCAGAGTTCAGCGACCGGGTGGGTGCCAAATTCTTCGCTGCCCGCACCGCTCTTTCGTGGGGAAGAATGCTTGCTGAACGCCGCGCTCTGGGCGATGCCGACAAGGCCCGTGATCTCTTCACCAGGGCCCATGCGGCCGCAGCAGCTCACGGATACCGAAACGTCGAGCGGCGTGCCGCCGCGGCACTTCAGGGTTTGGGCTGAACACCGGCGAAGCCTTGGGCCGTCACTGGGCACCGGTTCACGAGAGCCCCCCGACCAGCCAAATACCGAGCAGTCCCAACGTGGTTCGAACCCGTGTCTCCACCTTGAGAGGGAGGGTCGGTTTGAATCGGCCCGGGTTTCACAGAGAGTTGCTCTCTCCCAGCTGTGGGACGATCCTCAGCTGCCAGACACAAGGGAGAATGTCGCGCCCGTCGGATCCGAGACGGTCGCAAGTCGTCCGTAGGGGGAGTCCGCCGCTGGAACGACGACTGCTCCACCGAGGGTGACAACCTGGGCCAGTGACGCATCTGTGTCGGCCACCGCGAACACAATCGTCCAATGGGCCGGGACTCCGACAGGAAGGAAGGTTGCTGCGTCCATGATCCCGGCCAGCTCCTCGTCGCCGACCTTGAGCGTCGTATAGCGGAATTCCGGCGTGTCGCTCAACGTGTTCGTCGTCCACGCGAAGACGTCGCGGTAGAACGAGACGCACGTGTCGTAGTCCCGGGTCTGCATGTCGAACCACCCTGGGGTCCCCGGCTCTCCGTAGCGACCGAAGCCCCGGTGGATCTTCGGCTCCCACATGCCGATCACCGACCCTCCAGGATCGGCGACGACCGCCATGGTCCCGAGGTCGCCGACATCCATGGCGGGGACGAAGACCTGCCCACCGTTGGCCTCGACCGCCTCTAGCGTCGCCCGGGCATCGGCAGTGGCAAGGTAGGTGGTCCAAGCGTCCGGCATCGGGTTGTCGGATTGCTTGAGCATGCAGCCGGCGGTGAGTATGCCGTCTTTGGTGAAGTTGAAGTAGCCGCCGAACTCGGGTGCTGGTTCCTGGGCCTCCCAGCCGAAGACCTCGCCATAGAAGGTCCGGGCGCCGTCGGTGTCCGACGTCATGAGGTCTACCCAGCAGGGCGCACCGATCGGTGCATCGTCACGTGTAGCCATCGGCTCCCCCAAGGTTGAGATGCGTTAAGCCCACCGCAGCCACGTCACCGCCACAATAACGAAACCCAAGCGCTTCGGCCTCCATTTTCGTAGCCCTTGACCGAAGCTTGGCTCACTTCCAGCGTACTCCGGCCCGAGACTCGATTCCAGAGGCGCGAGGCCGGTTGCCCTCATTGACCTGGTGCGGCCCCGCCAAGTCGGCGCCTACCAGACAGCATGGAGCTCTGACAGGGAGTCGAGATATCCGCGCTCCTCCTCGGTCACATCCACGAACTCGATACCTACTCTCAGCCCATTGCACTCGCCCGGCCCGGCGTGTCGGACCTCTCCCCGAAGTTGCATGGCCAGGATGATCCGATGCCCGGCCGTCTCTTCGGGCGTGACGTCAAGGCACTCGAGGCCGGCTCCGGCAGAGGACATATCGATGACGCGGCAGTTGCGCCAACGCTCCCCCGGATCGCCTTCGACCATGTACTTGGCACGCCAGTCCGTGAATTGTCGAGGCAAAAGCCTTCGTATCTCTTCCATCCCGCCCACCTCCTGTTGCGAGCGGCACGTATCCGTGCGCCGCAACAAGTGGTGCAGCAGCGCACCGAGGAATACCGCCCAGTTACCTGATCCCTCAATGGCTACATCGGCATTTCAGTGACGAACCTGAAGTCACATCTAGGACATTGCCCGTGACAATCCTGTCGTCCGGGCACATCTACCCGAACTTCTTCTCGATCTCGGCGAAGAACGCGTCGGACAGCTGCACGAAACGTCTGGCATCCAGTTTGATCTCGTCACCCACTTCGTACTTCGAGATCGACTTCGCGGGATTCATCTTGATGGTCTTGTCCTGGGCCAAGATCCCGTGGTTTTCCAAGGTCGCGGTACAGAGAACTTTCACTTCGTTCAGGGGATTGCCATCCTTCCCTTCCAACCCTCTCTGTCGATGACATAGGGAGATGTCGAGCACGAGGACCATGTTGTTGAAGAAGAGAGGCTCGAACGACAAGATCGTTCGGTCGACCTGCGCAGCCTTGGCCCCGGCGGCCTTCCTTGCTGAGTCGACCAAGGCAGTGCGTGCCGCCACCTGGGCAGTAACCCGTGTGCGGCAGTCGTCGATGTACCCCTTCGGATGACTGTTTCTGGAAAGCACGAGAGGTGACTTTCCGCACTTGCGGAGACCCAAATTGTCATCGATCTGATCCGGTCGCTCCGGGACAGGGACACCGGACGTGTTTGACTGAGGCAGGGCGTGCGGAGGCTCGACGAGGGCACCCAGAGGATGGCTCTCCGCAAGCTGCTCATTCTCGATGCAGCCGACGCCTTGGGTGATCTGCGGGTGCCACCTCGGCGTATCAGTGAGATCGTGCACGGAAAGCGGCGGATCACCGCCGACGCGGCTCTTCGGATGGCCTGCTACTTCGGAACCATCGAATGATTCTGGCTGAATCTTCAAGGTCGGTACGACCTGGAGTTGGAGCGCGTTCGTCTCCTGGACACCCTCGAGGGGATCCGACCGCTCCAGAGCACCTGACAATGTGGTGGTCCAGACGAGGAGGATCCCGATTACCACCCTCGCCCCGCCGGCGATGATCCACGGTCAGGTGAGGGGAGCTGGTACTGAACTGTCGAACCCGGACCCGAGCGAGTTCCTCGCCCAGGTGGCCGACCCCCTCCTCGCCCAGTCGGCCATCGACAGGGTCCAGAGTGCCGCATAGGAACTGGTCATCGACGGCGAGTCCTACCGCAAACGACCGAAGCCACAGGCGGTGCAAGCGCCACCGGTGGCCGGTCCTCCCCGAACTCGCCGGAAGCCCACCGATTGACACCACCGTGCTGATCGGCCAGCATCGCGGTTGGAGGCACGAATCGGGGAAGGGGGTCCCATGCTCGTGGCGGAAGGGTGGTCCCATGTTCGTGGCGGAAGGGTGGTCCCATGACGGTGGCGGATGACAAGGTGAACTCGGTCAGAATCGAGTGCGGTGAGACGGCGGGAAGGCGAGGCATGACGGAGCTGCTGGGCTGGCAGCCTGATCCTTCTGGGCAGCATGAGTTCCGGTACTACTACGAAGGCGGGCCTACGACGTGGGTAAGCAGCGGCGGCGTGGTATCGAGCGACATATCCTCCGGTATCCAGGGGCGTCTGAAACCGACTGAGAACGTCCCCGAATCCCATCAGAACGTCTCAGCAGCACCAGTTGCAACCGGTGCCCAGCCCGCCGCCTCTATCGATTCGGCAGAGGGCTGCTACACCGATCCGACCGATTCATCACCTCTTCGCTTTTGGGACGCCCCAGGATGGCCTGAAGAGGCGATCACATCTGCCTCAGTCCCCAAAAGAGATGAATGGCTTCAACAGCCCACCGAGCATTCAACGGGAACCGCAGCTGCTGATCGGCCTGATCAACCAAACCAACTTTCCTCGGATGGGTACCTCGACTCTCGAAGCGGTGAAGGCTGGCAAGACGCATCATCAGCGAGAGTGCCGCAGCGAACGGCATGGAGTGCTGTCTTCATCTTCGGCGGTGCCACCTACCTGCTCGGGGAAAGCGTCGATGCGCAGCTCGTAGGAATCTGGGATCGGAGTGGAACGGAGAGGCCTCCTGTGGAGAGCTGGGATAGAAGCTCGGTTGGGAGGGATGGCGCTGTCGCGAGGTTCATCGAGCTCGAACCGGATGGCGAAGGGTTGGAAGCGCCTCTCGTATGCACCTGGTTCACGCAACCCGGTGGCAAGCCATTGCCGGGACTCCACCATCGGACGGAAGGTGATACTGCTGCCACACGCCTGCGTGGGGCTGACCGAAGGCGCCAGCAATCCTTGGCAGGTCAACTCAGAACGGGGGTCATTGCCAGCGGCCACTTGAGAGTCATCACACCTAACACTTCATTGTGGGAAGGCGAACGAGCGATTGTCCAGTACGGGGCGCGCCGACTGAAAGTTGTCGAAACGTCGTTTACCCAACCCGGTCGGAAGCATGTTGTTGGCGGAGCTGCACTCGGCGGGGTACTGGCCGGACCTCTCGGCGCACTGGGTGGGGCCGCCACGTCCAAGGCCCAACCTCGGAACATGGTGAGGACCGAACGGAAGATCGTCAACAACGGAGCGCTGATCTTCACGGACCACAGACTCCTCTTTGTCAGTAGCCGCAAGCACTTTTCCCCTCAATCGCACTTGACAATCAAGTACGGAGAGGTTTCGAGGGCACTATTCACAACCCGGCAGTTTCTTCAAGTCAGGCGGATGCAACTCACCCTTTCATTCAAGAACCTCCGGCCTGAAGAAACCTTCATCATCGATGGCACCGAGATCGACGACGCCATGGCTTACTACAACGGCATCGTGAGATTCCACAATGACCGTCCTGACGGCTGACGTTCAGGAGGCGATGAAAACCGGGATGCCATCTCGGGATGAAGTTTCATGAGGGGGTCGTGATTGACTGGTATATGCGCTCCGGAACCCAGTGGCCGATCAAGGTTCACCTGAGACGTCGGCCAGGACCATGAGGCGTGGCTGCTCGATGGAGAAGACCGTTCTCCGGTAACCCCCCGAACCCTCAATGAGCAGCTCTCGAACGCGGACTTCCAGGATCTGCATCGGTCCCTCTCCGGCCTTTCTGCTGACGTATCGTTACCGGTCTTCAAGGACCTGGGCGTGAGGTGATTGACGGGCACTCCTCCCTCACCCGAGATTCAGCCAGCTCCCGGAACCCGGGGGCCCGGCGGAGCAGACCACAGGTCTGGGGGGGGTGACCATCGGACATGTATCCTGTCGGCTCTTGCGAAAGGGGGCATCCGAAATGATCATCGGCATCGTCGGAATGGGAACGGTCGGGCGTGCGATGCGCCGGCTTTTCGATCCCTATGCAGAGATCGTCGAGTTCGATACCGCCACCTCGGACAACTACCCACTCGAGCAGTTGTCCCGCTGCGACTTCGTCGTCATTTGCGTCGATACCCCGATGGCCGCCGATGGCTCGTGCGACACCTCCAACGTGGACGCTTCCGTGGCCGCCATTCCCGTCGACCGGATTCTGATCAAGTCCTCCGTTGCGCCCGGCACGACCGATCGATTGGTGGTTGAGACGGGCAAGCAGATCTGCTTCTCGCCCGAGTACGTCGGCGAAGGCACCTATGTCGACACAAGCTGGGGTCAGCGGGCCGAGGACGTACCATTCCTTGTCCTGGGAGGAGCGCCCGCAACCAGGACCTGGTTTCTGGATCGCCTCGTCGGAATCCTCGGTCCGGCCAAGATGTACTACCCGTGCAGCGCGATCGAGGCCGAGGTGATCAAGTACATGGAGAATGCGTTCCTTGCGACCAAGGTGGCATTCGTCAACGAGTTCTACGAGATCTGTCGCGCTCTGGGCGCGGACTGGCACACTGTTCGGGAAGGCTGGCTTCTTGACCCCCGGATCGGTCGCTCCCATTCAGCCGTATTCCCGGATCGGCGAGGCTTCGACGGGAAGTGCCTCCCGAAGGACGTCCACGCCATCGTGGCTGCGACCACTGCCGCCGGGTATGACCCGCGGCTCCTCGCCGAGGTCCTGGCCTCCAACGAACGACACAGGAGCCAGGCTTGAGCGGCGTCAGAACACATGACCAGGTGGGTTGGACGGGGGATCATTCCGTATCGGGGTGCTGCCCTCACTCCGCTACTCCTGATCTTGACGATTGGGTATTCGTCGGCGCGAAGGTTCTGGTGTGACGGGTAGATCGAAGGCTCTGCCGAGCCATCATGATGTGTCTCGGACGAGCAGTCCCAACGGGGTTCGAACCCGTGTCTCCACCTGGAGATGGCGAGGCCGTTGAACGCACGGTATCGCATGCTGGTCGGTCGGTCGGTCCGTCGGTCGGTCGGTCGGTCGCAAATTCGCACGCCATTTGGTGGAGTCCAGCAGGAGGCGAGGCTGGCTGGTCCACCTTGGGACGCCTTGGAGCGGACTGTTGGGTGAAATGTTGGGCCTTTCGAAGCACCTTGCCGACCAACCACATGTGAATCTGCAAAGGAGGCTGAACGATGTTGCAAGTGCCAGAAATCTGGGTGATGAGATTGCGGGGCCTAGCTAGGCCACGCCGGGAGCATCGTTCACAAGCAACAGGGTGCCACATTGCGTGGCTTATCTCCGGCAGCGTTCTCTCTCTACTGACCGACTCCGGATGCAATCCGGAAGATGGCTGGTAGATATCGTTGATTTCGATCCACCCCCCGGGGCTCCGGGGCACCTTGGTGGCGGTAGCCCTCGGGGGCTATCGGGATGCTTGGAGACGGAGCCGAGTGTCCGTGGACAGCGATGTAGCATGATTGTGGCATACTAATGGCATGGCCAGGATCCGTGTCAGTACCACCGTCGACGAAGAACTGCTTCAAAACGCTCGCCGAGTCTGCAAGGGGAAACCAGACTCTGCGCTGATCGACGAAGCCTTCGAGGCCCTCCTCACCCGACACCGTGCCGCAGAACTGGATGCCAGCTACGCCGCGTACGACGAGCACCCAATCGACGAGTCCGACGAATGGGGAGATCTGGCGTCGTTCCGTGAGGCTGCGGCTGCCTCGTGAGTCCGCTTCCGTCCCGCGGAGAGATCTGGTGGTGCGAGTTGGCCGACATTGGCCGACGGCCGGTCGTGGTCCTAACCCGCGACGTGGCCATCCCTCGAATGCGACGCGCCCTGGTCGCCCCTTGCACCACCACGATCAGGGGCCTGCCGAGTGAAGTGCTCCTGGAGCCCGGAGACGATCCCGTGCCGCGGCGGTCGGTGGTCAATCTCGATTCTGTTGAGAGTGTTGCAGTGAGCGTGTTGGTCGAACGACTCGGGCGCCTCGCCGACGCGCGCATGCAAGAGGTATGCGCGGCCCTGGAGGTTGCAGTCGACTGCCATGCCTGATTGCACCCTCACCCCGGTCCATGAGCCGGCGATACCGACCACTGCGTCCGTGGATCGCCCTCCGGTGCGCTTGCATAGTAACGATGGCACTTGCGAGGAGAAATGCCCTCTGAGGCGAACTGGTATTCACCTGAGCAGTCCCAACGGGGTTCGAACCCGTGTCGCCACCTTGAGAGGGCGGAACGGATCGTGGCATTGGAGCTCGGCCGGTCTCACGAAGTCGCATTTCCGCAGCTCGAAACGGCCACCTTCGACGACCGGTGGCACCATCTGCGCCATCCCGGGACGCCCTGGAACAGACTTGTTGGGTGGAATGTTGGGTTTTCCGGTGGGCGCCGACGTCGCTCCGCGCCGCACCAGCGCTACGTCAGTCGGCACCCGCGATCCGGTTTCGTAGTACACTTCTCCCGTGGAGATTCTCCATTCGGCCTTTCGCCACGGCGTCCAGGCCGACGACATGCAGCACGTCCTAAAGAACGCCTTGGTCATCGAAGAGGTCGCCGACGATCCGATCCGGTATCTGGTGCTCGGGCCCGACCGATCGGGGAACCTCCTCGAACTGGTGGTAATGGATCGGCCGCAGGGTCCTGCGGTCATCCACGCGATGGCCATGACAGAGCAGTACCGACACCTCTTGCCAAAGGGATGGAAGCCACAGTGACGACACACGGAACGAGAGCAGAAGGGACACCGATCACCGACAAGATGGTCGAGGTGATGGCAGACGAGGCCGAACGTGGCTACGACGTCGACGAACTCCGTCGTCGACGCGGCGGACGACCGACGATGGGCTCTTCTCCCTCATCGGTCGAATCGGTCCGACTCGACCCCGAACTGAAGCGGGATTTGTTGCTTCGGGCATCCGAGCACGGAATCAGTGTGTCGGAAGCGATCCGGGAAGCACTACGCCAGTACGTGCAGGCCAGCTGACTCCGAACTGAGCAGTCCCAACGGGGTTCGAACCCGTGTCTCCACCTTGAGAGGGTGGTGTCCTAGGCCTCTAGACGATGGGACCCTGTCGAGCCGCCCCTCCCGGAGCGGCCCACTGTATGCTCCAGCGGAGCAGCCGTACCACAGCGCCCCGAGCGGGGGCGCTGCATGCGCTCGGGGGGGAGGGCTCGAACCTCCAACCTCGTGAACCAGAATCACGCGCGCTGCCAGTTGCGCCACCCCCGAATGGGCGAACGGCCAATTTAGCCGACCTGGACCCGTCCGGAGACGGCCACCCCCAGGAGCCCGCGGACCCGACCTTTGCTGTTCTCCCACAGTTCATCCGTCCAGGCTCGCACCCCCGGCCGCCGACCGTCCCTCACTACGAACGACCCCCGATGAGTGCGGTACGGGGGGTGGTCCGACGGTGGGCGGGGCGGTACACCGTGGACAGCAACGATTGCCTCTACTATCGCCACGAGGCCGCCGACGCCGTGTGAGTGGCCAACCGGCGGCCGGGGGAGGGAAATGACCCTCTTCCCCGCCATCGCCGAGCAGACGTGGGGAGAGGTGACCCGATGACCCAGCCGATCAGGATGGTCGCCCTCGACATGGCCGGCACCACCGTGGCCGACGGCGGTGCGGTGGAAGAGGCCTTCCAGCGCGCCCTCGACGCCGTCGGGCTCACCGCCGGCGGTCTGACGGACGATCCGCAGACCTACATCCGCCGGACGATGGGCCAGTCCAAGATCACCGTGTTCACCGAGTTGCTCCAGGGCGACCGCCACCTGGCCGAGCACGCCAATGTCGCCTTCGAGTCCGCCTTCGACCAGGCGGTGGACCGGGGGGAGGTCTCCGCCGTCCCCGGCGCCGAGGCGACCTTTGACGCCCTGCGGGATGCGGGCATGCGGGTCTGCCTGACCACCGGCTTCTCCCCTGGCACCCGCGAGCGCATCCTGGCGGCCCTCGACTGGCAGGGCAAGGTGGACCTCGCCCTGTCCCCGGCCGACGCCGGCCGGGGACGGCCGTGGCCGGACATGATCCTCACCGCACTACTGCGACTGAGGATCGACGATGTCGCCCAGATCGCGGTGGTCGGCGACACCACGAGCGATCTGCTGGCCGGGACCAGGTCGGGAGCGTCGATGGTCATCGGGGTCCTGACCGGCGCCCACTCGAGGGAAGAGCTGGCCCGTGCCCCGCACACCCACCTGATCGACTCGGTCGCCGATCTCCCCGCGCTGCTGATCCGCTAGGAGCGCGGGCCGGTCTCGACACGCCGAGCGGCGGAGCGATGCCTCATCCGAGCGAGGCGTGCAGCCAGCTCAGGTGGTCGTAGCCGATGATCCGGCCCACGGCCACACCGACGGTCTCCTTGCCGTAGAAGGGTGCCGTGGCCACGCCCTTGATCGGCGAGGTCTGGGTGGGCGTCGGGTAGGGCGTCAATCCCACCGACGAGGCGATGGCCAGGCTGCGGGCCTCGTGGAACGGGTCGGTGACCACCAGTACGGTCTGATCGCCGCGGGACAGGAGGGTCGGTGCCGCCAGGGCGAGGTTCTCCCACGAGTCGCCCCCTCCGGCCTCGAGGATGTCCTGGCTGGGGATTCCGGCCGTGATCAGGTAGCGGGCCGACGCCTGGGCCTCCGTGTACCGGTCACCCACCTCCTTCGACCCGGTCACCATGATGTCCTCGGCGTAGTGCTGGCGCCACAGGATCTCCGCCTCATCGAGCCGGGCGGCCAGATCGGGTGAGGGTACCCCGTTGTACTGGGCGGCCCCCATCACCACGATGGCCCCGGCCGGCCGCGGCTCGTAGCGGCGCCCGGTCATCCAGACCTGCACCGCGGTCACCGCCAGGTAGACCGCGACGGCGACCACCACGAAGGTGACGACCCGCAGGATGAACCGGAGCAGGCGGAGGCCGGTCAGCGTGGCGAGCAGGCCCACGGGACTCTGGGAACCACGGTGGGGTGCGGGCGCTGCGTTCCGGTCATGGCGACGACTCCCCACCCGCAGCCGCACCGGCGCGGCCGAGCGCCGCCCGCAGGCGGGCCAGGGTCCGCTCCGGCCCGAGGACCTCGAGCGCCTCGAACAGCGGGGGGCCCACCCGGCGCCCGGTAACAGCAACCCGGATCGGGGCCTGGGCCTTGCCCAGCTTGCGCCCGACCGCTTCGCCGACGGCCAGTGTGGCGGCGTGGAGGGCGTCACGGTTCCAGTCACCCGCCAACCCCTCGTAGCCGACGATGGCACCCGAGAGGATGGTGCCGGCAACCTCGTCACCGGCGACCGCCTTGGCCCACGAGTCCTCGTCGATGTCCGGCTCGTCGAGGAAGAGGAAGTCGACCATGGCGGGGACCTCACCGAGGACGGCCACCCGCTCCTGGACCAGCGGGGCCAGCGCGGCGAACGCCGCCTCGTCGAAGCTCGCCGCCGGCCAGGGCGCTCCGTCACCCGTCACCCACGGTCGGCACGCCTCGATGAACGTGTCGAGCGGCATGGCCCGGATGTACTCGCCGTTCATGTGGGTGAGCTTGGCCACGTCGAAGAACGCCGGCGAGTGGTTGACGTCCTCGAGGCGGAACCACTCCGCCATCTGGTCGACGGTGAAGATCTCGTCCTCGCCGGGCGGGCTCCATCCGAGCAGTCCCAGGTAGTTGACGAACGCCTCGGGGAGATACCCCTGGTCCCGATAGGACTCGACAGCCACCGGGTCCCGGCGCTTGGACAGCTTCTTCCGCTGCTCGTTGACCAGCATGGGCAGATGGGCGAAGAGGGGCAGGCCCGGTGCGGGCGCGCCGGCTGCGCCGGCCGAGCCATCGGTGGTCCACCCGAGGGAGATCAGGGCCTCCCACAGCAGGATGCCCTTCGGGGTGGTGGGGAGCAGGTCCTCTCCCCGGATGACGTGGGTGATAGCCATGTCGATGTCGTCGACCACGTTTGCCAGCACGAACAGCGGGGCGCCGTTGGCCTTCACCGCCACGAAGTCGTCCATGGCCGAGCACGGGAATTCGACCGCACCCCGGATCACGTCGTGGACAGTGGTGATCCCCTCGTCCGGCATGCGAAACCGCAGCGCCGTCCCGTCGCCCCGAGGGAGCCCGCGTGACCGGCAGAAGCCGTCGTACCCGGGCGTCAGGATCCCCGCGGCCCTGTTGCGGGCGTCGACCTCGTCGTGGGTGCACCCACAGGCGTAGAAGCAACCGGCGTCCCACAGGGCGTCGATGGCCTGGTGGTAGCGCTCGGTGCGCAGGGACTGACGGTAGGGGCCTTCGTCGGGGTCCATCGACAGCCAGTGCATGGCCGAGAAGATCCCGTCCACCCACTCCTCGCGATTGCGCTCGGCATCGGTGTCCTCGATGCGAAGCACGAACGTGCCACCCGACTGGCGGGCCACCAGCCAGTTGAACAGTGCGGTACGCGCGCTCCCGACATGGAAGTACCCGGTGGGCGATGGGGCGAAGCGGACCCTCGGGGCGTCCCCGGGCACTCCTCGGTTACTCGTCTTCGACGATGGTAATGGCTCCCGTGGGGCAGCCGTTGGCCGCCTGGCGGACCTTGTCGCGCAGCTCCTCGCCGGGATGCTCGTTCAACAGGTAGAGGTACCCGTCGTCACGCACCTCGAAGACCTCCGGAGCGATCCCCATGCAGACGGCGTTGCTGGCACACTCGTCGTAGTCGACAACAATCTTCATGTGATGCCTCCTGCTGCTCGGCGACAGCCCGAGTGTACCGGTCCCCCGGCACAGTGCCAGGGCACTGGAGGACCGGCCGGTGGGCGGCCCGGATGCTGCCCGTAGGTCTGCCACGACACGCCCGGTGCCCGGGAGCGCGACGGGGAGCCCGGGTTCCGATAGAACACACAACATGGCTACCTTTCCCCGCCCTCCTCGCACCCACCGACCCCGCCGGTGGGCGGCCCGTACCAAAGTGGCCGCCGTCCTCGTCGGGGCCGTCTCCGTGCTGACGGCGGCCTGCTCTTCGGGGGCCACGAACTCCGCGGCGACCACGGCGGCCTCCCCGGCCACCACCACCGGCGCCTCCACGACCACGTCGACATCGGGTCTGCCGGGCATCCGGCACGTCTTCCTCATCGTGCTGGAGAACGAGGGGTTCGACGCCACGTTCGGCACCCCTTCGGCCGACCCGTACCTCGCCGGCACCCTACCGGCGCAAGGTGCCCTGCTCACCAACTACTACGGGATCGGGCACTTCTCCAACGACAACTACATCGCGCTGATCTCCGGGCAGGCACCCAATCCCCTCAACCAGGCCGACTGCCAGGTCTTCGCCAACTTCCCGGCCAGCGCCACCGTGGCCACCAACGGCCAGATCTCCGACTCGGGCTGCGTCTTCCCGACCACCATGACCACGGTGGCCGACCAGCTCACCCAGGCCCACCTGACCTGGAAGGGCTACATGGAGGACATGGGCAACATCCCCTCCCGGGAGTCCGCTGTCTGCGGCCATCCCACCGTCGGCTCTCCCGACCTCACCGAAAAAGCGGTCCCTGGCGACGGCTATGCCACCCGTCACGACCCGTTCGTCTACTTCCACTCGATCATCGACGACACGAAGCTCTGCGACTCCCACGTCGTCCCGCTGGGGACCACCTCCGGCAGCCTCCCCGCCGGCGCGCCGGCCGGCACCACCGGGCTGGCCACCGACCTCAAGTCGATCGCCACCACGCCCAACTTCAGCTTCATCACCCCCAACCTGTGCAACGACGGCCATGATGCCCCCTGCGTCAACCAACAGGGCTCACCGTCGGCGCTGGCCAATATCGGCACCTTCCTCCAGACCTGGGTGCCGCTGATCACCGGCTCGCCGGCCTTCCGGAAGGACGGGCTGCTCGAGATCACCTTCGACGAGGCCGACACCGCCGACGCCACGTCGTGCTGCGGCGAGACCCCGGGGCCGGCGTCGGCTCTCCCCGGGGTCACCGGGCCGGGGGGAGGCCGCATCGGCACGGTGCTCCTCTCACCGTTCGTCAAGGCAGGGACCGCCAGCTCCGTGCCCTACAACCACTACTCCACGCTGGCCACCATCGAGGACATCTTCGGCCTGACCAGGCTGGGCCAGGCCAAGACGGTCAGCGCCACCTTCGGAACGGACGTGTTCTCCACTCCAGGGTGAGCGACCGGATGCGCCCGATCCGTTGCGCCCTGCCGTCGGGGCAGGTCCCGATGAGGGCCGGGCTACCTGCGTCGCAGCTTCCACTCGGTCAGGCCGTCGCTCACCAACCGGTGCAGTTGCCCGCGCCGGTAAGGATCGCGATGCTGCTCGGCCCGCTGTCGGAGCGCCTCACGGGCAGCCGCGACATCCGGGCCTCCTCGGGCAACCACCTCCACGTGGCCGGCGATGTCGGCGGCCGTCCGGTAGATGCGCAGCTCCTCTCCCACCAGGCTTCGCGCCTCCGGTCCATCGGGTGCGATGACCACCGTGCCGCACAGCATGGCCTCGATGATCGACATCGGCTCTCCCCAGGGCGTCCCGGGGACCAAGGTGTAGACGAAGGCCGACGCTCGGGCCATCTCTGCCAGCACCTCCGCACGTGGGACGTTGACGGCGACGGTGATGGACGGGTCACGCTCCGCTGCCATGGCCGCCACCTCGGCGGGGAGCTCCTCGAATCCGTTGGTCCGGGCCATGATGATCGTCTTGCGCATGGGCGGCAGCATGGCCATCGCCTCGATCAACAAGGGGAAGTCCTTCTTCGGGAGACCGGCCGACACCGACACCACCCCGTTCCGTTCGGCGGGGCTCGGCGGGATCACCAGGTCGGGACCGATGGTCGACGACAGCGCCTTCGCCCCGTCGGGCAATCGATCCAGCTGGTGGTCGTAGGCGATGATGCCGGCGCACAGCGGGTGGACGAACAGACGGGTCACCCGATCGGGATCGAAGTCGAACGAGTGCACCCGGCACACGAACGGTACCCCGTGCCGTTCGAGCAGGGGGAGTTCCCCCTCGGCGTGGGTGGCCCAGTGCATCAGGACCACGTCAGGCTCCGCCTCGGTGATGGCCGCGTCCGGGTCGAGCGAGCACATCGGAGCGCCGTCCACCCGCGACGCGGCCGCCTGGACCGCCGAGATGGTGACCCTGGCCCCGGCCGCGGCCAGGGAGTCGATGTCCTCGCCGATGTAGGTCTCGGAGATCACCGGGTACATCGCCGTATGGACATGGACCCGCATCGGGCGGGTGGTGTGGACACGGGCCCGTACCCGGTGGAGCCCCTCGAGCTTCGCCGGGCGATCGCTCATCCGATCGGGAAGGACGGTGCGGTAGTAGCAGGCGATGGCCGGAAGGGCGAGCGGCGGGGTCCGGGCGAACAGGCGCAGGGAGTGGTCCCAGTCCATGGCGCCCCCGAGTGTGGTGTCGTAACGGAGGTCGCGATGCCGGGCCCGGAAGGCCATGGTGTTGCGGTCGACGTAGTTGGCCTGCTCGTGACGGACCCGGTCGTACCGGGCGAACTCCAGCGTCGGAAGCATGCCCGACCGGACGCCGTGCTCCGCCCCGGGGTCCTCGTTCACCCGTGCCCCGTACAGTGCCTCCACCTCGGGGAACGACGAGAGGGCCCACACGATGCTGCGCAGCCAGTGGGGGTGCATCAGGTTGTCGTCGTCGAGGAGGGCGATGACATCGCCGGTGGATGCATCGAGCCCCGCATTGAACGCCGCCGCCCCACCGTGACGGGCGCGCGTGCGGACGACCCGCAGCCGAGGGTCGTCGATCGATGCCAACAGGCGTCCGGTCTCCTCGTCGTCCGAATCGTTCACCACCACCAGCTCGAGGCGCGGGTAGCTCTGGGCCAGCACCGAGCCGATCGCCAGTCGGAGGAGCTCCGGTCGGTCGCGGGTGGCAACGTTCACCGACACCGTCGGCCCCTCCTCGACGACGTCGACGTCCGCGATCCATCCCATGACGGTCGGGACCTCCATCCGGGCCATCACCGTGCCGACCACGTCGAGTGTCCCCGAGGCAGACGGCACCTCGGTGTCCATCGGTTGGGCGCCGAAGTTGGCCAGGATCTTGACGCACGAGCTCACCCACCGCTCGAGCGTGGCCAGCCACTCCTGGTGGGACAGGAGCCCCGCGGCCAGTTGGGCCTCGAGGCCGGCCACCGTCGACTCCAGTGACGCCAGGCGGTCGGGCAGCCCGGCCGCGGGCTGGCCGGCTCCCCCGGCAGCCTCCACCGTCGGCGCGGTGGCGTCTCCCACGGACACGACGACGGCATCGAAGTCGACCGGCTCGAGGTCCGGGCCCGGCCACACGGTCACGACCAGGGAGGCCGAGTCCCCGGGCCGGAGCCAGGCCAGATCGGCCTCGACCGTCCATCCGCACCCGGCCAGGTCGGGCCGGCCGAGCGCCGTCGCCACGTCGTCCCTCTGCTCGTTGCCGACCGCGGTGGAGCCCACCGTGCGCCCGTTCGCCCGGACGGCAACGGCCAGCGCCGGCCGGCCGTCCCACACGCTCCACCCGCGGACGGTGACCGTGCCGGGCCGGACCACGTCGCCGGGCCGCGGCTCGTCGATGCAGCCGTCGGGACGGGCGGGACCCGACGGCTCGGACGCCTCTCGGGCCGCCGTCGCCTCGGGGGCGCCGTCGCCGCTCATGCTGTTCCCACCCTCCCCGATGCGACCGAACCGCGCCCGCCCTCCACGGCGAGGCCGCCGGACGCGTGGCTCCGGCCGGCGGCGGTGGCCCCGGGGAGGTGGTCATGGTCAACGGCGCGGTCGTCGAACATCCGGCTCGATCGTAGTGGCACCCGCAACCGCTGCTTCGCGAGCCGGGCCACCCGTCCGGATCATCCTCCCAGGTCGATCGACCGGGTGACTGCCACGGACTCGAGCAGGCGGCGGTCGTGGGAGACCAGCAGCAACGTGCCGCGGAACCCGCCCAGCGCCGACTCCAGCTGCTCGATTGCCGGCAGGTCGAGGTGGTTGGTCGGCTCGTCGAGGACCAGGAAGTTGACCCCGAGCGCCTGGAACATCGCCAGCTCGGCCCGGGTCCGCTCGCCCGGGGACAGCGACGCCACCGGCCTGGTCACGTGGCCGGCGTCGAGGCCGAACTTGGCCAGCAGCGACCTCGCCTCGGACTGCTTCAGACCGCACCGGTCCATCACGGTCCTGACCAGGTCGCCGGTGGCGGCGACGGCCCGACGGTCCTGGCCCAGCTCGCCGACGACGACGCTCGGGCCGATCCACCGGTCGCCGGCGGCCAGGGGGACCGTGCCCAGCACGGCGGCCACCAGTGTGGACTTGCCCGTGCCGTTGGCCCCGGTCAAGGTCAGGCGGTCGCCCCAGTTGATCTCGAGGTCGATCGGTCCCAGGCGGAACGAGCCCCGCTCGACGACGGCGGAGGTGAGTCGGGCCACCACGTCGCCCGACCGGGGCGCCTCCTCGATGGTGAAGCGCAGGTCCCACCCCTCCCACGGCTTGTCCACCACCTCGAGCGCCTCCAGCGCCCGCTCGGTCCGGCGTGCCTTGGAGGCGAGCTTCTCGGTACGGTCGATGCGGAAGCCGCGCTGGGCCTTGTCGTTGTCCCGCGGGCCCCGGGTCTCCTTGCGGACCCCGGTGGTCGCCCACTGGCGCTGGCGCTCGGCCCTCTCGTGCAGGGTGCTCCGGCGGCCGGCGAAGCGGTCGTAGGCCTCGGCGGCGTGGCGCCGGGCGTTGGCGCGCTCCGCGTGGTACCCGGCCCAGCCGCCGCCGTACTCCGTGGCCGTGTGGAGGTGGGGGTCGAGCTCGAGTACACCCGTCACCGTCCGGTCGAGGAAGTCCCTGTCGTGGGAGACGACGACCGTGCCACCCTCGCGGGAGACGACCCACTGCTCGAGCCGGCGCAGCCCGGCGAAGTCGAGGTCGTTCGTCGGCTCGTCCAGGAGGGTGATGTCGAAGTGGGAAAGCTCGATGCCGGCCAGCGCCACCTTGGCCCGCTGGCCCCCGGACAGGATCGACGCGTCTCGTCCGGCCAGCTCGGCACCGACGCCCAGGTCGTCGAGGACCTGCTCGATCCGGGCGTCGAGGTCGCCCGCCCCGAGGGCGGTGAACCGCTCGAGCGCCGCCTCGTAGCGCCGCTCGGCCTGCGGGGTGCCCTCCACCAGGCCGGCGGCGGCCGCGGCCAGCTCCGCTTCGGCGTCGATGCTGCCGGTCCGGCGGGCCAGCGTCCGGCCCACCGTCTCCCCCGGGACCGCCTCGTGCTCCTGGGCGAGGTAGCCGACGGTAGCCGACGGCGGGTCGAGGGTGACCGACCCATGGTCGGGATTCAGGATCCCGGCGAGCAGCTGGAGCAACGTGGACTTGCCGGTGCCGTTGGGACCGATCACCCCGAGCCGGGTCCCGGGGCCGACCGTCAACGAGACGTCGGCCAGCACGGTGCGCCCCCCACGGTCGTGGCCGAGCGAGCGAGCCACCAGGGTGGCCTGGTGGAGTGGTGGTGACGACGGGTTGCGGGGTGCGAGCATCGGGGACCTCCGGGACCGGGGGACGCGGGTCGGACACGGAAAGGCCGCGGGTCAGCGCACGGCTCGATGGTAGCGCCACGCCGCACGCACCGCCCGCACCGCCCACGCCGGCGGCCGGGGCCGGTGGGCGAGGAGCTCAGTCGTCGATGGCGGCGTAGGTCAGGGTCCAGAAGTCGCGCATCACCGCGGGCGGGCTGGGCGACGGCCACGCGCACTGGGTCATGAGGACGACGACCAGCTCCTCGGCCGGGTCGGTGAACCACGAGGTGCCCAGGCCCCCGTCCCACCCGAACGTCCCGATCGAACCGGGGACCGCGTCGCGACGGGTGACGACCGATACGCCGAACCCCCATCCGTGGCAGTCGAAGAACCCGGGCACGATGCCCGACACCGCCTTCTGCACCGGGGTCAGGTGGTCGGTCGTCATCGTGGCCACGGACGGACGCGACAGGATGCGCCCTCCCCGTTGCCGGCCCCCGTCCAGCAGCATCCGGCCGAAGGCCAGGTAGTCGTCGACCGTGGAGACCAGGCCGGCCCCGCCCGAGGGGAACGCCGGCGCCACGCTCCACTGGCCCGTCGCCGGCTCGTCGTACAGATCGAGTGCGCCCGTCGACGGGTCCGTCCCGTAGGCGGTGGCCAGGCGGCCGATCTCCCCGACCGGCGTGGCGAACCCGGTGTCGACCATCCCGAGCGGCCCGAAGACCCGCTCGCGGAGGAACGTCTCGAACGGCCGGTCCGAGGCCCGGGCGACCAGCACCCCGAGGACGTCGGAGCCGGTGTTGTACATCCAGCGCTCACCCGGCTGGTGCATCAGCGGCAGCGTGCCGAGGTTGCGCATCCACTCGTCGGGCCCGGGGGGCTCCTGCGGGGCGGGCGGCCCCTGTCCCAGGCGGAGCCCGCCCATCGCCCGCAGCAGCGGCGTCGAGTCGGGCCCGGCCATGACCATCCCGAACCCCATGCGGAACGTCAGCAGGTCACGGACCGTGATCGGGCGCACCGCCGCCACGGTGTCCTCCAGCGGTCCGTCGATCCGCCGCAGGACCCTCCGGTCGGCGAGCTCGGGGAGCAGCCGGTCGACCGGCTCGTCGAGCCTCAGTCGGCACTCCTCGACCAGGATCATCGTCGCCACCGCCGTGATCGGCTTGGTCATCGACGAGATGCGAAAGACGGTGTCGCGGCCCATGGGGACCGTCCCTCCGACCGCCATCGTGCCCACGGCGTCGACGTGCGTCTCGCCGCGACGGCTCACGAGGGTGACCAGGCCGGGGAGCTCGCCACGCTCGACGTAGCCCTCCATCACCCGGTGCATGAGGCCAAGCCGCGCCGCCGAGAGGCCTCCGGTGCTCATGCTTCGACAGTACCCGCCGCCGGGTGCACCCGACGGGGGGCACGCCACCGGCTCCGTCCCGTCTACGGCGTGGCCGGAGAGCTGGTCACCGGGGGGACGCTCTCCACCGGGGGCAGCACCGGCACCGTCCCCGTGGTCGAGGTGGTCGAGGTAGTCGAGGTGGTCGAGGTGGTCGAGGTGGTCGAGGGGACGGTAGTGGACGTCGTGGAGGGAGCGGTCGTGGTCGTGGTCGTGGGAGACACCGCTGCGCACCCGGTCGGGAGGCCGGAGGCCGGTACCTGGCCAGCGGGCACCGTCGCCACGCTCGCCCCGCCGGCATCGACACCGGTGACCGTCACCCCGGCCATCGTGGGATCGCCAGGGACGGCGAGCACGGCGATGCCCGCACTCGGCGCCATGGTGTCCACGACGGTGCCGCCGCTCGACGCCCGGACCGACGCCACGCCGCTGCCAGTCCACACCGCCACCCAGCCAACCGGCGCGCCCTCCACGGTGCCGAAGGAGCCGGCCCCGAGGATCTCCACCGAGTCCGGCGACGGGGCCGCGCCGGTCGGCCGGAGGACCGACCCGGTCCCGACGGCCCGGTCGGTCGACAGCTCGACCACCAGCTGCCCGCACGTGGCCGCGGGCACGACCGGCACGGTCCCGGTCGTCCCGGACCCGGGCGAGCCGCTGCTCGTCCCCGAGGACCCCGACGTGCTGCCGGCGCCGGTGGTCGTGGTGGCAGTGGTGCCGGCCGACCCGGAGCCGGATCCGGTCGCCGGGGTCACCATCGGCTCCGCACACGGTGCGCCGGTCGGGCACGGCGTGGGCGTCGGGAGCGTGCCCACCGGCGTGCAGTCCGACCCCTGCACGCAGGGGCCGGTGACGGCGGCGACGGTGTAGGCGCGGATGGTCGTCCCCGAGGCGGTCGTCCGCGTGAAGAGGTACGCGTACGACGCCGGCACGGCGATGGCCGGCAGGTTCGTGCCCCCGACCGAGGCGGGGGCGAGCGCCGCCCCGGCCCTCCCGGGTGCGGTGGTCGACGGCGCCGCCGCCTGCTGCGTGCGGGCGGAGCTCCCCCCGGCGAGGGCGGCGCCGGCCACGACGCCGACCCCGGCGATGACGACCGCCAGCGCGACCGCCCCGATCGCCAGGGGCCCCCGTCGCCCGGTGGGCCCGGCGGAGCGCTCCACGAACGCTCCGGGGTCGGGGTCGGCCTGCACTGCTGCCGCCTTGCCGGCCAGGTGGGCACGGAGGCGTTCCTCGAACGCGTCGGTCATGGTTCGATCACCTTTCTCAGGTCTGCGAGAGCTCGGTGGACGAGCGAGCGGACGGTGCCGGGACGGCAGCGCAGGGCCCGGGCGATGTCGGCATCGGGCAGATCGCCGTAGTAGCGGAGGACGACCGCGGCGCGCTGGCGCGCCGGGAGCTTGGCCAGGGCGTCCTCCAACTCGTCGGCACCGAGCTCGGAGTCCGGGGTCACCGCGGCCGGCAGGCGGCGGGCGCGTGCCAGGCGGCGGTGGTGGGAGGCACAGGCGTGGACCACACTCCGCCGCACGTAGGGAAGGGGGTCGCGGACCGCCGCCCAGCGCCCGTGCAGGCGGACGAAGCAGTCCTGCACGAGGTCGGGCGCGGCATCGGCAGACCCGCTCAGCAGGGTGGCCAGCCGCACCAGCTCGGCATAGTGGCCGGCGTAGAACTCCCCGAAGGTCGTGCTCGCCGTGCTCGCCGTTCCTGGCGAGGACCCCTGCACCGCCGACGCGTCCGGCCCGGAGGGCGGGATGGCGTCCGGCCGGACGGGCGTCGCCGGCAGGTCGCCGGTCGCACCGGCCGGGTCCCCCGTGTCTGCGTCGAGCGTGCCCAATTCACCCATCACCAATTAAGACGCCCGGGCGGGCCAGGACGTTGCAGGGGATCTCGGGGGGATCCATGGGCAAGGGTAACCTGCACGCAGTGCCGCAGACCGGCTCGTCGCTGTCCAGACCCCCCACCGAGAACGAGCGCCTCGCCGGCACCGACGTCGAGGCGGCCCCGCACTCCGACAGCGCACGCCACGCCGCCACAGCCACCGCCGAGGACCGGCGGGAGGCGCCGGCGCACGGACCGCAGACGTCCTGGTCGGCGCCGTCCTGGCGGGCTACGCCCTGCTCCTCTACCTTCCCTACGCCCTCCGCGCCTCGTTCCTGCTCGACGACTACACGATGATCGAGCACTTCCGGTTCGGCACGTGGCTCCCCACGTACCGGCCGACGTTCCGGCTGGAGATGGACGGCACCCACGCCCTGTTCGGGGACTCGCCACGCGGGTACTACGTGCTCCTGGCCGTGATGGCCGCCGCCATCGGCGTGCTGCTCTACGCCACGCTGCGCTCCCTCGGCCTGAGCCTGGTGCCCGCCGCCATGGCCGGCACCCTGGTCGTCGCCTACCCGAAGGCCGACAGCGTGCTCCTGTGGTGGAGCTCGTCCTCGGCCCTCGCCCTGTGCCTGGGTCTGGCGTCGGTCTGGATCGGGTCGGTCTGGCTGCGGAGGACGGGCTGGTCACCCGGCCTGCTCGTCCCGGCCATGGCACTCATGGCGGCATCCGTGCTCTGTTACGAGTCGATCTTCCCGCTCTTCCTGCTCCTGGTGTGCTTCGTCCCGCTCTCCCCCCGACCGCGTCGGCTCCTGGCCGTGGCCGCCATGGAGTGCGCCACGGCCTGCGGGGCCGCGCTGTACATGTTCGCCACCGAGGCCAAGGCCCGGAACGCCCTCCCGGTGGGTGCCTACGCCACCAGGGCCTCCCAGCTGGTCACCGGCGGCCTCCGCACCTACCCCCTCGGCGGGCTCGGCATGCCGACCACGGTCGGCCTGTGCTTCGGCGTGGGCGTCGTCGTCGCAGTGGCGATCGTCGTCGCCGTCTGTGGCCCCGCGTGCCTGACCCGCGGCCTCGAGCCGCCGTGGCGGCTGCTCCTGACGGTTCCGCTGCTGGCCGTCGGCGCCGTCGTCTCGCTGGTCCCGTTCCTCCCGGCGCCCTCCTACTACGTGCCCGAGGGCGTCGGCGTGGCGAACCGGGTGAACGCGCTGCCCCAGGTGTTCGTCGTCACCGCCATCGCCGCCGCCGTCTGGTTCGTCGCCCGGGTCGTCGGCGGGTGGCGTCGTCCGGTGGCGGCCGCCGTGATCGCCGGCGCCGTCGGCGTCGCCGTCGTGGGCGCGTTCGCCGCCGCCGTGAGGAGCGACCAGTCCGGCTACCTCGCCGCCGCCCGGTACCGGGCGTCGATGATCGACGAGGTGCACCGGCTGCTGCCCGCTCCCCCGACGAAGGGGAGCATCGTGTTCCTCGGCGGCTACGTGCAGAACGAGGGCACGCCGGCCGACCCGGCCTACCCGACGATCCAGAACGCATGGGACGCCTCGGCCACCATGCAGCTGCTCTACGGCACGGTGGACTTCTCGGGATGGACCGTCTCGCCGAGCACGGAGTGCCGTCCCACGACGATCTTCAGCTCGCTCCTCGGCGCCGACGTCGACGTGCCCTACCGGGACGCCACCATCGTCGACATCGGCGCCCACCGCGTCCTGCGCTTCTCGGACCAGCAGGAGTGCCTGGCCGCACTGCCCCGGCTGGCGGAACCGAGCTGATCCCCGGGCCGGCTGCCGTCAGGGCTTGTCGCTCCCGACCACCCACATCGAGAAGAACTGGGACCCGCCGCCGTAGGCCTGGCCGAGCGCGACCCTGGCCCCGCCGATCTGGTGCTCGCCGGCCTGGCCGCGCACCTGCATGGCGACCTCGAGGAACCGGAGCATGCCCGATGCGCCGATCGGGTTGGAGGACAGCACGCCGCCCGAGGTGTTCCAAGGGATGTCCCCGTCGAAGGCGGTGGCCCCCGACTCGGTCAGCTTCCACCCGTCACCGAGGTCGCAGAACCCGAGGTTCTCCAGCCACATCGGCTCGTACCAGCTGAAGGGCACGTACACCTCGGCCACGTCGATCTGCCGGCGCGGATCGGTGATCCCGGCCTGGGCGTACACGTCGGCCGAGCAGTCGCGGCCTGCCCGGGGGTTGACCTGGTCGCGACCGGCGAACATGGTGGGCTCCGACCGCATGGCCATCCCGTGGATCCACGCCGGCGGGTACTGCCCGGACAGGGCATCCTCCGACGACAGCACCATGGCGGCCGCTCCGTCGGAGGACGGGCACGCCTCGAGGTAGCGCAGCGGGTCCCACAGCATCATCGACTCCTCGACCATCTTCATGTCGATGTCGGCGATGTGGAGGTGGGCATACGGGTTGCGCATGGCGTTGCGCCGGTCCTTCACCGCCACCATCCGGCCGATGTACTCGGGTGCGCCCGAGCGCCGCATGTAGGCGCGGATGTGGGGGGCGAAGTAGCCGCCCGCCCCGGCCAGCAGCGGGGCGGCGAAGGGCTGGGGAACCGACAGCGCCCACATGGCGTCCGAGTCCGACTGCTTCTCGTAGGCCACGGTCAGCACCCGTTTGTGGATGCCCGAGGAGATGAGGTGGGCGGCCACCAGGGCCGTCGACCCGCCCACCGAACCGGCGGTGTGCACCCGGAACATGGGCTTGCCCACGGCGCCGAGGGCCGGGGCCAGGTACAGCTCGGGCATCATGTTCCCCTCGAACATGTCCGGGGCCTTGCCGATGACCACTGCGTCGATGTCCGTCCAGGTCAGGTCGGCGTCGGCCAGGGCCATCTTGGCCGCCTCCCTGACCAGGCCGGCGATCGACACGTCGTCCCGCTTCGCCTTGTGGTGGGTCTGCCCCACCCCGATGACCGCACATCGCTCTGCCATCACTCGCCCTCCAGCACGCAGACGAGGTTCTGTTGGAGGCACGGCCCCGAGGTGGCATGGGCGACCGCCCGGTGGGCCCGGCCCGAGGAGATGCGGGTGGCAGCCTCACCGATCCGGATGAGGCCGGCCGACATGAGCGGGTTGGCCGCCAACGGGCCGCCCGACGGGTTCACGACCACCGTCTCGTCGAGGCCGAGGGCTTCTTTGAGGATGATCTCCTGGTGGGCGAAGGGGGCGTGGATCTCGGCCACGTCGATCGGCCCGTCGGAGACGCCCGCGCCCTCGGCAGCCCTGGCCGTCGAGGGCGACGACGTGAGGTCGCGGGCCCCGAGGGAGTGGGTCTCGATCCGGTGGTCGAGGCCGGTGATCCACACCGGCTTCGACCACTGCCGGGCCTTGTCGCCGGCGGCCAGCACGATGGCGGCCACGCCGTCGGTGATCGGCGGGAGTGCGTGGCGGCGGAGCGGCGACACGATGTACTCGTCCTCGAGGAGCTTCTCGGCGGGGATGTCGTTGGCCACCTGGGCCTTGGGGTTGTCCAGGGCGTCCCTGCGGCTCCGGGAGGCGATGGCGGCGAAGTCCGCCTCGGTGGCCTTGCCCGCGTCGATGAGGGCCCGGGCCTGCAGTGCGGCCAGGCTGACCGGATCGGGCCACAGCGGGGCCACGTAGTAGGGATCGAGCTGGAGGGCCAGGATCTCGTTCAGGTTGCCGGGCGACGAGCGACCGAAGCAGTAGACCAGCGCGGCGTCGATCTCCCCCTCCTGGAGGAGGACCCATGCCTCGTACAGGGCCCAGGCCCCGTCCATCTCCACGTGGCTCTCGGACTTGGGAGGCCACACCCCCACCGCGTCGAGGGCGGTCACGAAGCTGAACGGCCCACCGATCAGGTAGTCGGTCGAACCTGAGCAGATGAAGTCGATGTCGTCCTTGGTGATCCCGATGGTGCCGAAGACCTCGGCCACCACCGGCATGAGCATCTCGACCTCGTTGTGCTCGTCGTCACGGCGCACGTTGCGGGCCTGGGCGAACGATGCGATCGAGACCGGCCGGGGCGTCCGGCGGCCTGCGACGGCACTCACAGGTACTCCTTGAAGCTCTCGTAGTCGGCGTCGGGCTCTCCGTTGGGCCGGAAGTACCGGACCGACGCCAGCGACGGGGTGAGTCGGTCCGGATCCACCCACACCGCCTCGACCCGCATGCCCATCCGGATCTGGTCGGCGGGAATCTCCTGGATGAGGCCCATGAACGAGATGTTGGCCCCGTCGAGCAGCACCTGGGCACAGATGTAGGGGATCTCGATGGACTGGCCCGCGAAGGGCACGTTGACCACGCAGTAGGTGGTGACGGTGCCCACGTTGGCCAGTTCCACATCCTCGGTGGTGGGCACGCCGTCGGTGGGGCACGAGCCGCGTGACGGCACGTAGACCATGCCGCACTTCGGGCAGCGCTGACCGATGAACCTTCCCCGCTCGAGCCCCCGGAGGAAGCGCGACTGGGCCACCCCCGGGGTGAACTCGAAGTCGAGCCGGATCGGCGTGGCCAGGGTGGTCACCGGGCCCAGGTCCCCGGCGGCGGCGGTGTCGTCCCGGTCGGCCATCAGGCGGCACCTCCTTCCGGTACGAAGGCCTCGATGTCGGCCATGGAGCCGATGCGTTCGGCGGCCGGTCGGAACCGCACGGTGACCCGGTCGCCCGTGGCCAGCCGGTCGGGGCCGCCGGAGTCGACGGCATGGAGCAGCGCCGTGTCGGCCCCGTCGAGGCGGATCAGCGCCCAGGCGAACGGCCTGTCCGAAGGGTGCTTGGGGAGCGGGTCGGGCACCCAGGCCCACGACTCGACGACGCCGCCGGGCCCCACCTCCACCACCTCGCCGGTGTCGTCACCGGTGTCCGGGTCGTACTCGGTGGGCGGCACGATGACCGAGCCGCCGGACCCCCTGACCCCGAGCAGTCTGCCGTCCCGCAGACCGGTCAGGAACGCACCGATGACCGGTCCCACCGAACGCGCATAGGGGTACTCGAGGCGGTGACTGGCGTGAAGCGCTTCGCTCTCGGGCATCCCGGACCTCCCCCATGGCAACTGTGTGAGCCTGGCTCCGAAAAAGTAGAACACATTTCACTTTTGGGCGCCAACAACCCTGCTCGGCCCCGCACGCCCGGGATGGCGGCGCTACCGTGGCGGACCATGGCTGAGCCGACCACCCGCCCCAACATCTTGTTGCTCGTCTCCGACCAGGAGCGGCAGCGGTCCTGGCTCCCCCCGGGGGTCTCCCTTCGGTGGCGGGACCGGCTCCGGGCCGAGGGACTCGAGTTCACCGACTACTTCACGCACACTTCGCCCTGCTCGCCCAGTCGGGCCAGCCTGTTCACCGGTCGCTACCTCGAGGGCCACGGGGTGGTCGACAACGTCATCATGCCCGAGCACCACGAGCTGGCCGCCTCGACCCCGACCATCGGGTCGCTGCTCGACGGCGCCGGCTACCGGTCTTCCTATATCGGCAAGTGGCACCTCTCGCACTCCCCCACCCCGGACATGGAGGCCTACGGCTTCGCCGACTGGGACGGGAACGACCGCCACTTCATGGGGTGGGCCGGCACCGGCGTGCACTTCGACCCGATCATCGCGGCCAACGCCGCCCACTGGCTGACCGAGCACGCCGGACCAGCGGGAACCCGGTGGGCAGGCCCCGGGGGGACCGGCTCCGGCGGTGCCGACGGGACCCAGCCCTGGTTCCTCACGGTGGCCCTGGTCAACCCCCACGATGTCATGTGGTTCCCGGTAGACCAGCCGGGCTACCGGGACCAGCACCCCGACGACGTGGCCGCCATCCGCTCGCTGCTGGAGTCCGCAGCCTGGAAGGACGACGACCCCCTCCCGGTCTTCACCGACCCCTACCCCGAGGTCGTCGACCGGCTCCCGTCCAACTTCCATGACGACCTGCACACCAAGCCCGAGGCCCATCGACAGTGGCGGTGGGACCAGCAGCACGGCCTGTGGGGCTACATCGACCCGACCGACACGAGGTCGTGGCTGCGCCACCTCGACTACTACGTGCGCCTGCACCAGCTGGCCGACCGGAGCCTGGGCACCGTGCTCAGCGCCCTCGAGGCCTCGGGCGCATGGGACGACACCGTCATCATCTTCACCTCCGACCACGGGGACATGTGCGGCTCGCACGGGCTGCGGTCGAAAGGCCCGTTCGTCTATGACGAGATCATGCGGGTGCCGCTGTATGTGAAGGTCCCCGGGGTGACCTCACCGGGCACGGTGACCTCCGCCCTGGGGTCCCATGTCGACCTGGCCGCCACCATCTGCTCGCTGGCCGGCGTCGACGCCTCCACCGCGGGCGGCACCGTGCAGGGCACCGATCTCTCGCCGGTCCTCGCCGACCCCTCGGCCACGGTGCGCGACCACATCCTCTTCGCCCAGGACTCGGCCCAGACCGCCGCGTTGAACAACGTCCGCTACGCCCTGCGCGGCTTCTACGACGGTCGGACCAAGTACGCCCGCTACTACGGCGTCGGCGGAGGCAAACCGTCGACCGGCCTGTGGGGGAAGTCGCCCGGCCAGAAACTGTTCGACGTGGACTGCGCCTTCGACGACAACGACCACGAGTGGTACGACCACAACAGCGACCCGGACGAGCTGGTCAACCTGGCCAACGACCGGTCACGCCGTGAGGACGTGCGCGACCTCTACGAGCGGATGCGGGCCTACGAGCGGGAGTCGTTCGTCGCCTACGGGTAGGCGTCCGAGGACGTCGCCGACCGGCCCGGTGCAGGGCCCGGTGCAGGGAGGATCAGACGCGAGAGCTGACGACCCATCTCCATCCCGTGCGCCAGCGTCGTCCTCCGCGTCCGCCGGGACCAGCCGTCGGCGGCCCGGCCGACCTCCACCGGTTGCGACGTCCACTCGGTGCACCGCGCCCCGACGGCTGCATGCTGATTCCCCACGCCGGGGAACAATCGTCCGGCAACGGCCTGGGCAGAGGTCGTCATAGCGATTCGTAGAGGGCGTCGATGAGGGCCCGGTTGCGCGAGCTCTGCCACCTTGGGATGACATGGTTCATCACATAGCCGAAGGCGATGCCCGCGTCCGGATCGGCGAACCCCACTGCACCTCCGGTACCGAAATGCCCGAAGCTTCCCGGGTTCGGGCCGAACGGGCGGCGTGGCACCGTCGGCTTGAAACCGAGGCCGAACGTGACCTCTTCCCCGAGCACCGGACAGTAGCCCTGCGACTGGGGGGAGGTGGCTTCTGCCAGAAGCTCGGGCGACACGAGAAGGCCGGGCTCGAGCAACGCGGCGTACAGACGAGCGACACCGGTGGCGGTGCCGTGACCGTTCGTCGACGGAATCTCTGCGCTCCGCCATGCAGCCGTGTTGACGACCCCCATCGAGGAGTATCCGGAGGGATTGAAGTAGCCGAGCATTGTCATCAGTTCATCGCCGGACATCGACGCGAAGTCGATGTGCTCCGGAGAGCGCGTTCCGACCCAGATCACATCCGCACACCGCTGCTGTTCGGTCATCGGGACACCGAACCACAGATCGGCGTCTAGCGGACCCGCCAGCGAACGGACTCGAGCGCCACACGTCTCCCCGCTCACCCGTCGGACGACCTCTCCGATCAAGTGGCCGTAGGTGTTCGTATGGTACGCATGACGGGTTCCAGGTTCCCACCAGGCCGCGGTCGCCCCAAGCGCTCCGGCCATCCGTTCCCAGTCCCACAGGTCCCGGTTCGTCAATGGCTCGCGGATCGCGGGCACGCCGGCACGGTGGCACAGCGCTTGGCGCACTGTGGCACCACTCTTGCCGCCTACACCGAACTCCGGCCACACCGAGACGATCGGGTCGTCGAGGCCGATGAGGCCGGCATCGACGAACTGCAACGCCAACAGAGCGATGAGCGGTTTGCCGACGGAATAGAAGTTGACGAGGGTGTCGGGCCGCCAGGGGCGCTCGCCTGCCTCATCAGCCCAACCGCCGACAAGATCCACCACAACCCTTCCGCCGACGATGACGCACAGTCCGGCACCCACTTCACCCCGCTCGGCGAAGTTGCGGGCGAACGCCTCGCGTACGGCGGTGAATCTGGCCTCGCATGTCCCGGTGATCGGGGCGTTCACGGACCGCAGTCTTTCAGATCGGTGGGTCCGGCGGTTCCGGATCACCACGGCATGAGCGATCGTTCCTTCACGGACCGATCGCCCATGCCCGAGTCGCCCCGTGAGGACGCGGATCGGAACAGTGACCTCGACGGAGCGGGAGCCGTTCGTCACCTTGGGGTAGGCGTCCCGGCAGACGCCCGGGGTCAGCGGTCGATGGCCGGCGAGGCCGCCAGGTGGTCGACGAGCCCGGCGCACCCCGACTCGATCATGGCGAGGCACGTCTCGAAGTCCCGCTCGTCGCCGTAGTAGGGATCGGGCACGTCCACCGCTCCCCCGGCGCGCCGGTCGAAGCCGCGGAGCATCACCAGGCGCCCGTCGTAGTGATCGCCCCCGGCCCACCTGCGGGCCAGGCCGAGCAGGGTCTGCTGGTGACCGCGGTCCATGCACACCACCAGGTCGGTCGACCCGAACCACGACGACTCGAAGGCCCGGGCCCGGTGCCCGTGGTCGGCATAGCCCCTGCCCTCGAGCGCAGCACGGGCCCGGAGATCCATCGGCTCGCCGACGTGCCACCCGCTGGTGCCGGCACTGGAGATCTCCAGCCGGTCGGCGAGGCGCCCCCCGTCCGGCGTCGGCGAGCCGGCGGCCAGGTTGCGCAGCACGACGTCGGCCATCGGCGACCGACAGATGTTGCCCGTGCAGACGAACGAGACCCGCAGTGGCGACCGACCGGCCTCCTCCGTCGGTGGTCGGTCGACCGCGCTGCCTCGTTGGCTCACCGGCCCATTCTTGCCCCGGTGTCCCGGGTCGCCGGTACGCTGCCCGCCAGGGGCGTGTGCCGGTCGGCACCGTCGGTACCGTCAGGGAGGATCGAATGGGCGAAGAGCGGCAGGTCAACCAGCAGATGGGCCACGGCGTGAAGCAGCGCGACCTGATCCGGATGACGCCCGGGGAGATCGACGCCTTCCTCCACGAGCGTCGCCCGATGACCATGTGCACGATCAACCACGACGGGTCGGTCCACGCCGTGGCCATGTGGTACGGATTCCTCGACGACTCGATCGCCATCGAGACCAAGGCCAAGGCCCAGAAGGCGGTCAACCTCGGGCGCGACCCGAGGATGACCTGTATGTTCGAGGACGGCGCCTACTACGAGGAGCTGCGCGGGGTCGAGTTGGTCGGCCGGGCCGAGATCGTCGACGATCCCGACAAGATGTGGGAGCTCGGGGTCAACCTGTTCGAGCGCTACTACGGGGCCTACACCGAGGAGCTGCGCCCGTTCGTCGAGACCATGCTCAACAAGCGGATCGTGGCCAAGCTCAACGTGGAACGCACCGTCTCGTGGGATCACCGGAAGCTCGGACTGCCGTCCACCCGACCGGCCTGACCGCCGCCGGGCCGACTCCCCCATCGGCGACCTCGTGTTCGACACGACCGCCGATTCCCTGAAGGGGAAGAGCCTGCGCCGCGACCCGCGGGTGGCCCTGTGCGTAGACGACGAGCACCCCCCGTTCTCTTTCGTGACCATCGAGGGAATCGCCACCGTGGAGGAGGATCTGGAGGAGGTCACCCACTGGGCGACGGTGATCGGGGGCCGCTACATGGGACCGGAGAACGCCGAGCAGTACGGGCGGCGCAACGGCGTGCCGGGCGAACTCGTGGTCCGGGTGCGCCCCACCAACATCGTGGCCGTGGCCGACGTGGTCGATTGAGCACGGGGGGGCGGCTCATCGGGCGGGCGCAGGTCGCTCGGCCCTCCGGAGCACCGTGTATCGACCGGCAGCGATCGACGCCACTCCGAAAGCATGGCGCCGAGGGCCCCGGGCTGCTAGCACTGTGCCCGGCTGACAGCTCTGTCGCCCATGAAGAGGGATGCCGAACATGATCCTCGATCGCTTCCGTATGGACGACAACGTGGCCATCGTCACCGGGGCGGGTCGCGGCATCGGGGCTTCCACCGCGGTGAGCCTGGCCGAGGCCGGCGCCGACGTGCTGATCTCGGCCCGGACGGCGAACCAGCTCGGCGAGGTGGCCGAGAGGATCGAGGCGGTCGGGCGTCGTGCCGTCGTGGTCCCCGCCGACCTCAGCGATCTCGACGCCGTCGCCGGGCTGGTCGATCACGCCCGGGAGGCTTTCGGTCGCCTCGACCTGGTGGTCAACAACGTGGGTGGGGCCATGCCCCGACCGTTCATGGACACGTCCCCGGGCCGTCTCGAGCAGGCATTCCACTTCAACGTCTCGACCGCCCATGCACTGCTGCGTCCGGCGGTGCCGCTCATGTTGGAAGGCGGCGGAGGTTCCGTCGTCAACATCTCCTCGGCCATGGGGAGACTGGCCGGTCGGGGCTACCTCGCCTACGGCACCGCCAAAGGGGCGCTCGCCCACTACACCCGGTTGGCCGCTGCCGACCTCTCCCCGCTCATCAGGGTCAACGCCATCGCCGTGGGATCGGTGGCCACCTCCGCCCTCGACATCGTGATGCAGACCGAGGAGCTGCGGGTGGCGCTGGAGGCGGGCACCCCCCTCGGCCGAATCGGTGACCCCGAGGACATCGCCGCCGCCGTCGTCTACCTGGCGTCGCAGGCCGGTTCCTACATCACCGGCAAGGTGCTCGAGGTAGACGGGGGCATCGAGGCCCCCAACCTCGACATGGGACTGCCCGACGTATGAACCGGGCCCGGCGCACCACCCGTCCACGACACAGGAGGACACCATGACCAAGACCTATCGAGTCGTCGCCTGGAGCACCGGCAACGTCGGCCGGCACGCCATCGCCGGCATCGACGCCCGACCCGACCTCGAGTTGGTCGGGCTCTGGGTGTCCAACCCCGACAAGGTGGGCAGGGACGCCGGCGACCTTGCCGGGCTGGGCCGCACCCTGGGAGTGACCGCCACCGGCGATGTCGAGGCCCTGCTGGCGCTCGAGCCAGACGTGGTGGTCCACACCGCCATGGCAGACAACCGTCTGATGGAGGCGCTCGAGGACTTGGCGCGGATCCTCCGGGCCGGGGTGAACGTGGTGTCGAGCGGCCCGGTGTTCCTGCAGTACCCGTTCGGCGTGGTCGACGACTCGATGATCGAGCCGGTCCAGAGCGCAGCCATCGAGGGCGGCGTGTCCCTCTTCGTCAACGGCGTCGACCCCGGGTTCGCCAACGACGCCCTTCCGCTGGTCCTGACCGGTGTGTGCGAGCGGATCGACGAGGTGCGCGTCTCCGAGGTCCTCAATTACGCGACCTACAACCAGCCGATGGTGATCTTCGACATCATGGGATTCGGCCGACCCATCGACGAGGTGCCGATGATCCTGCAGCCCGGGGTCATGACCATGGCCTGGGGCAGCGTGGTGCGCCAACTTGCCGCCGGCCTCGGGGTCGAGCTCGACTCCGTCGAGGAGTGGTACGAACGGAAGCCGGCCCTCGAGACCTTCGAGGTCGATTCCGGCACCATCGAGAAGGGGACCGCGGCCGCCCTCCACTTCGAAGTGCGCGGCATGCGCAACGGCAGGGCACCCATCGTGCTCGAACACGTCACCCGCCTCCATGACGACCTGGCGCCGGAGTGGCCCCAACCTGCGGGCCATGGCTGCTACCGGGTGCAGGTGACCGGCGAGCCCAACTACACCCTCGACCTCCAGCTGCTGGGCAGTGACGGCGATCACAACACGGCGGGCCTCAAGGCCACCGCCATGCGGCTGGTCAACGCCATTCCCGCCGTGGTGGAGGGTGCCCCCGGTCTGCTCACCGCCCTCGACCTGCCGCCGGTGTACGGGTGGGGGCTGGTCACCTGAGCCGGGCCCGGACCGAGGGCTGCTCGGCGCCCGGGACGAACCGGACCCGTGGGCGGGGATGCCGTCGGGGACGGTACAGGCGATGGGAACTGTAGGGTCCGGGACATGAGCCCCAACGCCGAAGCACCTCGATGAGCATGGCAGGCCACGGCATGGGAATGGGCGGCGGCGGCGGCCAATTCGGTGGCGTGATGCGCTCGATGCGCCGCGACGAGTCGGTGACCCAGCAGCACGTCACCAAGGGCACCGCCAAGCGGATGGTCCAATTCGCCCGGCCCTACCGGAGGATCCTGGCCTGGTTTCTGGTGCTGGTGGTGGTCGATGCGGTGATCGGGGTGGTCAACCCGCTGCTGTTCCGATCGATCATCGACAACGGCATCCCCGAAAAGAACAAGTCGCTGATCCTCGGCCTGGCGTTGGTGGCGGCCGTCCTGGCCATCGCCGACAGCGGTCTGTCCATCGGCATCCGCTGGGTATCGGCCAAGGTGGGTGAAGGGCTCATCTTCGACATGCGTTCCAAGGTCTTCGAGCACATCCAGAAGATGCCCATCGCCTTCTTCACCCGGACCCAGACCGGAGCGCTGATCAGCCGCCTCAACAACGACGTCATCGGGGCCCAGCAGGCGTTCACCGACACGCTGTCGTCGGTGGTCTCCAATCTGATCAGCGTGATGCTGGTCCTCATCGTGATGTTCCTGCTCTCGTGGCAGATCACGCTGATCAGCCTCGTCATCCTGCCGGTGTTCGTCCTGCCGGCAAAACGGGTGGGGCGCCGGTTGTCGGCCATCACCCGCGAGTCCTACGGGCTCAACGCCCAGATGAACAACACCATGACCGAGCGCTTCAACGTGTCCGGCGCCCTCCTGGTCAAGCTGTTCGGCCGGCCCAGGGAGGAGCGCGACGCCTTCGAGAGCAAGGCAGGTCGGGTCCGTGACATCGGGGTGACCCAGGCCATGTACGCCCGCTTCTTCATCGCCGCCCTGACGCTGACCGCGGCCCTGGCCACGGCGGTGGTGTACGGCTGGGGCGGTCTGCAGGTGGTGAACGGGGGTCTCGAGCTGGGCACCGTCGTCGCGCTGGCCGCCTACCTGACCCGGCTGTACGCACCGCTCACCGCCCTGTCCAACGTGCAGATCGACGTGATGACCGCGCTGGTCTCCTTCGACCGGGTCTTCGAGGTCCTCGACCTGCCGCCGATGATCACCGACAGGCCCGACGCCCGTCCCGTCCCGCCCGGGCCGGCCCGGGTCGAGTTCGATCACGTGGACTTCCGCTACCCCACCGCCGAAGAGGTGTCGCTGGCCTCGCTCGAGTCGGTGGCCGTCCTCGATCCCACGGTCTCCCAGCAGGTGCTCTTCGACATCACCTTCACCGCCGAGCCCGGCCAGCTGGTGGCCCTGGTCGGTCCGTCCGGGGCGGGCAAGACGACCATCAGCCAGCTCCTCCCCCGCCTGTACGACGTAGGGTCGGGGTCGATCCGCATCAACGGGTTGGACGTCCGGGACGCCACCATGGAGTCGTTGACCGCCACCGTCGGCGTGGTCACCCAGGATGCCCACATGTTCCACGAGACCATCCGGGACAACCTGCTCTTCGCCAAGCCCGGTGCCACCGATGCCGAGTTGGCCTCCGCTCTGGCCGGCGCCCAGATCGCCACCATGGTCGCCAGCCTCCCGGACGGGGTCGACACCGTGGTCGGCGACCGCGGGTACCGCCTGTCCGGCGGCGAGAAGCAGCGTCTCGCCATCGCCCGGCTCCTGTTGAAGGCACCCGAGGTGGTGGTGCTCGACGAGGCGACCGCCCACCTCGACTCCGAATCCGAGGCGGCGGTGCAGAAGGCACTCGCCACCGCCCTCGAGGGCCGGACCTCACTGGTCATCGCCCACCGACTCTCGACCGTGCGGGAGGCCGACATGATCGTGGTGCTCGATCACGGCCGCATCGTCGAGCGCGGGCACCACGACGAGCTGCTGGCAGCCGGGGGCCAGTACGCCGAGCTGTACCGCATCCAATTCGAGCGCCAGGAGCCGCCCGAACCCGACTGAGTCCCCGCGGGCCGGTGCGCAGAGGGGCTCCCGGGCGTCAGGCCCTGTTCCGTGCCTCCTCCGCATACCGGGACGCCATCTGCCGCGAGAAGCCCCAGGCCTTCCCCAGTTCGCCGAGACTCATGCCCTCGTCGAGCCCGGCGACGATCAGCGAGAGCCTGACCTCGTGGCGGCAGCGCTCGAACTCCTCGAGGCACTCACTCAGCTGCGTGCGAGCAGCACCTGCCCGCACGGCGTCCATGGCCAAGGCCACGCCGACGCCCTCCCGAAGGCTGTCGAGCCCCTTCCGATAGACCGCCTCGCCGGTCCGGAGGGAGGAGTGGAGGTCCTTCGCCGCCTCGAGGAGCCGCTCGGTAGCCCGAATGGCGTCCTCTCGCGAGGCTGTCGCGTCGGTTGGGGCACCCTTGGCGCCGACAGGTGCAGAGTTGCTCTTAGCCATCATGGGCCCTTCCTCGCCTCGGGCAGTGATCGGTCACCGGACCGATGCACCATGACAGACCAAATCGCGCCAGGCCCGCAAATGGGGAGTCGACGCGGGCCGATCAGGACGGCGCCGACACGGTCAGGCTGCGTCGCCGACGCAGAGGGACGACTCGCCCTTGACGTGGGAGTCGCCAGGGTCGAGGGCCAGGTCCGAGGACCACTCTTCCGCCCTGGCCAGTGCTGCCAGTGCCGCCCATTCGGGCTGCTGGGGCTCTGTGATGTGTTCGAATTCGCTCATTGTGTACTCCTTTCTGTCTTTCTCGATGGTTGGCTCGTTCTCGATGTTGGTTCTCGATGCGTTCGGTTCCGTGCACCAGGATGCGCCAAGACGGCCGCAGGGTCGCTTGGCGACCGCTGCTCGGGATCGGTCGGCAGAACAAAAAAAGGAGCCGCTTCCTAAGAAGCGACTCCTCGACGGTTCCAGACCCTGTGAGCGTCTGTCATTCCGTCGAGAGCGCCTCCCGAACTGCCTTGGCACTGGTGACGAGGGCGTCCTTGCTACACGCCGTCGAGATGCCGGCAATCGATACCGCCATGGACGAGGGGGGTGAGTCACTGCCCGCCGCCTCGAGCACCGAGACCTTCTCGTCGCGCTCGGAAGCGCGAGATCCTGTCTCCGATGAAACTTCCATGACCCTCACGGCGTTCAGTGTAGCGGGCTGGCGGGCCGAGCGGGCGTCACCTGACGGGGGGTCCTGCGGCGTCTCCGGTGCACTGGCGCGCTCGCTGCGCCGCCGCTCCGGCCGCTGCCGGGGCTGCCCGGGGCCCGGCTCCCGTCAGGCAGCGCACGCCGTGACCGGTACCGTTTGCTGATGGCCCAGCTCGTCGTCGACATAGCTCCGCTGCGCCGGTACCCGGTGTTCCGCCGACTGTGGTTCGGCCAGATGGTGTCGGGGGTGGGCTCGCAGCTCACCCTGGTGGCGGTGTCCTACCAGGCATATCGGCTCACCCATTCGACCCTCGTCGTCGGCCTGATCGGCCTGGTCCAACTGGTACCGCTGTTGGCCGGGGCCCTCTGGGGCGGGACATTGGCCGACGCCATGGACCGGAGGAAGGTATTGATCCTCACCCAGGTGGCAATGGCCGCCGCCATCGGGGGATTGGCCGTCAACGCGTCGCTCCTCCATCCGGCCGTGTGGCCGCTGTTCGTCTGCACGGCGGCGAGTGCCGGCTTCCAAGGGGTCGACTGGCCGGCACGGCGGGCTGCCCTGCCGATGCTGGTCGGCCCCGACGATGTGACCGCCGCCGTGGCCCTGCAGACCACGATCCAGACGCTCGCCCTGGTGGCCGGGCCCGCCCTGGCCGGAGTGCTCATCGCCACCATCGGCCTGGGTGCCGTCTACGGCATCGATGTGGCCACGTTTGCCGTGGCCCTGGTTGCCGCCCTGCTCCTGCCGGCGCTGGCCCCGAGCGGTGGCGGCACCCCGATGGGTCTGCGGTCGATGGCGGAGGGGTTCCGCCACCTCCGCAAGGAGAAGATCCTCTCGGCCACCTACTGGATCGACCTCAACGCCATGATCTTCGGAATGCCGAGGGCCGTCTTCCCGGCCCTCGGCGTCGGCCTCTTCGGCGGCGGGGCGGGCGTGGTGGGACTGCTGTACGCCGCACCCGGTGCGGGCGCACTCCTCGGTTCGCTGGTCACCGGGTGGTGCAGCCGGGTCCGCCACCAGGGCCGAGCCATCGCCGCCTGCGTGGTGGTCTGGGGCGTGACCATCGGCCTGTTCGGGATCATTCCCGTGCTCTGGATCGGCCTGACCCTTCTCGCCCTCGCCGGCGCCGCCGACGTCGTCTCCGCGGTGTTCCGCCAGGCGGTGCAGATGCGGACGGTGCCCGAGCACCTCCAGGGACGGCTGTCGGGGACCTTCTTCGCCGTGGTGGCCGGGGGCCCCCGCCTGGGCGATGCCGAGACCGGCGTGGCCGCCGCCATCGGTGGACCGCAGTTCGCCGTGTGGTCGGGGGGGCTGGCGTGTGTGGCCGGCGTTGCCGTCCTGCTCTGGCGGGTCCCCGAGCTCTGGCGCGACAGTGGGGGCGGCGCGGCGCTGTCGGATGCGGCTCACCAGGAGGCCATCGCCGAGGTCATCAGTGAGCTGGGTGAAGGAGAGCCGCTCTAGATCGAGCCCTCGCAGGCCGCCACGTCATGGGGTCCGTGCCATCGGGACGTTACCCTTCAGCTGGTGAACGACAGCGGGCCGGGCGGAGCACCACCGGGGTGGTATCCCGACCCCTGGGGTGCAGCGGCGTGGCGGTGGTGGGACGGCTCCGGGTGGACAGCCTACGCCTCCTCCCCACCGGCACCCACGCCTTCCACCGGGCAGGGGCCCGCCGGTGCCTATCCGTACTCGGGCTACTCGCCCGTCGGTCCCCCGCCCCCCTCCGTCCACGACCGGTTCGCCGCCGAGCAGCGGGCCGTCCCCTGGGGAAAGCTGGCCTTCTCCGGCTACCTCCTCATCGTCGGCCTCGGGCTGCTGACCGCCTGGCAGGAGGGGTCGTGGCTCCGACACGTCTTCCACATCGTCCGCACCCAGACCACCTTCGGCCCGGGCTACACCGACTTCCATCAGTCGGCCGCGCTGACCGCCACCATCTGGGTGACCATCGCCGCGGAGGCTGCGGTGTACGTCGCCCTCCTCATCTGGCAGTTCCGGGCGGCCAAGACGGCCCAGCTGTTGCGTCTCCCCGCTGCCCTCTCCCCTGGCTTGGGCGTCGGCGGATGGTTCATCCCGGTGGTCAACCTCTGGTTCCCGTACCAGGCCATCCGGGACTGCCTTCCCCCCGGGGACGACGGGCGCCGGGTGGTCTTCCGCATGTGGATGAGCTTCATCGCGGTGCTCGCGTCAGACATCATCACGACGGTGCTGGCCCTCGCCGGAACAGCAGCAGCCTTCGCCTTCGCTGCGACCACCCTCGTTGCAGGGGTCAGCTTCGCCGTGCACGGCGCCAGATCGGTGCGTCTGATCGCCGAGTCCCACCGGCGACTGGTCCGGCCGGACCGACCCGACGCCTTAGGCGGTTGAGCGGTCGGGCGCTCCGCTGGCCGGTGGCCTGCCGCTCAGGCGGCCAGCCTCCGCAACTGCAGGGACAGGGCGATCTCCAGCAGTCCGTAGATGATCAGCCAGATGCCCATGATCACGGCCAACGTGGCCAGGGTGATGTGGGGCACGACCAGGGTCACCACACCGGCGGCGAAGGCGAGGACGCCCATGACGATGCGCCACGTACGGGCCGGCGAGCCGTGGTCGCTGTAGGCACTGAAGAACTCGATGATCCCCCCGACGATCCAGAACAGGCCGAGGAGGAAGGCCAGCGTGGTCACGGTCTCCTCGGTACGGCGGAGGAAGAACACGCCGATGATCACCGACAGCAGCCCGAGGATGGCCATGAGCCATCGGGTGCCCCCGCTGTCCTCGTCGTCGGCGATGGCCATGACGATCCGGAAGAGCCCGGCGACGAACAGCCAGATGCCGATCACGATGGCGACGAAGTAGATGGTGTCCTTCGGACGGAGCACGACCAGCACTCCGATGACCAGGGTCACCAGGCCGAAGAACAGCACCCATCCCCACGATCGGCCGACCAGCCGCAGGATGTCGCCCTCCTGCGCCGTCAGGTCCGGCCCCGCTGATCCGTCTGCTCCCACCATGGCAACCTCCGTCTGGTCGGTGCGGTCCCCCACCCGGGATACGCGTTGTCCGCATGACACCTTAGGACCGGCCCTTCGCAGGGACGCGGACCCTGAGCTGGGATAATCGCCACTCGCCACTCGCCTCCGTCCGGCGGCCACTTCGCAGCAGGCCGGGTGCCACCCTCGGGTCAGTCGGCGCCAGCAGTGGCCCCGGCCACGAGCTCCTCGCTGGACGACCAAAGCAGGGCCGCCGCCGCCTCGTTGCGAGCCGCAGCAGAGGGTGTCCTGGACCTGCACTTGACGAAGTACCGGCCGGTGACGCCGGCCACGTCGGGCGACGATGCCAGGTAGACAGACGTGCGCGCCCCCTGCTCGGGAGTGAGGATGAACGGCCTGATCACCTTCACCCCGAAGGCCAGGAACCCCGTGGCATCACCGTCGCGTGCGTACCCGGTGGCGACCGTTCCGGGATGCAGGCAGTTGGCGGTCACCCCGGTCCCGACCAGCCTACGGGCCAGCTCGTCGGTGAAGAGGATGTTGGCCAGCTTCGATCGGCCGTAGACCTGCATGCCCTTGTAGCCGCGGCGCGACTGCAGGTCGTCGAAGTCCATGCCGTGGCGGGCCGAGCGGTGGGCGGTCGAGGCCACGTTCACCACGCGGGCCGGAGCGGATGCGATGAGCCGATCGAGCAGGAGCCGGGTCAGCAAGAACGGGCCGAGATGGTTGATGCCGAAGGTGGCCTCGAATCCGTCGGCCGTCTCGGTCCGCTCGGTGAGGACGAGGCCGGCGTTGTTCACCAGAACGTGTATCTGGTCGTACCGGTCGAGCAGAACGGCTGCACCCTTCCGCACCGACGCCAGGTCGGCCAGGTCGAACACCACCAGGTCCACCAGGTCCGAGCCGCTGGAACGGCGGATGTCAGCCAGCGCCTCGCTCCCGCGGGACTCGCTGCGGGCGGTGATCACCGTGCGGGCACCCGCCCCGGCCAGGGCGGTCGCGGTCGCCTTGCCCACGCCCGAATTGCCACCGGTGATCACCACGGTCTTGCCGTCCATGGGGGCCACGACCTTCGCTGCTGGGCTCATGGGGGTCCTTCCGCTCCGTTCGGCCGGCCCGACTGTCGGGTACCGCGTCCGACGCTATTGCCCCGGGAGCCACCGCGCTTCGGCCATGGGCCGGCAGCGTCGTCCCGGGATGCGGCGGAGCGCGATCTACCGTACGGCCGGCCCGCCAGACCAGCCGGACGCCTGCCAGGCGGTGGTAGCGGCCGGAGCGGCCGTCGGGGCCGGCCCGGCGACGTCGGTGGCGATCACGGCAGAGGGGGACGCCGAGGGTGCCGTTCCCGGTTCACCCGCCACTGCCTTGGGCGATCCCCGGCGGGCACGGCGGCCCATCGTGATGAACAGGGTGGCCGACACGGAGACGAAGGTGACCCAGATCACGAGTTGCAGCACGGTGGGCTGATCGGCGTAGCCGAGCAGGCTGTGGAAGACGTCGCCCAGCGAGCTGTTCTCACTCATGAAGCTGCTCGTGTTCCAGACCGGGTGCTCGAGGAAGGGGAGCCAGCCAAGCTGCTGCATGTTCTCGACCGCGTCGGCCAGCAGGCCGGCGGCGAACACCATGAGCACCACGCCGATGACCCGGAAGAACAGCCCGAGGTTGAGACGTCGCCCGAGCTTGAAGATCACGTACGCGATCGTCATCGCCACCGCCAGCCCGACCACCGCTCCGAGGAGCAGTGCCTTTCCGTGGGCGCCCGTGGCGGACTGGGTCGACGAGGCGAACACGATGGCCAGGGTGAACACCATCGTCTCGAGCCCTTCGCGGCCGACCGCTTGGAACGCCAGCAGACCCAAGCCGAAACGAGCCTTGCCGTTGAGGGCCTTCTCGGAGCGGCGCTGGAGGTCGGCGGACATGGTCCGGCTGTGGGACTGCATCCAGAAGGTCATGTAGGTCAGGACCGACGCGGCCACCAGGAAGGTGATCGTCTCGAAGACGGTCTGCACCGTCGACCCCTCGTACTGCTTGATCACCAGGTACGCGGCGACCCCTCCGCCGATCACCAGCACCAGGGCGGCGGCCACGCCGAGGAACACGTCACGGAAGTGGCGGCGTTGCCCGATCCTGTCGAGGTAGGCCAGCAGGATGGCCACGATGATGCTGGCCTCGATCCCCTCGCGGAGGAATATCACGAAGGTGGGGATCATCGAGGCGCTGTGGTCAGGTCGCACATAGCTCAGATATTAGGTAAGCCTAATTTCACAGGTATGTCAACACTGCGCCCCAGCGTGCACGGGATCCGGGCCACCGGCCGGCCGAGCCGGCCAACCCGCCGGCCGATCGGACCTCAACCCACCTTGTGCAGCGTGTTGTGGTCGGTGTGGTGGAGGGGCTCGGCGAACTCCTTCATCTTGAGCATCGTCGTCTCGCTGTACGACCAGGTGCCGTCGGCCACGGTGATGGTCACCTCGTAGCTGAGCGAGCTGGCGTTGGCGGCCAGGTACTTGCCCTCGCCGATCGTGTACTGGTCGCCGCCCAGCGTCGCACCGAGTGTGAACTCGGTGGCATCTGCGGCGGCGGTGCCCCCGGCGAGCACGGTGATGCCGCGGGGCACCACGAAGCCCCGGAGGACCTCACCGGTGGCCGCGTCCCACAGCCAGTAGCCCACCTCGGTGTGGAAGGGGTTGTCCTCGCTGCCGCGCCACATGGCTGTCTTATAGTCGAGGCCGTAGAGGTGCTGGCTCCCGTTGTCGACCGGCCCGAAGGGCTTCATCGTGACCTTCTCGCTGTAGGGGGTGCCCAGCACCTTCCCCTCGGCGTGCGAGAAGGCGGTGTCCAGGCCGCCTTCGGCTTCCCACTCACCCACCAGTGCCCACAGGGGGCCCCATTCGTTGCTCATGCTTGCATCCGATCTTCCGAGGACGTCGTGGAGCTTCAGCCTAGGCCCACTGTGGACGACCGTGCCCCATTCCGTGCGGGCAGTGGCGCACGGTCGGCGGCCAGGCGGGCCGATCCCCCGGGTGGACGTCCGCACGGACCGGTGTCCCATCGGCCGGGCTCTACCGGCAGCGTCCGGGCATGGCACTCGACGAACAGAAGTACATCCTGTTGACCTCCTTCCGGCGGGACGGCACACCGGCTTCCGGCGGGACGGCACACCGGTGGGCACGCCGGTGTGGGTCGTGCCCCTCGAAGACGGCGGGCTCGGGTTCTGGACCGGCTCGGGGTCGGGCAAGGCCAAGCGCCTGGCCCACACCGGCCGGGTCACCGTCCAGCCCTGCGACGTCCGCGGCCGGGTCACCGACGGCACCAGCCCGACGGATGCCACCACACAGCTGGTCACCGGAGCCGACTACGAGGCGATCCAGCAGAAGGTCCGGGCCAAGTACGGCTTAATGACCACGACGTCGAAGCTCCTCGACACCGTGGGCGGGACGCTCCAAGGCAAGGGCATCCCCTACGGTGACCGCGGCGTGGTCACCACCCTGGCCGGCTGAGGTCCGTCGCTCGATCGAGAGGTCCGTCCCTAGATCGAGAAGTCCTCGCCCGACCACACCCCGGCCTCGGACGGGCGGGCGTCCCGGTGGTCAGCGGCGCTGCCGTCGAGGGCCGTCTCCAGCTGGTCGACCCGCCGGAGCAGTGACTGCAGGCTGGTGCCGAGGAGGTCCGGCATCAGGGTGTCCTCGAGGTCCGGGGGCGCCCCGGCCGACCGCGGTCGGGATCGGGCGATGACCTGGCCGGGCACGCCCACCACCACCGAGTTGGGAGGTACGGCCTTGACCACCACGGCATTGGCCCCGATGCGGCTGTCGTCGCCGATGGTCACCGGCCCGAGCACCTTGGCCCCGGCCCCGATGGTGACCCGGTCGCCGACGGTCGGGTGGCGCTTGCCGTGCTCGAGGCTGGTGCCGCCCAGGGTGACGCCCTGGTAGAGGGTCACGTCCTCGCCGACCTCGGCGGTCTCGCCGATGACCACGCCGGTGGCGTGGTCGATGAAGAGGCCGGCCCCGAGGGTGGCTGCGGGGTGGATGTCCACCCCGGTGAGCGCCCGGGCCAGAGCGGCGGTCACCCGGGCGGCGAAGGGGTACCCGCCCTCCCACAGCGCGTGGCTCGCCCGGTGGGCCCAGATGGCGTGCACCCCCGGGTAGCACAGGGCGATCTCCCATGCGGAGCGTGCCGCAGGGTCGCGGTCGCGTGCCGCCTGGAGATCGCCGCGCAGTGTGGCCAGCATCGTCGTTCGGTCCCGCCCGGTCAGTCGCTGAGGCCGGCGAACAGCGCGGTGGACAGGTACCGCTCGCCGAAGGAGGGGATGACCACCACGATCAGCTTGCCGGCGTTCTCGGGCCGACCCGCCAGCTGGAGAGCGGCCCAGATGGCGGCACCCGAGGAGATGCCCACGAGCAGGCCCTCCTCCTTGGCCGCCCGGCGGGCCAGGTCGAAGGCGTCGTCGTTCTCGACGGTGATGATCTCGTCGATGATCTCGGTGTCGAGGATGGCGGGGACGAAGCCCGCCCCGATGCCCTGGATGGGGTGGGGCCCCTTCTGGCCGCCCGAGAGCACCGGCGAGGCCGCCGGCTCGACGGCCACGATCTGCACCGAGGGCTTGCGCTCCTTCAGCACCTCGCCGACGCCGGTGATGGTCCCCCCGGTGCCCACCCCGGCGACCAGGATGTCGACCTCGCCGTCGGTGTCCGACCAGATCTCCTCTGCGGTGGTGGCACGGTGGATGGCCGGGTTGGCCGGGTTCTCGAACTGCTGGGGAACGAAGTAGCGCGGGTCGGACTTGGCCAGCTCCTCGGCCTTGGCGATTGCGCCCGGCATGCCGTCGGGCCCCGGAGTCAGCACCAGCTCTGCGCCGTAGGCGCGCAGCAGGGCCCGCCGCTCTTTGGACATGGTCTCTGGCATGGTGAAGGTGGCCTTGTAGCCACGGGCTGCGCACACCATGGCCAGCGCGATCCCGGTGTTCCCACTGGTGGGCTCCAAGATGATGGTGTCGGGCCCGATCAGGCCGGCCTGCTCGGCCGCATCGATCATGGAGACGCCGATGCGGTCCTTGACGCTGCCCGCCGGGTTGAAGAATTCGAGCTTGGCCACGACCTGGGCGTCGAGGCCCCCGGTCAGCCGGCGCAACCGCACCAGCGGGGTGTTGCCGATCAGCTGGGTGATGTCGTCTGCGATCTTCATCGTCGTGACGCCTTTCTCGAGGTCCTTCGGATGGATGAAGCTTAGAACCCACAAACTCGATTGGACAAGTCGGGATTTTCCCGATGTGGAATAGGTTCCTATATTGTGGAATACTGCGCCCGGAGCTCTCGCCACCAACGGCAGCCAGGCGACGATGTTCCAACAGAACCGGACCAGCAAGGAGCACCCCACGTGGCCAACCAAGAGACAGTCCACCTCGCACTCAGCGACAGCGCAGCACGTCAGCTCGCCAACGCCACCAAGACCACGGCGCAGATGTCGACGATCACGCCACGCTGGTTGGTGCGTTGCATGCACTGGGTGCCGGTCGAGGCCGGCATCTACCGGCTCAACGAGGTCAAGGACCCCGAATCGGTCGACGTCGCCTGCCCACCCCGGGACGAGGCTGAGCTGCCGCAGACGTTCGTCGACTACGAGGAGGCACCCCGCGAGTACTTCCTGAGCTCGGTGGCCACCGTGCTGGACGTGCACACCAGGGTGTCCGACCTCTACAGCAGCCCCTACGACCAGATCAAAGAGCAGCTCCGGCTCGCCATCGAGACGATCAAGGAGCGCCAGGAGGGCGAGCTCATCACCAATGCCGAGTACGGCATGCTCGCCAACGTCGCCGACGACCAGCGCATTTCCACCCTCTCCGGCGCACCGACGCCGGACGATCTCGACGAACTGTTGACCAAAGTCTGGAAGGAGCCGGCGTTCTTCCTGACCCACCCGCTCGCCATCGCCGCCTTCGGCCGCGAGTGCACCCGCCGGGGGGTGCCACCAGCAACCGTGAGTCTGTTCGGCTCGCAGTTCATCACCTGGCGGGGCATTCCCTTGATCCCGTCGAACAAGGTGCCTCTCGAGAACGGCAAGACCAAGGTGCTCCTGCTCCGTGTCGGTGAAGAGCGCCAGGGTGTCGTGGGCCTCTATCAGCCCGGTCTCGTGGGGGAGCAGAGCATGGGCCTCTCGGTCCGCTTCATGGGCATCGGCCGCAGCGCCATCTCCTCCTATCTGATCTCGCTCTACTGCTCGCTCGCCGTGCTAACCGACGACGCCCTCGCGGTCCTCGACGACGTCGAGGTCGGGAAGTTCCATGACTACGCCTTCAAGTACACCAAGTGAGGTGAGCGCCGAGTCGCCGGGCCTGCCCGATGCAGCGGCCCTGACTCGGCTTGCCAACGAGATGTTCGCCGAGCACATGGGCCATTCCGCCGCGAGCGTGGTCGCGCCCTGGGATGCAACGGGCGAGGATCTCCCCGTTGTGCCGACTTTGGCGGATGTCACGTCGATCGCGCCGTCGGTCGTGCCCTTGGAGAGCATCCCGAACTCGCTGGACGAAGGGGCCGAAGTTGCGCCTCTCCTGATGGGTTCCGACCCGTCCGGTCTCACGGCACTCGTTCCGACCAACGTCTTCGACGGTGTCCCTCCGATTCGGACATCGGTCCCCTCGACGCCCTTCTACTTCCTCGACGAGGCAACCGGGGTGCTCCCCCCGAGCGAGGTGCCGGTTCCACCACCGGGTCCTGGGCTCCCACGACCGGACTTCTACTTCGTACGCCCTGATCAGCCCTGGGACGGGCCGGCACCAGAGCTGGGGCCCGAACGCTCAGTGCCGTTCGACGTGGAGGCGGTCCGTCGCGACTTCCCCATCCTGGCCGAACGCGTCAACGGCCGGCCCCTCGTCTGGTTCGACAACGCAGCCACCACCCAGAAGCCCCAGGCGGTCATCGACCGGCTCGCCCATTTCTACGAGCACGAGAACTCGAACATCCATCGCGGGGCCCACGAACTGGCGGCGCGTGCGACCGACGCCTACGAAGGCGCACGCGACGCGGTCGCCCGCTTCCTCGGCGCTCCGTCCAGCGACGACATGGTCTTCGTCCGCGGCACCACCGAGGCCATCAACCTGGTTGCCCAGAGCTGGGGCCGGGCCAATGTGGGCCCCGGCGACGAGATCGTGATCTCCCACCTCGAGCATCACGCCAACATCGTGCCGTGGCAGCAACTGGCAGCCGAGCAAGGCGCTCGACTGCGCGTGATCCCGGTCGACGGCAGCGGCCAGATTCTGCTCGACGAGTACCGCAGCCTGCTGAGCGACCGCACCCGGCTGGTGGCCGTCACCCACGTCTCCAACGCCCTGGGCACGGTCGTCCCCGTCCATCGGATCGTGGAACAGGCCCATGCCGCCGGCGCCCGGGTGCTGATCGACGGAGCCCAGTCGGTGCCCCATCTGCCCGTGGACGTCCAGGCCCTCGACCCGGACTTCTACGTCTTCTCGGGCCACAAGATCTTCGGGCCGACCGGGATCGGGGCCCTCTACGGCAAGCAGGACGTCCTCGAGTCGATGCCCCCCTGGGAAGGGGGCGGCAACATGATCCAGGACGTCACCTTCGAGCGGACGATCTACCAGCGACCGCCCACCCGGTTCGAGGCCGGCACGGGCAACATCGCCGACGCGGTCGGGCTCGGTGCGGCGCTCGACTATCTGCAGCGCATCGGCATCGAGAACGTGGCGCGCTACGAGCGCGCCCTGCTGGACTACGCAACTCCGGCGCTGCAGACCGTGCCGGGACTCCGGCTGATCGGCACCGCCCCGGACAAGGTCAGCGTCCTGTCGTTCGTGCTCGACGGCTACCAGCCCGAGGAGGTGGGCCAAGCACTGAACCGTGACGGTATCGCCGTGCGCGCCGGGCACCATTGCGCCCAGCCGATCCTGCGCCGCATGGGACACGAGGCCACGGTCCGGGCTTCCCTCTCGCTGTACAACACATGTGAAGAGGTCGACGTGTTGGTGGCTGCGCTGCACCGACTGGCCGCAGACGCAGGCCACACCCGGCGCTGAGGACGCCATGGTGGCCGGCAGGTCGTCGCAGGGGCCGACCCGGACGACGGTGTTCACACCGGCGGGCTCTTTGTCACTGACGCAGCGCGACGCAGATCGGCGACCCCTCGGGCCTCGGACGACTACCGTCAGGAGCGCGATGTCACCCGAAAGAGAGCGCCGGACCGGGAGCCAGGCCGTCGAGCGGGCGCTTACGCTGCTGCGCTCCTTCGAGGTCGGACCGCCCACCCGGTCGCTGAGTGAGTTGGCGCACGGGACCGGTCTGTCTCCCGGCACCACCCACCGCCTTCTTCGGGCCCTATGCAGTGCCGGACTTCTCCAGCAGGACCGGCTGACCGAGCGCTACGGCCTCGGACCCGGCCTTGTCCCGCTGGGCTCCAGAGCAGCTGACGCCCTGGGCATCTCGGCCGTCCGACCGGTGCTTGAGTCGCTCGCCGCCACAACCGGGGAGTCGGTCAGCCTGGGCGTACGGGACGGCGACGATGTCCTGGTACTGGTCTGCATGCCGTCGGCCGAACGCCTGCGCTTCGATCAGGGGGTAGGCACACGCGTGCCCGCCTATGCCTCGGCCATGGGGAAGGTTCTGTTGGCGTTCGACCCCTATCCGGACGAGGCTGTCCGTTCCCTGCCCCGGCTGGCCAAACTCACGGGATCGACCATCACCTCCCGCACGGTGCTGGGCAGAGTCCTCAAGGAGACCCGGGCTCGGGGCTGGGCCATCAATGACGAGGAGCGCGAGCCGGGCGTGCGAACCGTCGCCGCGCCAGTGCGAGCGGCCGACGGTTCGGCCGTGGCTGCGGTGGCCGTGCAGGGCCCGTCGTTGCGCATGACCGACGAACGAATCCAGAAGAGTCTGCCTGGTCTTCGAGCCGCAGCAGACGAGGTGTCTTCGCGCCTGACCGCACGCATTCCTTTCGACGTCGCCCGCACGACGGCCGGTCCACCGGGTTGATCGGCCTGGCCGCCGGCTGCCGGGGTCCCGGCACGCCGCGTCGGAGCCTCCGAGTATCTGACCGCGAAAGCGGTTGCCCGTTGAATCAGGTCAGCGCGGAAATCAGCGCCGGCCACAGTTGTTCGTCCGCCACCAGAGACTGCGCCGAGTAGCTCGCTCGCTTTGAGGGCGCTTCGGAAATCAGCGGGGTCCAGCGCTCGCGACAGCAAGCACTCGGTGCTACGTGGGCCAGAAGGTGGATCACCTGTATAACCGGTGATAGGGGACAGTGGGGAGTGTGCGACCTCTGCGATTCAACAGGGACCGATAGGGGTAGCGTCCTGCTGATGGCAAACGAGTCATACCGACGCATTATTCACATCGCGACCAGCGGCATGCTGACCCCGCGTCTGCTTCGCTACGCGTTGGACTGCACAAGCGTCGACCGCATCCTGCTCTCAGGGGACTATCCCTTCCACCGACTCCACGCCGCAACCATCGCCGACTTCCTGCAAACGCTTCCTGGCCGCGAGGGTCAACAGAAGATCGTTCACGCCAACGCCGAGTCGCTCTACGGCCTTACGCCGTCCCCCTCTGGGCCAGGCGATCAGACAGCGCAGCTCCGGGAGCAGTCATGAGCTCGGTCTCAAAGAACGCAACCGTTCTCCTCATCGGCGCCTCTCGCGGCCTGGGCTACGCGATCGCCGCGGAGTACATCGACCGTGGGTCCCAGGTTGTGGCGACTGTCCGCGGTCCTGCCCGCACCGCGCTGCACGAGCTGCAAGA
>Ga0224557_1000094_pt1 | contig 98324 bp, 98 predicted proteins | sample 714S31014metaG_FD_180677 | JGI IMG/M metagenome (GOLD analysis project Ga0224557, IMG submission 180677) | Peat soil microbial communities from Stordalen Mire, Sweden - 717 S3 10-14 | ecosystem: Environmental > Terrestrial > Soil > Wetlands > Peat | place: Sweden: Norrbotten County, Stordalen...
TCGCCGCTGTGTACGCTATGCCTCCGGCGGTTCCGGGACAGCGGAAAGGGGTCGGGTACCCTCAGGAAGTCCAATGGAGGCGTGCCAGAGTGGCCGAATGGGACTCACTGCTAATGAGTTGTCCCCCTTAAAGGGGACCGGAGGTTCAAATCCTCTCGCCTCCGCCAAGGGGAAAAACTGAACACAGGCGCCCGTAGCTCAACGGATAGAGCATCTGACTACGGATCAGAAGGTTGGGAGTTCGAATCTCTTCGGGCGCACTCCAGAAAATGCCAATTACCTGGGCCTAGGTGATCCGGGGTCGTAGCGGTCTATCTTCCCGAGGCTCGCGTTACCGGGCCCGCGCCGGTGCATGACGCGGCCAGGACGTGCTTGTCGGCTTTGACCACGTATCCGACGTGTGTACATTCAAGCATCGGCTGGAATGGATTGAGTTGGAAGTTCGGTACGATACGTGCCTGGTGGGAAATCGCTGCACAGGGCTTAGCTCGACAAATAGCGCGAACAATTAACGGTCAAGCTAATACTTAGGGGACGCTGATGCAGAGAGATCTGACCGATACCGAGGTACTCAAGGAACTCGAGCCGGTTGCCGAAGAGGGTCTCAACCACCATTTGACAGTCACCACGGAGTGGCATCCGCATGACTATGTGCCGTGGGACCGCGGCCGCAACTTCGCGGCCCTCGGCGGCGAGGATTGGGCACCCGAGCAGTCGCGCCTGTCCGAAGTCGCCAAGGTCGCGATGATCACGAATTTGCTCACCGAGGACAACCTGCCGTCCTACCACCGTGGCGCCGCGAATCACTTCTCGCTGGACGGAGCGTGGGGCCACTGGGTCAACCGGTGGACCGCCGAGGAGAACCGCCACGGTATCGCCATCCGGGACTACCTGGTTGTCACCCGAGGGGTGGATCCGGTTGCCCTCGAACGGGCCCGCATGGAGCACATGAGCAACGGCTATGACCCGTCCGAGGAGGAGCGCGAGATCCACGAGCCCGGTCCGTTGATGATCGCGGCGTACGCCACCCTGCAGGAGCTCGCGACCAGGATCAGCCACCGCAACACCGGCAAGATCTGTGATGACCCCATCGCTGAGTCGATGCTGGCGCGCGTCGCAACCGACGAGAACTTGCACATGGTCTTCTACCGCAACCTGTTCGCAGCCGGTTTCGACCTCTCTCCGGACCAGGCGATGGAGGCGGTCTGCGCGATCATCGAGGGATTCCGTATGCCCGGTCGTGGTATGCCGAACTGGCGGCGCAACAGCGTGATCATGGCCAAACACGGCATCTACGACCTTCGTCAGCACCTCGAAGTAGTCGTGATGCCCAACGTGAAGAAGTGGCGGATCTTCGAGCGCAACGACGTGACGGCTCGCGGCGAGAAGCGCCGCGAACAGCTGGCTATCTACCTGGCGGACGTGGAGAAACAGGTCGTTAAGTTCGAGGAGCAGCGCGACCGCATGCTTGCCCGCGAGGCCGCCAAGGCCGAGCGCCTGACTGAAGCAGCCGTCACCGCTTCCTAATTCGGCGCGTAGGACCCCATATTCTGTCGGCAGTTTTGTCGCCGACATGCACGTTTAACCCGCGGGGCTTACTATTTGAACGCTAGATGTCCGTCAGGCGAACAGTGGGCCCTGGGCGCCGTGTTGGCCGGGAGGCGTCGTCTTTGGCAAATACGTCGGCTACGTATCGGCCGACGACGCGATGTATGGATTTCTATGCGGGATCGTTCGCGATCAACTCGGCGTGCACGAGCAGACACCGGCATTTCGCGCCTTTCGGCTGCGGGGCAGCAACGAGGTGTATGCCTACCAGGAGAAGCACAGCCATGCGCGCGTAATTTGCAAGTTTTACGGACCCAGGTTCGGCTGGGACCGAGATCGCGCGGCACGGGCGGCCCACCGGGAGTTCGACACGCTGCATGGGCTGCGCGGCTACAACCTGGTGGGTTCGCCGCATCATGTGGTGCGGCCGCTTGGTGTGGACCGGGAGCTCAACGGTGTGCTCGCCATGGAGTTCTATGCCGGTGAGCAGTTCAGCCAAGCCATCAAACGCTCGATCCGCCACCGCTACGATCCCCACTTGTATTGGCGCCTCAAGGCACTGGCGTATTTCCTTGCGACTCAACATAATCGGACCGCTAGCGCCGACCAGGTCGACTTCGATGCCGACTGTCGCTATTTTAGCGAATTGGTGTACAAGCTGAAGGAGCGCAACCGCATCGGCGCGTGGGACACTGACGAACTGCTGTGGCTACAGGGGTTGTGGCGGGACAAGACGTCGATGTGGGTCGATCGGCAGGTCTGGTTGCACGGCGACGCGACACCGGCCAACTTTCTGTTCGGCCACGGGTTAGACGTTGCCGCGATCGACCTCGAGCGGGCGAAACGGGGAGACAGGATGTTCGACGTGGGTCGGGTCGCGGGCGAGATTCAGCATGCGTTCATGGCGGCGACCGGTCACGCCGATCGTGCGGAGCCATTCATCGGTCACTTCCTGTGGGAGTATTGCTGCCATTTTCCCGACCGTGACGCCGCGTTCGGATCGATTACCGCACGATTGCCGTACTACATGGCGATGAACCTGTTGCGGGTGGCCCGCAACGACTATATCTGCAACGACTACGGGGAGAAGCTGATCCGGCAGTCCAAGCGCCTGCTGCAGGCGTCCTGACGTGGCGACTGCCCTTACCGATGTCGCTGCCGTCGCGTTCGATGTCAATGGCACGTTGGTGCACATCCGTACCGATGAGCACCGCGAGGATATTTTCCGGACCATCGGGCACTTCCTGACCTACCAGGGCATCGACATGCGCCGGCAGCAGGTCCGTGACGAATACTTCGATCGCCTGAAGCGCCAACAGCGGGAAAGCCCGGAAAGGTATCCGGAATTCGATGCGGTGGCCATCTGGCGGTCGATCATCGACGACTTCGGCGGCTGTTACACCCGAGCGTTGCCGCCCGAACGTCTCGCGCAGCTTCCGCTGACTCTCGCCGAGATTTACCGCGGCGTTTCTCGCAAGAAGCTGAAACTGTATCCGCACGTGCGCACGATGCTTGACCGGCTGCGCGAGCGGTTCCCACTGGCGGTCGTCACCGATGCCCAAAGCGCCTATGCCCACGGCGAACTGCACAAGGTCGGGTTGGCGCAGTATTTCGACCCGATCGTCGTCTCCGGTGATCACGGTTTCCGTAAGCCGGACCCGAGGCTGTTCGAGTTCGCCCTCGAGCGGATGGGCGTGTCGGCGGCCCAGACCGTCTATGTCGGAAACGACATGTTCCGCGACATCTACGGCGCGCGTCAGACCGGAATGCGCACCATCATGTTCGACTCCGACCAGGGCACGAAAGAATACGAGGACTGCACACCTGACTACCGCGTCACCGATCACCGGGAACTGCTCGAGATCCTGGGGTTCACCACACCGCACGCCGATGCCGGCTAATTCACCGTAATGACCCAAGGTTCTCTCTCTGCGGAAACACGGCCATGTCAAACTTTCGGCGCACTTGCGATCAACCACCAGGGAGCATGAAGAATCGAATGACCGATCTCGTACGTAGCACCGACGCCGCCGCGGCCGGTCCCGGCAACCCGACCGTCGCACGCACCGGAACGTCGGCTGACGCGCTGCGCCAGGCCGTCAGCGACCATCTGGTGTACTCGATCGCCAGGCCGCCGGCAGCGCTCACGCCGGAGCATTACTACCGCGCGCTGTCGCTTGCTGTGCGCGATCGCATGCAGCAGCGCTGGATGGCCACCACTCAGAACTGGCTGCAAGGGCCCGACAAGGTGACGTGCTACCTGTCCGCGGAGTTCCTGATGGGGCCGCAATTGGGCAACAACCTGCTCAACTTGGGCATCGAGGACGCGGCGCGGCAAGCGCTGGCGGAGCTGGGTCAGGACCTCGACACCATCATCTCGTGCGAAAAAGAGCCTGGCCTGGGCAATGGTGGCCTCGGTCGACTTGCCGCCTGCTATCTCGACTCGCTGGCTACGCTCGAGCGCCCGTCTATCGGCTACGGCATCCGCTACGAGTTCGGCATCTTCGAGCAGGAGATACGCGACGGTTGGCAGGTCGAAAAGACGGACAACTGGCTGGTTTATGGGAACCCGTGGGAGATCGACAAGCCCGACGCCAGTTACATCGTCAACTGGGGTGGCCATACCGAGGAATATCAGGACGGCGCGGACCGGCCCCGTGTGCGTTGGGTTCCCCAGCGGGTACTCAAGGGCGTCTCCTACGACACCCCGATCCAGGGCTATGGCGTCAACACCTGCAACACCCTGACTTTATGGAGTGCACGGGCGGTCGAATCGTTTGCGGTGGAAGTCTTCAACACCGGTGATTTCTACAAGGCGGTCGACGAAGAGGTGATCTCGGAGACCGTCTCCAAGGTGCTCTATCCAAACGACGAGCCCGACGCCGGCAAACGCCTGCGATTGCTGCAGCAATACTTCTTCGTCAGTTGCTCGCTGCAGGACATCCTGCGCATCCACCAAGAGCGGGTTAGACAGCCGCTGAGTGCGTTGCCGCAGAAATGGGCAATCCAGCTCAACGACACCCACCCGTCGATCGCCGTCGCCGAACTGATGCGACTCCTGATCGACGAGCACAGCATGGCGTGGGACCAGGCGTGGGAAATCACGGTGGCCACCTTCGGCTACACCAACCACACCCTGCTGCCCGAGGCGCTGGAAACCTGGCCGCTGTCGATATTCGGTGAGGCTCTGCCGCGACACCTGCAGATCATTCTGCATATCAACGAAGCTTTCCTCGACGAGGTGCGTGCGCGCTTCCCCGACGACGAGGATCGCGTGCGCCGAATGTCGCTGATCAGTGAGGACGGCGGCAAGTGCGTGCGGATGGCGCACCTGGCCACCGTGGGCAGTCACGCGGTCAACGGTGTCGCGGCGCTGCATTCGGAGCTGCTGAAAGCCAGTGTGCTCAAGGATTTCTACGAGATGTGGCCGCAGCGATTCGGCAACGTCACCAACGGCGTGACTCCACGGCGGTTTCTGGCGTTGGCCAACCCGGGGCTGCGCAAGCTGCTCAATGAGACGATCGGTGATGGCTGGCTGGTGGAGCTGGACCGGCTACGGGGGCTGGAGGCCTACGTCGACGATCCCAAGTTCCGCAAGCAATGGCGAAAAGTCAAACGCGCCAACAAGGCACGGCTCGCTGAATACCTACACGTGTCGACGGGTGTCGAGCTGGATCCGACCTGGATGTTCGACGTTCAGGTCAAGCGGATCCACGAGTACAAGCGCCAGCACCTCAACGTGCTGCACATCATCACCCTCTACAACCGGCTCAAGAAGAATCCCGGCCTGGTAATCGCGCCGCGGGCATTCATCTTCGGCGGTAAGGCCGCACCCGGATACTTCATGGCCAAGCGGATCATCAAAATGATTACCGCCGTCGGCGACACCGTCAACATCGACCCGGACGTAAACCGGTTCATGAAAGTCGTTTTCGTACCCAACTTCAACGTTCAGAACGCGCATCTGATCTACCCGGCCGCGAACCTGTCGGAGCAGATCTCCACAGCGGGCAAGGAAGCCTCGGGAACCGGGAACATGAAGTTCATGATCAACGGCGCGCTGACCATCGGTACGCTCGATGGCGCCAATGTTGAGATGCTCGAGGAGGCGGGCGCGGAAAACTTCTTCCTGTTCGGGTTGAACGAGGAAGAGGTGGCACAGGTCTACGCCGAGGGCTACAGCCCGGCGACCTACATCGAGCGCGACCCCGAGCTCGCCGAAGTGCTCGAACTCATCGACCAAGGACACTTCACCGGCGGCGACACCGAAATTTTGCGCCCGGTAGTCGACTCGCTGCGCCACCGCGACCCGTTCCTGGTGTTGGCCGACTACCGGTCCTACGTGGACTGCCAGGCTCAGGTCAGTTCGGCCTGGCAAGACTCCGACGCGTGGTCGCGCATGTCGATCCTCAATGCTGCGCGCAGCGGGAAGTTCTCCTCAGACCGGGCCATTGCCGAGTACTGCGATGACATTTGGAACGTGGGGTCGATGCGGGTTGAGTTATAGGGCGTACCCGGCTACGGCGCCCCCGGCGTGGCCGAAGCGACCGTTGTCACGCCGGTGTCCAGTTCTCCCACAACTCGGTGAACTCGACCGGCTTTTTTGCGAACTGGGCGACGCTGATGATCTCGCGAAAATGATCTTGCCAGCCCCACCAGCCATTGATCTGAAAGACGTGCTGGTACCAGCTGAGCTGATAGTTGACCGGCATCGGTTCGCCCTTGTTCTCCGGCGCGAACACGGCAATTGCCAACAGGCCCAGCACCGCCGACGCCGGTAGCTGGATTTTGCCGTCGCGCCATATGTGCACGGTCGCGGTTTTAGACCCGTGCGGGGTTACTTCGAAGCCGTTGGGCAGTTCGTCGCTGTGGTCGTGACCGGATCTGTGGATGCCGTAGAGAACGTCGGCGATGTCGGGGCGTTCGTCGGGCAGATCGGACTTCACCGCGATGGGGAATCTGGTCTCATCGAAGTCGATCCCGGGTGCGGTCATCACGTGGAAGATGTCGAGCCCGTCTCGGATCGTCCGCTTGAACCGCGTTGCCCTTCCTAGCTGCGGATATCGCTTTTTTGCAGTCTCATCGGCAGCGTTGCAGGCCTGCAGGAGGGCTCCGTCCCACGACCGCCTGGCCCACTGATCGAGTGACTGCCTGACCGAATCTCCCACATTCACGGCTCTGAGGTTAGCGGGCGCTCTCGGCGTTGTTCGTGCGGCCGACTCGAAGCCGGTCAGGACTGGTCATCGATGAGCGTCAGCGCCCGCTCGAAAAGGTGCACGGTGGCCGCGTGCAGCTGGTCGCCGACCGCCTTTTCTGCCTTGCCCGCGCAGGCCCGGGCCAGCGTGCCCTCGATCACGATGCCGAGCTTGAAGCAGGCCAGCACGGTGTACCAGGTGATATGCGACAGGTCGCGGGAGGTGTTGGCGGCGTAGCGCTGGAACAGATCGTCGGTGCTGGCCAGGCCGTCCTGGCCGCCAAGGGCGTGGCTGAACACACTGGACCCGTCCGGCTGGCGCCAAGTGGCCAGCAACCAGCCCAGATCCAGCAGCGGGTCACCGATTGTGCACATCTCCCAGTCGACGATCGCGACCACCTCCGGGCCGGTACGGGAGAACATCACGTTGGCGGCGTGGTAGTCGCCGTGCATGATGCCGGGCGTCCAGCTTTCCGGTCGATGGCTGTCCAGCCAGCCGGACACCAGCTCGATGCCCGGAATGTCCGGTCCCGGATAACCCTCGTACTCCCGATAGGAGTCCAGTTCGGACAGCCAGCGCGGGACCTGGCGCTCCAGGAAGCCGGCCGGTTTGCCGAAATCGGCAAGGCCTACCGCGACGTGGTCTACGGCGCCCAGCTTGGCCAGCGCTTCGGCCATCGACAACCCCATCTGGAACTGCACGCCGGGATCGCCCGCGTGCAGTGGTGGCAGCCCTTCGCCGGCGTTGAATCCGTCGACTGGCTCCATCAGATAGAAGACCGCGTCGCCGAGCACGTCGGGGTCCGCGCACGTGGCAATCAGGCGCGGATGCGGCACGTCGGAGCCGGACAGCGCCGCGAGAACTTTGGTTTCCCGCAGGATCACGCTGTTGCTGCGGGCGCGCAGGTGCCGAGGTCCGCGCCGCAGCACGTACGGCCGCGCGGCCCTGGTGAATCGCAGCATCACGTTCTGCGTTCCACCGGTGACCGCGGAAACCTCGCCCAGCGGGCCGTCGCCGAGCCCCTGTTCGGACATCCAGCCGGCTACGGCTTCGAGGTCCACGTTCAGATCCGGGTGGTCCACGTCGCTAGAACCTACTCCGTGGGTGTGCGGGGGCCTGCACGGCTGGAAGAATAGTGAGCGAAACTTGCTTTCCGGAATAAGGGGGGAATGGCCATGCCGCGTACCGACAACGATTCCTGGGACATCACTCAAAGCGTGGGATCGACGGCACTGGGTGTTGCCGCGGCTCGGGCCGCGGAGACCGAGAGTGAAAATCCGCTCATCAATGACCCGTTCGCGCGCGTGTTCATCGACGCGGCGGGTGAGGGCTTGTGGAGCATCTATGGCGACCCCAAGCTGTTGGCCAAGGCGCTCGAGATCGAACCCGAAGTGCAGCAGCGGCTGCAACTGATGGTCGACTTCATGGCCACCCGGACGGCGTATTTCGATGAGTTCTTTCTCAATGCCGCCGACGCCGGGGTTCGGCAGGTGGTGATTTTGGCGGCCGGTCTGGACGCACGCACCTGGCGGCTGCCGTGGCCCGACGGCACGGTCGTCTACGAGCTGGATCAGCCCAAGGTGCTGGAATTCAAGTCAGCCACATTGCGCCGGCACGGCGCGCACCCGAAGGCGCAATTGGTAAACGTCCCGATTGATCTTCGCAACGATTGGCCAACGGCGCTGCAGGAAGCTGGTTTTGACGCGTCGCGACCGGCCGTCTGGTCAGCGGAGGGGCTGGTGCGTTACCTGCCCGCGCAGGCCCAGGACCTGTTGTTCGAGCGCATCCACCAGCTCAGCGCGCCGGGCAGTTGGCTGGCCTCCAATGTACCGGGCGAGGGCTTCACCGATCCGGACCGCATTCTGCGCCAGCGCGAGGACACGCAGCGTATCCGTGCTACGGCCGCGAAGCTGGTCAATGCCGAGATAACCGATTACGACGACCTCTGGTACCCCGAGGCGCGCACACCCGTCGACGGCTGGCTGCGCGACCACGGCTGGGACGTGTCGGCAGCAACCTTCGAGGAGTTGATGGCTCGTTATGGTCGCCGCGTTCCACACGGGTGCGAAGAGTCGATGCCGCCCACCCTTTACGTATCGGGTCAGCGAAAAGGCTTCTGAGTGAGCTGATCCCGCTCGGCACCCCGTTCGCGGCGACCCAAATCTGTTCGCTAGTAACAAGGAATCCGCTGGGAGGGGGCCGCTGCCACGACGATCACTGGCGTGACGGCGACCCTCGCGACCAGGGGCACTGGCGCTAGTGGCGGCGCGGTAGCTATCGGCCACCGGCCGTGATGACGACCCGCTGTTCAGCGTCCTTGTCATTCCATGCTGTTGCGACGTCGGTTAGTGGCACCGGGCGCGCGCCGATGCTTAAAGCGCCGCTGGTGATTTCGGTGACGAGGGCGGGCAGTTCGGCCAAGATGTCGCGCGTTGGTACCGACCCCTGACCGCTTCCAACGATTTGCAGGCGCACGGCGCGTAGCGCTGCGGATGCAATCTCGGCCGATGGACCAGCCACCGACCCGATCTCGATCTCACGGCACCGTTGACAGGTCGACTCAACTCGAGCGAGCAGAAACGACTGACCGCCCTGCTGACCAAAGTCCTCGATCGCTGAGAGGAGCGGTACGAAACGCCGCCAATACTCCATCCCGTGGTTTTAGACACGCGTGTAATGGGTATCGCCTTGGCACGGGAAAATTTTTCCCGAACACAACGGAGGTGACGATGCCGGGTCGTGGAATTATCGGCGGGATTGTCCTGGTGTGGCTGCTCATTGGAGTATTCGCGGCGTGGCAACGCGATTACTTCGCGGGTGGTCCAAGCAATTGTGTCGCCGCGGGAAACATCGCGCTGACTGTGGTGGCCGGGCCCCTGAACTATGGGGGTGTCAATCCGAAAGTCGGAGACTGCCATGTACCGCAACCTAGTTCTATGCCCAGCGGCCTAGAAACCCTCACTTAAAGGAAGATGTCATGATCGTTTTAGGTGCAATTCTGCTCATTCTCGGTTATGTGTTCCCGGCATTCCACATATTGTGGGTGATTGGCGTCATCTTACTGGTGGTCGGCGCGGTGATGTGGGTCATGGGCTCGATGGGTCGCCCAGTCGGCGGCAGGCGGCATTATTACTAAACGCCACTCGGTATAACAGGTCGCGTGACTGCTCAGCAGTCACGCGACCTGTTACTTTCACAGCACAAGCAAAGAAAGGCCATAGCGCCGACTAAGCCAGGCGCGGATACTGGAACTTATGACGCACCCGCGAGCCTCGGTTGAGCGTGTTGTCATGTGCCGCGCCGACGGCAACCCCATCAACGTGCTGGTCGTCGACGACGAAGCTGTGCTTGCAGAAATGGTGTCGATGGCCTTGCGCTACGAGGGCTGGAATATCGCCACTGCGGGCGACGGATCGTCGGCGATCGCGTCGGCACGTGGCCAACGGCCCGACGTCGTCGTTCTTGACGTAATGCTGCCCGACATGAGTGGACTCGATGTGCTGCACAAATTGCGCGAAGAGAATCCGCAACTGCCGGTGCTGCTATTGACGGCCAAGGACGCGGTGGAAGACCGCATCGCCGGACTGACCGCCGGCGGCGACGACTATGTCACCAAGCCGTTCAGTATCGAAGAGGTAGTGCTGCGGTTACGGGCGCTGTTGCGGCGCACCGGTGTCACGACCGTTGACAGCGGCGCGCAGCTGGTGGTGGGCGACTTGGTGCTGGACGAGGACAGTCATGAGGTCACCCGCGCCGGCGAACCGATCTCGTTGACCTCGACCGAGTTCGAGCTGCTGCGGTTCATGATGCGCAACGCCAAGCGAGTGTTGAGCAAGGCGCAGATCCTGGACCGCGTGTGGAGCTACGACTTCGGCGGCCGGTCCAATATCGTCGAACTTTATATTTCCTACCTGCGCAAGAAGATTGACAGCGGTCGCGACCCCATGATCCATACGCTGCGCGGCGCGGGCTATGTCCTCAAGCCAGCCCGCTAGCGCGCGCCGAGTCTGGTCGCTTCGGCAGCGGCTGCTGGTCGGGCAGGTCGTCGTACTTGCTGTCGTATGCATCGGAATCACCGCGGCAACCGAACTCGCCCTGCGTCATCATCTGGTGAAGCAGCTGGATGGTCAGCTCGGTGGCACGTCCTACCGCTCGGCGCTGATGTACCCCGAACCGAACCGTCCGGGGTGGCGACACGAGCCACACAGCTATTACCCGAGGGCGGGCCCTGGTCCGAGGTTCCTCGACGCGCCGGGCCAGCCGGCGGGCATGGTGGCCGCGGTGGTCAGCCACGGCAAGGCCGTTGACGCCGGTTACCTGACCAGCAGCGGTGCACGGGCCGCGCTGAGTCCGACGGCCCAGGTCCAATTGGAGCAGATTGCGGGTAGCCGAAAGCCGGTGACCATGAACCTGGACGGGCTGGGCCGATACCGCGTCATCGCCGCCCCGAGCCGCAGCGGGGGCGACGTCATCGTCACCGGCCTGTCTATGTCCAACGTGGACGCCACGATGATGCGAATGCTCATCATTCTCGGGATCGTCACCGCGATCGCGCTGGGTGCCGCGACCAGCGCCGCCGCCGTCATAATCAGGCGGGCGCTGGCGCCGCTGCGGCGCGTCGCGCAAACCGCGAGCGAGGTCGTCGACTTGCCCTTGGACCGCGGCGAGGTCGAACTACCGGTCCGAGTGGCTGAATCCGATGCAAACCCCTCCACCGAGGTGGGTCAGCTCGGATCGGCGCTCAATCGCATGCTCGACCACATCGCCGCCGCGCTGTCCACGCGCCAGGCCAGCGAGACCCGGGTTCGCCAGTTCGTCGCCGACGCGAGCCACGAGCTGCGCACGCCGCTTGCCGCCATCCGCGGCTACACCGAACTCGCGCAACGCATGACCAAGAGTGACGAAGACCCCGACGCGGTGGCGCACGCGCTGAGTCGGGTGGCCTCCGAGACCGTGCGCATCACGGGCCTTGTCGAGGACCTGCTGCTGCTGGCCCGCTTGGACTCGGGGCGGCCGCTGGAGCGCGAACCGGTTGACCTCTCGAGTTTGGCGGTCGACGCGGTCAGCGACGCGCACATCGCCGGACCGGATCACCAATGGGAGCTCGACCTGCCTGACGAGCCGGTGGTCGTCACCGGTGATGCGGCGCGGTTGCACCAGGTAATGACAAATTTGCTGGCCAACGCTCGCATTCATACCGGGGCGGGCACCGTGGTGACCACGCGATTAACCACCGAACCGGTCCATGTCGCGCTGCAGGTCATTGACAATGGTCCCGGCATTCCGGCAGGGCTGCAGTCAGAAGCGTTCGAACGGTTCGCCCGCGGCGACTCCTCGCGGTCCCGTAAAGGCGGCAGCACCGGGCTGGGGCTGGCGATCGTTTCCGCTGTGGTCAAGGCGCACAACGGGACGATCACGGTCGACAGCTCACCCGGCCATACCGAGTTCACGGTGCGGTTGCCACTCAACGGGTGGCAACCGCCCGCTTAAAAGCTGTAGGTCAACGCGGCGGCTGTGCCGCGACACATAAGCCACGCACACGACCCGCCGAAAAACGCCGCCGTGACCTATATTTCGGCGTTCAGAAACGTTCGATGCTTAGGTCAAGCTAGGTTCGACTGCCCGCTAGGAACACGTCACGTCGATCTCGAAGGACTTGTTCACCGGTTGCATCGGGTTGGCCATGTCGATCCCGGTGGCGGTGCCTTTGATCGTGTAGCTGCTGCCGTTCTTGGTCGCGGAGGCGCTGCCCGCGCCGCCCGGGGCATACGCGAGCGTGACGCCGTTGACGTTGCCGAGGCCGACGGACTTCACCACGGGCGGGTTGGCGTCGGTAAGCACGACGCCGACACCGGTGGCGGCGGCACCGATCGCGATGTTCACAGTGCCGTTAGTCGTGGCGCAGACGGCCGAGCCGGCCACGTTCTGATTCTTCCCGTCGATAGTGACCGTCGTCCCACCGCCCACACTCGCGGATGTGCCGCCACTACTCGCCGCTGGCTTATCGCTCGAACACCCGGAAATACCTGAAACCAGAATCGCCGCTCCAGCCACCGCAATCGTTAATTCGCGCTTCACTCGTGCTCCTTTGCCCGATGTAGCGGTCCTTCGAGTATGGAGGACCATCTGGGCAGTATGCGGGTTTGCCGGGTAGTACAAAAGAGGTTAAGTGAAAAATTCTTTTCGCTCACCGAAAGACACCAGGTGTTCATTGCCGAAAGGCGACTGGGCAGATCTCGCCGGATCCTTTGAGGGGAGAGCGAGTTAATGGCAATGTATTGCCGGTGGATCACAAACCGCCGACCGCAGTCATCGAGTCCGCACATCGCCAACACACCCTGCCGCTGCACGACACCAGGGATTTCGAGGACGCCGATCGTGGGTTCATTGCCGCCCTGTCCCCGTGCGTCATCAAAGCCGCCGACGGCCGCGTGGTGTGGGACAACGACGCGTACTCATTCCTTAGCGGCTCTGCGCCGACGTCGGTGCATCCCAGCCTCTGGCGGCAATCGACGTTGGCCGCCAAACAGGGGCTGTACGAAGTGGTGCCAGGCATCTATCAGGTCCGTGGTTTCGACCTCTCCAACATCACCTTCGTCGAGGGCGACACCGGCATCATTGTTATCGACCCATTGGTGTCGACCGAGGTGGCGGCCGCGGCACTGGATCTGTATCGAACGCACCGAGGCGGCGATCGCCCTGTCGTCGCGGTGATATACACCCACAGCCACGTCGATCATTTCGGCGGCGTGCTGGGCGTCACGTCGCAGGCGGACGTGGACAGCGGCGCAGTCGCGGTGCTGGCACCCGAGGGATTCGTCGAACATGCGGTGCAGGAGAACGTCTATGCCGGTCCGGCAATGACGCGGCGGGCGACGTACATGTACGGCACCCTGCTGGCGCGCGGACCGCGAGACCAGGTGGGCTGCGGGCTCGGGCAGGCCACGTCCACCGGCGAGGTGGCCGTCATCGTCCCGACCCTCGACATCCGGACGACCGGAGAAACACACACCATCGACGGCGTGGAGATCGAATTCCAAATGGCGCCTGGCACCGAGGCCCCCGCCGAAATGCACTTCTATTTCCCGCGTTTCCGGGCTTTGTGCATGGCCGAGAACGCCACGCATAACCTACACAACCTGCTGACGCTGCGCGGCGCCCTGGTGCGTGACCCGCATGCGTGGTCGGGCTATCTGACCGAGGCGATCGACACTTTCGCCGATCGCGCTGACGTCGTCTTCGCCTCGCACCACTGGCCGACCTGGGGACGCGAGCGCATCGTCGAATTCATGTCGCTGCAACGGGATATGTACTCCTACCTGCACGACCAGACGCTTAGGCTGCTCAACCAGGGGTACACGGGTATCGAGATCGCCGAGATGTTTCAGCTGCCGCCCGCCCTCGAGCAGGCCTGGCACACCCACGGGTATTACGGATCCGTCAGCCACAACGTGAAAGCCGTCTACCAGCGCTACATGGGTTGGTTCGACGGCAACCCGGCCCGGCTGTGGGCGCACCCGCCCGAGGCCCTGGCCCCCCGTTACGTCGAGGCGATGGGCGGGATCGACAGAGTCGTCGAACTCGCCAAGGCAGCTTTTGATTCGGGTGATTTCCGTTGGGCGGCCACACTGCTTGATCACGCAGTCTTCACCGACAGCGATCATGCCGCGGCCCGGGGGCTGTATTCCGACACACTGGAGCAGCTAGGCTACGGTGCCGAGAACGCGACCTGGCGCAACTTCTTCATGAGTGGGGCCACCGAGTTGCGCGACGGGAACTTCGGCACCGCTGGTTCGGTCGCGTCAATGTCGCTGCTCAATCAGCTGACTCCGGAGCAGATCTTCGACAGCCTGGCAATTCGTGTCAACGGGCCGCGTAGCTGGGCCCTCGACATCGCCCTGGACATCTCGTTCGCCGATCTGAGCGCTAATTATCGGCTTGCCCTGCGCAACGGGGTGCTGGTGTACCGCAAGATTCCGGCAGACTCCATGACTGCAACCGTTACAGTCAAGTTGGGCAGCAAGTTTCGGCTGCTATTGGTGGCGACGGGAGACTTCACGTCACCCGGGCTCGAAATATCTGGCGACCAGGCGGCGCTGCAGTCGTTCCTGGGCGTGCTCGACTCGCCGGACACGAACTTCAACATTGTCACGCCGTAACCCGGGCGAGATCACACAACGTCGATGACCACCTTGCCGAGGACCTTGCGCTCGGCCACATGCCGCAATGCCGCCGCCGTCTCGGACAACGGGAACCGCGCGCCAATGTATGGCCGGATCGCGCCGGCGGCGAACATCTCTGCCAATTCCGCCACGTCACGTGCGGAGTCGGCGGGCCGGTCGCTCACGAAGCTGCGGATCTCCATGCCGCGGATGGTGATCCCCTTGAGCAGAATGAGATTGAGTGGGATTGACGGGATCGAGCCGGCGGCGTAGCCAAGCGTGATAAACATCCCGCCGCGGGCGAGTCCCCGCAGCGCCGGCTCAGAATACGATCCGCCGACGGGATCGATGACCACCCGGGCGGCGTCGCCGGTGAGCTCACGGATGCGGGATTTCAGGTCCTCGCGGTCGTAATCGACGGCGGCCTCGGCGCCACGGCGCCGGCACAGCTCAAGCTTTTCCGGACTGGACGCCGCGGCCAGCACCCTGGCATTCATCGCCACCGCCAGGTCGACCGCGGCCAGCCCCACCCCGCCCGCGGCACCCAGCACGACAACCCATTCCCCTTGCTCGACTTCGGCTATCGACCGCAAAGCGTGATAAGCGGTGCGGTAGGTGACGCCGAACGCCGCGGCCGAGGCGAAGTCCGCGTTGTCGGGTATCTCCGCCACCGCCCGCGCGTCCAGCAGCGCTTGCTCGGCGAACGCCCCGACCGGTGTGCTGGCGAAGACGCGCTGGCCCGGACGGAACCGCACGCCTTCGCCGACCGCCAGGACCTCGCCCGCCAATTCGCTGCCCGGGGTGAACGGCACTGGAATTTTGACCTGATACTTGCCGGCTATCAGCAGCACATCGGGGAAGTTGACCGCGGCGGCGTGGACCCGCACCAGCAGCTGGCCGGGGCCCGGAACGGGCGCGGCGACGTCCTCGATAACCAGATCATCCGGCGTGCCGTATGAGCGGCAGACAACTGCGCGCATCAATTGACCCCTAACCCGCTGAGACAGAACCGCACGACGTGTGCGATGTCGTCGGGCCCGGGCCGATCGGCCGCACCCATGTATTGCCGCAACGTCGCGGCAGTACAGCAGAACACGGCATCGACATCGCGTTCGACATCGGCGCTGCCCAGCATGGCGATCGGCTCGATCAGCAGATCGCGCAACGGGTGCATCATGTCCTGGTCGGCCGCGCGCCAGTTGGCCCCGGCTGACATCTGCCCGGCCGCGGCACGGCTCTTGCTGATCAGTTCGGGCTCGGCGACCTGCGCAAGGGTGCCCTCGATCCAGCGCGCAATCTTGTCATGAGCGGTGGATTCCTTGGCCATCTGATGCTGCAGATAGGACACCACGATTGCCACCCCACGTTCCATCACCGCCAGAATGAGATCGTCCTTGCCGGCGAAATAGCGGTAGAACGCCTTGTTCGACGACCCGGCCTCGGTGACGATGTCGCTGACGCGAGGCGGCTCGGGTGCAACCCGTTCCATCACCCGCACCGCGGCGGCCAGGATGCGTTCGACCTCTTCGATGGCTTCCCGTTGGCGGTCGTCGAGGGCGCGTTCGACGGCTGCGGCGACCCTGTCGTTCACGGCGAATCGGGAAGCGCGGGAACGCGACCGATGAGGTGGCCGTACTTGGCACGCGCGGCCGCACGGCGGACATCGAGCATTTCGCTGGGCCATTCCGCATCCTCGGCCGCGTAGCCTTTGAACAGCATCCGGGCCAGGTTGACCTTGTGTGCCTCGGTCGGCCCGTCTGCCAGCCCAAGCGCGATTCCGCCGAGCAGCACGTTGACCAGTGGCACTTGGTCGGTGAGGCCGAGCGCACCGTGTACTTGGATCGCCCGCAGCGCAATTGATTTCAGCACTTGCGAAGCCAAGATCTTGCAGGCGGCGATCTCGGCGCGGGCCGAACGTTCGTCACCGCTGTCGATCAGCCATGCGGCGTGCAGCACGGTCAGCCGGAACGGAATCAACTCGGTATAAGAGTCGGCGACGAACTCCTGCACCAGTTGTTTGTCGGCCAGCAAGCTGCCTTGTGTGAAGCGGCTTTTCGCACGGCGCGACATCATCTCGACCGCGCGCTGCGCCATCCCGATCGCGCGCATCGCGTGATGCAGCCGCCCGCCCGCCAGTCGGGTCTGCAAAATCAGAAAGCCCTGACCGGGCTCACCGAGCAACGCGTCCGTTGGAACCCGCACCCCGTCGTAATGCACCAGGGAATGCCCCGGCTCGTGGGGATCCGCTCCAACCAGGTGGTGAGTGGCTTCCAGGTTCAGACCTTCGGTTCCCGCCGGGATCAGGAACGTCGAGGCGCCTTGGTGCACTGGCACATCGGGATCGGTGATCGCCACGACGATAAAGAATGACGCGACGGATGCGTTGGAGGAGAAGTACTTTCGTCCGGTGAGGACCCAGTCTGAGCCGTCGCGGACGGCGCGGGTGGTGAAGACTCGTGGATCGGCGCCGCCTTGCGGCTCCGTCATCGAAAAACACGAGAAGATCTCCCCGGACAGCAGCCCGGCCAGATAGCGGTCCTTTTGAACCCGGGTCCCGAAGCGAGCGATGATCTCGGCGTTGCCGGTGTCGGGTGCCTGCGTTCCGAACACGATCGGCGCCCAAGGGCTGCGGCCCAGAATCTCATTGATCAACGTCAGCTTGACCGCACCGAAGCCCTGTCCGCCGAGTTCCGGCCCCAAATGCGGAGCCCACAAACCATTGTCGCGTACCTGCTGTTTGAGCGGGTCGACGATGCGGCGCCGTTCGTCGTTCAGCGGCAGGAACTCGCAGCCCGGGAACAGCACCTCGAGGGGTTCGACCTCCTCGCGCACGAACTCGCGGATCCAGTCGAGCTTCTTCTCGAACTCCGGTTCGGTGGAGAAGTCCCAAGACATTCCAATACTCCTTCGTGTTTAGGGGAAGCCGCCATCGACGCGCAAGATCGAGCCGGTGGTGAAGCTGGATGCATCGGAAGCCAGGAACAATGCGGCGCCGACGATTTCAGGCGGGTCTCCGGCGCGTTTCAGCGACATATGGCCGAACATATTGGTGTCCATCTTGTCGAGATTCCAAGCCTTGCTGACGTCGGTCAAAAACGGTCCCGCCATAAGCGTGTTGACCCGTACGGTCGGACCGAACGCCCGTGCCAGGCCTTCGGTCATGGCGTTGAGCCCAGCCTTGGCCGCGGCATACGGAATCATGCCGCCATCCGGGCGTAGCGAGCCGGCGGAACTCACGTTGATGATCGACCCGCTGCCTGCCGCGACCATTCGTTCGCCCACCAACGCCGACAACCGGAATGGCCCCTTGAAGTTGAGGTTTACCACTGCGTCGAAGAGCTTCTCGGTGACATCGGTCAGCTTGTCGTACAGCGGCGACATGCCGGCGTTGTTGATCAACGTGTCGACCTTGCCGAATCGCGCGTACGTCGCGTCAACCAGTCCGTCCAGCTGGTCCCAGCGTCCCACGTGCACCTGATACGGCATGGCGGCGCGCCCGGTCTCGGCCTCGATCTCCTTGGCCGTGGTCACGCAGTTGTCCATGTTGCGGCTGGCGATCACCACGTCGGCGCCGCAACGCGCGGCGGCAAAAGCCATCTCACGGCCCAGCCCGCGGCTGCCGCCGGTGATCAGTATTACCCGGTCGGTGAGGTCGAAAAGCTGATCCGCATAGCCCATCGCGCGGTCCTTTATCGTCCATTGGCGGGTAGTGACCGGGCGAGCTCGGCCGCTGTGGCGATGAGCCGCGGGGTCATCGAGCCAAAGGCATCGGCGATCTTAGGATCAACTCCTCCCTTTTCGGGTCCGGACCGCACAGCGGCGGCGTAGGTCTTCTCCAGCACGATGCCGAGTTTCCAATTGGCCAGCACCAGGTAGTAGTCGATGTTCTCGGTGGACAGTCCGCTGACTTTCTCGTAGTGCTCTAGCAATTCGCTGCGGGTCGGCATGCCCTGCATGTCCAGATAGAAACCATCGGCGCGGGGATTTTCGCCGTAGTAGCCCAACAATGCCCAGGCGAGATCCAGCAGCGGATCACCGACCGTCGTCATCTCCCAGTCCACGATCGCGGCCAGCCGTGCCGGCCCCCCGTGCTCGAACATGACATTGGCGAACTGGTAGTCGCCGTGCATGATGCCCGCCCGGTAGTGCGAGGGCCGGTTGCGGCGCAGCCAGTCAGAGGCCTCGTCCAGGCCGGGAAGCTCGCGCACTTTGTAGCTGTCCAGAAACGACAGCCAGCGATCTACCTGCCGTTCGTGAAACCCGTCGGGGCGGCCGAAGCCCTCGAGGCCTTGCGCGCGCCAGTCCACCCGGCCCAGCTTGGCGGCGCCCTCGACGAGTTCGAAAGCCAGCCCGCGCCGCGCACCTAGGTCGGTGTCGAACGGCGCCTGCCACCCGCCCTCCATCGGGCTCCACCCATCGATTGCCTGCATCACGTAGAACGGCATCCCGAGGACGGTGCCGGTGTCATCGGCGGCGATCAGACCCGCGTGCGGCACGTCGGTGCCAGACAGGGCCCGTACCAGCCGGATCTCTCGCAATAAGCCGTCGATACGGGCCGCATCGGCGCGTGCGCCGGGCATCCGGAGCACCATTCGCTCGGCGGTCTGCCCCGAACCGCGTTGTATCAGGTAGAGGGTGTTCTGCGAACCGCCCTTGAGTAGTTGCAGCACCGGTTCTTCGCCGTTTCCCGGAGCGTCGTTCGCATCGAGCCAACGACCAAGGACACCCGGGTCCAGTTGGGTCTCGCCAGCAGTCGCCATTGTCCGCACACCCCACTCTCTGGACAGAGAATAGAATTCTCCGCCCGCCTGGAAAGGTGCGGCCGCCGCGGTCATGTAAGGCTTAGCGGCATGCAAGTGCTTCTTGTCCGGCATGCGTTGCCGCTGCGCAGCGAACACGGCCAGGGTTCCGACCCCAACCTGTCCGATGAGGGGATAGCGCAGATCGCGCGCTTGCCTGAGGCGCTTGCCAGGTTTTCCATCACCCGGGTGGTCAGCAGCCCGCAGCGCCGCGCCATCCAGACCGCCGAACCAGTCGCTGCGGCGCGCGAGTTGCCCGTCGAGATCGACGATCGGTTCGCCGAATATGACCGCGACCTTGCGGCGTACATCCCCGTCGAGCACATACGCGCGGAAAACCCCAAGGAGTGGGCCCGACTGGTCCAGGGCCATCTGCCCAGTGCGGTCGACGAAGACGCCTTTCGGGCGCGGGTGCTCGCGGCGGTCGCCGACCTTGTGAGCGCTGGCGATCCAGAGGACACCGTCGCGGTGTTCAGCCACGGCGGGGTGATAAACCTGCTCCTGCACGAGATCCTGGGGACGGCCCGGATGTTGTCTTTCCAGGTGGACTACGCATCGGTGACCCGGCTGCTGTACTCGCGATCCGGCCAGGCGATGGTGGCGTCGGTCAACACCAGCGAACACGTATGGGACCTGTTGCCCCGCAATCAGCGCCTCCTCGATGGCAATTAGCCCGGTGTAACGACTTCGCTATCGAAGGGAGAAGTTGTTCACGCCGGGCAGTCGGCGATGGTAAACAAGTCCCGTGACTTCGGCTGACCAACTTGACGGGCTGGACCTGCCCGGGCTGGACCGGTATCTGCGTTCGCTCGGCATCGAGCGTGACGGCGAATTACGGGCGGACTTTATCTCCGGGGGCCGCTCAAATCTGACGTTCCGCGCATATGACGACAAGACGAATTGGCTGGTGCGGCGCCCACCGCTGCACGGGTTGACGCCGTCGGCGCATGATATGGCCCGCGAATACAAGGTGGTTGCCGCGCTGCAAGACACCGCGGTTCCAGTGGCGCGCACGATCGCGCTGTGTGAGGACGACTCGGTCCTGGGCGCGCCGTTCCAGATCGTTGAATTCGTTGCCGGGCAAGTGGTGCGCCGGCGGGCTCAACTCGAATCGCTCAGTCGCACCGTCATCGACGGCTGCGTCGACTCGTTAATCCGGGTCCTCGTCGACTTGCACGGCGTCGACCCGAACGCCGTGGGGCTGGCCGATTTCGGCAAACCCAGCGGCTACCTGGAACGCCAGGTACGCCGGTGGGGCTCACAATGGGATTTGGTGCGGCTGCCCGACGACCACCGCGATGCCGACGTCGAGCGACTACATTCCGGGCTGCGCCAATCCATTCCGCCGCAGAGCCGCACATCGATCGTGCACGGTGACTACCGGATCGACAACACCATTCTTGACGTCGACGACCCGACACGGGTTCGCGCCGTTGTGGACTGGGAGCTTTCGACGCTGGGAGACCCGCTCAGCGACGCGGCCTTGATGTGCGTCTACCGGGACCCCGCGCTGGACCTGATCGTCAATGCGCAAGCAGCCTGGACGTCGCCGCTGCTGCCGACGGCCGACGAGCTGGCAGACCGGTACTCGCTGGTCTCCGGGTTGCCGCTGGCGCACTGGGAGTTCTACATGGCGCTGGCGTACTTCAAGCTCGCCATCATCGCGGCCGGCATCGACTTCCGCAGGCGCATGTCCGACCAAGCGCGCGGCAAGGGTGACTCTGAGCACACACCCGAAGTCGTCGCGCCGTTAATCTCCCGCGGCCTGGACGAGCTCGGCAAGCTACCCGGCTAGAGGGTCTCGGTGCTTGCGGTCTGGACCGCGGTAGCTGCCGCGAAATGTTTTTTTGCCGTGCGCCGCAGCTGAAGCATCCGCGCGGTGCCGACCGCCACGGTGAGCAGGCCGCCCGCCACTGCGGCCAGCAGAATGGCCACGCCTAGCGGCAAGGTCCAATGCCAGCCGAAGAACGCAAAGGACGCTGACGCCGTGTTCTGCGCTATGAAGATCAGTAGCAGGATCAAGGTCAGGAACCCGACGGTCAACGCGGACCATAGGGCGCCCGCGCGGGTGAACTTGACCGCCGGCTCCACGGGTGTCACAACGACGTGGGATTCCGGGGCCGGACTCGTTGAGTCAGAAGAGGGGCTGCTCATGTGTCCATCTTTGCCCCATCTGCCACAGAAAGAAACCGACCACGCAGAAAACCTGCCGGCACCTGCGCGGGCACGGCAGCGTGCCGCCGATTGTGACGTTAGTGTCAGCGGTATGGGGATGCCGCGGCGCCTGCGTAGCGCAACGGTCTTCGCGGCGGTCTGGTTCGCCACGGTCTGCCTGCTTGCGGCCTGCAGCAATTCCAATCCGCTCGGGCAGGAAACCCACGACGTCAAATCCATCGTGGTCGGCTCCGGTGACTTCCCGGAATCTCAGATCATCGCTGAAATCTACGCACAAGCGTTGCAGGCCAACGGCTTTGACGTCGGAAGGCGAATGGGAATCGGGAGCCGCGAGACGTATATCCCGGCGCTCAAAGACCATTCCATCGACCTGGTGCCAGAGTACATCGGCAATCTGCTCTTGTACTTCGAACCTGACTCGACTGCAACCATGCTCGACGCCGTCGAGTTAGAGCTCTACAAGAAGCTGCCGGGCGACCTGTCGATTCTGACGCCGTCGCCGGCCTCCGATACCGACACGATCAGCGTCACCAGTGCCACCGCCCGTTCGTGGAACCTGAAAACGATCGCTGACCTGGCGGCACACTCACCGGATGTGAAGTTCAGCGCTTCGTCGTCGTTCCAGAACCGGCCATCGGGGCTGCCCGGACTGAAGCGGAAGTACGGGCTCGACATCAGGCCGGGTAACTTCTTGGCCATCGAGGACGGTGGTGGTGCGGTGACCGTGCGTGCGCTGATTGAGGGACGGGTGAACGCTGCCAACGTTTTCAGCACGTCGCCGGCTATTCCGCAAAACCATTTGGTGGTACTCGAGGACCCGGCCCACAACTTCTTGGCCGGCAACATTGTGCCGCTGGTGAATTCGCGGAAGAAGTCCGACCACCTCAAAGAGGTGCTGGATGCGGTATCGGCAAAGCTCAACTCGCCCGCCGTGGCCGCGCTCAACGCCACGGTGGAGGGCAACGCGGGCGTTGACCCTGCCCAGGCTGCGCGAAATTGGGTACGGTACAACGGCTTCGAGCATTCAATCGGACAATGATCAGATTCGACTCCATGATTAGATTCGACAAGGTCAGCAAGGTATTTAACGGCGACAACACCGCCGTGGCTGAGCTGAGCCTGCAGGTCCCGGTCGGCAAGTTGACGGTTTTCGTCGGCTCCTCGGGCAGCGGCAAGACCACGGCGCTGCGGATGATCAACCGGATGATTGAGCCGACCAGCGGCACCATAACTGTCGACGGGGCCGACGTGTCGACCGTCAACCCGGTGAAGCTGCGGCTGGGAATCGGCTACGTCATCCAGAGTGCCGGATTGATGCCCCACCAACGGGTTATCGACAATGTCGCGACGGTGCCGGTGCTACAGGGCCAGTCGCGGCGGGCGGCCCGCCGTGCCGCCTACGCGGTCCTCGAACGTGTTGGGCTGGACTCCACGGTCGCTACCCGCTACCCGGCCCAGCTCTCCGGAGGCGAACAACAACGCGTCGGGGTGGCACGCGCCCTGGCCGCTGATCCACCCATCCTGCTTATGGACGAGCCGTTCTCCGCCGTCGACCCGGTCGTTCGACTGGAGCTACAGAACGAAATCTTGCGTCTTCAAAGCGAATTGCGCAAGACAATCGTCTTCGTGACTCACGACATCGACGAGGCGCTCAAACTGGCCGATCAAGTTGCGGTGTTCGGGCGGGGGGGTGTGTTACAGCAGTACGACGAACCCGCGCGGCTACTGTCGCGTCCGGCCAACAATTTCGTGGCGAAGTTCATCGGGCTCGGCCGTGGCTATCGGTGGTTACAGCTCATCGACGGGTCCGGGCTGCCGATGCACGACATGGAGCGGATCGCTGCGAGCAGTCTGTCCGGGACGCAGAGCGTCCGAGTTCTGGACCGCTGGACGCTGGTGGTCGACGACGACGGCGTGCCGTTGGGGTGGATCGACGCCGACAGCCTGCGGCGCCATCGAGGTGGGGCGTCGTTGTCCGACAGCCTCAGTGCCGTCGGTGCGCAGTTCCGGCCGGGCGGCAATCTCAGCCAGGCGCTGGACGCGGCATTGTCATCGCCGTCGTCGATGGGAATCGCCGTCGACCACGAAGGCAAGGTCGTCGGCGGCATACTCGCCACCGACGTGCTGGCCGTGGTGGAAGCCCGGCGGCGGGCCTGAACGGGATCGCACATGCACTATCTCCTTAAGCACCACGATGACGCCTGGGCGCTGACCCTGGTGCATCTTCGGCTGTCACTGCTGCCCGTGCTGATCGGGCTGGCGATCGCGCTGCCGTTGGGCGTGGCTGTGCAGCGCGCCCCCCTGGCCCGGCGGCTGACGACGGCCGCCGCCAGTCTCGTTTTCACCATCCCGTCGCTGGCGTTGTTCGTGGTCTTGCCGATGATCATCGGAACCCGAATCCTCGACGAGGCCAACGTCGTGGTCGCACTCACCGCCTACACGGCGGCGTTGCTGGTGCGAGCGGTGCTCGAGGCGCTGGACGCGGTGCCGGTTCAAGTGCACGACGCCGCCACTGCGATGGGCTACTCGCCGATCAAACGAATTCTCAAAGTCGAGCTACCGCTGTCTATTCCGGTGATGACCGCGGGGCTACGGGTAGTCATGGTGACCAATATCGCGATGGTATCGGTGGGCTCCGTGATTGGTATCGGTGGCTTGGGGACCTGGTTCACCGCCGGGTATCAGACAAACAAGAGCGACCAGATCGTCGGCGGCATCATCGCCGTGTTGTTCCTTGCGTTCGTTATCGACATGCTGATCGTCCTGACCGGCTGGCTGGCCACGCCCTGGGAACGCGCTACGCACCCCAACCGGCGCCTGATGGTGTCCCCGATAGTGGGTGGCGCGCGATGAACTTCGTTGAACAGGCGGTGGCCTACCTATTGACCGCCGGCAACTGGACCGGCCCCGTCGGGTTGGCCACGCGCATTTTGGAGCATCTGGAGTACACCGGGGTTGCGGTGGGGGCGTCAGCGCTGGTGGCCATCCCGTTGGGACTAATCATTGGACACACCGGCCGCGGGACGTTGCTGGTGGTCGGCTTGGTCAACGTGTTACGCGCGCTGCCGACGCTGGGCGTGCTGCTGCTGGGGGTGCTGCTGTTTGGGCTGCGTTTGGGCCCCCCGCTGTTTGCCCTGATGCTGCTGGGCATCCCTTCCATGCTGGCTGGGACCTATGCGGGCATCGCCAACGTCGAGCCGCTGGTGGTCGATGCGGCCCGCGCGATGGGTATGACCGAGTCCCAGGTGCTGCTGCGTGTCGAGATTCCAAATGCGATGCCGTTGATACTGGGCGGGCTACGCAACGCGACGCTTCAGATAGTCGCCACCGCAACGGTGGCGGCCTATGCCAGCCTGGGGGGTCTGGGCCGGTACCTGATCGACGGGATCAAGGAGCGCGAATTCCAGCTCGCTCTGGTCGGTGCGCTGGCGGTGGCAGCGTTGGCGTTGATCCTCGACGGCTTGCTGGCGTTTGCGGTGTGGGTGGCCTTGCCGGGCACCGGCCGGCTGCGCAAGTTCGTCGGTCGCTGAGATCCGGCGGACGCAGTTACCGACAGCGGTTACCGGCAAAGCCACCGGCGTCCAGCGGACCCGACTACGGTAGAAGAGTGAATGAAGCCCCCTCTGATCCGGCCCGGCACAACTGGCCGGCGATGTTGACTTGGCGCGCACAGGACGTCTCCCGCATGGAATCGGTGCGAGTGCAGTTGTCCGGCAAACGAATCAAGGCCAACGGCCGTATCGTCGCCACCGCCACCGCAACCAATCCTGCGTTCGGCGCATTCTACGAAATGCAGACCGACGAGAGTGGCGCGACCAAGCGGTTCGGGCTCACCGTCACGTTGGCCGAGCGGGAACGTCAGCTTGCCCTCGCCCGCGACGAGGAGAACATGTGGATGGTGACCGACCACCAGGGGGAGAGGCGCGAAGCCTACGACGGCGCTCTTGATGTTGATGTGGTGTTGAGCCCTTTCTTCAATGCATTGCCGATTCGCCGCCTCGGGCTGCAAGAACGTGCGGACTCGATCACGCTGCCGATGGTGTACGTGAATGTGCCCGAGATGACCGTCAGCGCGGCCACCGTGAGTTACAGCAGCCTGGGAGGTCTCGAGGGAATCAAATTGCGTTCCCCGGTGGCCGACACCACGTTGAGTGTCGACTCCGACGGGTTCATCCTGGACTATCCCGGATTGGCAAAGCGGATCTAATCACCGCGCCCGCCCGGCCGGCGGCCGCCAATTCCTCGCGCCAGTTGTCCGCGCCGATAACGACGGCGAAGATGTCGGAGCGGGGGAAACTGTCGTAACGGATACGCGCGGCGTGACCCGCCTCGACGAGCTCGGCCACTGAGTTTCGCCCACCCAGCGACTCGCGGGCACGGCTGAGCAGCGCGATGACCTGGTCGACGGCCGGCAGCAGTTGGCCCGAGTTGCCTTCGCACATCGCGCGCACCAGATCCGGTGGGCTGGCAGCCACCCTGGTGCCATCGCGAAATGATCCGGCTGCCAGCGCGAAGGCCAGCGGGACCTCGGCGGCCGTGACGGCCAGAGCCTCGGCGAGCAGGTGCGGCAGATGTGAGATGGCGGCCGCCGCGGCGTCGTGCTCATCGGATTTGGCGGGCACCACCAGCGCGCCACAATCCAGTGCCAAATTCATCACCATCGACCACACTGTGGGGTCCACACCGTCGTCCACGCTGATCACCCATGGGGTCCTGAGGAACAAGCCGGCCTGGCCGGCCACCCACCCCGACTGCTCCGTGCCGGTCATCGGGTGACCGCCGACGAAGCGTTTCCGCAGGCCGGCGGCGGTGACCGCGTCGAGCACAGCGCCCTTGACGCTGGTGACATCGGTCAGCGGACAGGCAGGGGCCAATTCGCGAATGTGGGCGAGCATGGCCGGCAATGCCGGCATCGGCACGGCCAGCACGATCAAGGCGTTGCTGTCGTTGGCACGGGTCAGCGCGTCGGTGAGGTCGGTCGTGGCGTCAAAGCCGTCGCTTCGGGCGCCGTGCGCGCCCTCCACCGACCGGTTGTAGCCGAACACCTGGCGGCCGGCTGCCGCCGTGGCCCGCATGATCGACCCGCCGATCAGTCCCAGCCCGAGCACGCATACCGGTGTCGCCGCAGCTGTCCCCGATGCCGTCCCTGCCACGGTTCAAGGTTGGCACAGTTCGTCCGCCGGCGGTGACTCCGGATGCCCCGGTTCCTCCGCAATTGTCTGGACGTATCTGGTCAGCGGGCCTCAACAGCGACTACCGTAATCGCCCATGGGAGCACAACGGGCCGCAGCGCCGGGCCCGTCCGCCGACTTGCCGGATGGCTTCGGGGTTGCTGTGGTGCGCGAAGAGGGCCAATGGCGCTGTTCCGTGTTGGCTTCCAAGTCCCTGACGAGCCTGTCGGCCGCCGAGACGGAGCTGCGTGAACTGCGCAGCGCAGGGGCTGTCTTCGGCCTGATAGACGTCGACGATGAGTTCTTCGTCATCGTGCGCCCGGCGCCTTCCGGGACCCGGCTGCTGCTGTCGGACGCGACCGCCGCGCTCGACTACGACATCGCCGCCGAAGTGCTCGACAAGCTGGACGCCGACATCGATCCCGAGGACCTTGAGGATGCCGAACCGTTCGAGGAAGGCGACCTCGGGTTGCTGTCCGACATCGGGCTGCCCGAGGCGGTGCTTGGCGTGATCCTCGATCAGAACGACCTGTACGCCGACGAGCAGCTGGGCCGTATCGCCAGGGAGATGGGCTTCGCCGACGAGCTATCGGCAGTGATCGACCGCCTCGGTCGGTGACCCCCGACGAAGAGCTGATCCGTGCCGCGCTGACGGTTGCTGCCACGGCGGGTCCTCGCGACGTACCGATCGGTGCGGTGGTCATCGGCGCCGACGGAACCGAACTCGCGAGGGCCGCGAATGCCCGCGAGGCACTGGGCGATCCCACGGCGCACGCCGAGATTCTGGCGATGCGGGCGGCGGCCGGCGTGCTGGGCGACGGCTGGCGACTGGAAGGGGCCACTCTGGCGGTCACCGTCGAGCCCTGCACCATGTGCGCGGGTGCCCTGGTGATGGCGCGCATCGCGCGGCTGGTGTTCGGCGCCTGGGAACCCAAAACCGGAGCCGTCGGATCGCTGTGGGACGTGGTGCGCGACCGTCGGCTCAACCATCGGCCCGCGGTACGCGGTGGTGTGCTCGCGGGGGAGTGTGCCGCACCGCTGGAGATCTTCTTCGCTCGCCAGCGATTGGGGTGAGCCGCGGTTGGTGGGTAAGCTGCTCGGCGGTGGCGTGTCCGAGCGGCCTAAGGAGCACGCCTCGAAAGCGTGTGACGGCAAAACCGTCCGAGGGTTCAAATCCCTCCGCCACCGCCAAAGTTTCCCGCCTGTTTCCGCAGGTGAGAGGCTTTTTTCGGGCTTCAACTTCGGCCGTGCAGGATTCGGCGCTACCGGGCTTGGGGGTAGGCCATGCTTCGGGGCTGCACTCCGTTGGGACGCTGCTGTAGCCGCTCTTCGCCGAGCCGATAGCGGCGCTGCAACCGATCGATGTGCATCTGTGCCTCTGCGATGTCTCGTCGCAGTGCGGCCGCGTCTAGCCGTGTTGCGTGGCCGTTCGGGCCGGGGACATTGCGGGCATCGGCCCAAGCCAACTGGGCGGTCATCTCGCGCAATTGATCGCATAGCGCGCGGACCAACTGCGCGGCCTGGGCTGGATCGCTCTCCTGCATAACGAGATTTTCGCACCCCGTTGCCTTCCGCGCCAGAGGTGCCCCGCCAAATCGTTGCCCGCGTGACGCCGCTCGAGAGCGAGGTAGTGCGAACATCGGCACGCTGTTGAGGCGGCAGCGGGCGAGATCCTTTGCAGAGCAAGGGAAAGAGTCGGCGATCGCGCAATACACGTTCGCGGGATTGTGAAGCAGAACACATGCCTGGCGGGCCTGCCCGATCATCGGATCCAACGCGTCAGTCGGCGCCGGCGGGCGTGGTCACCGATGCCCGCGTACCGCCACCGATCGTCGAGTTCAGCTTCATCGATCCGCCCATCGCGTCAATACGGACCGCCAGCGACGAGAGTCCGATGTGCCCTTGGGCCACACATCGATTCAGGATGGCCGGATCGAACCCGATTCCGTCGTCGACGACGCTCAGCGTTATGGCGTCGGCCGCTCGTGTGAGGCCGACCCGCACGGTGTTTGCCTGCGAATGCTTGTTGGCATTGGCGAGCAATTCGCGGGCCGCCCGGTACAACAGGGACTGTGACCGCGGCCGGCCGACCTCTTCAAGATCGGCTTCGATGGCGAAGTTCCCTCGGTGCTCATAGTCGCGAACCAGCTGACGCAGCGCGGCCGTGAGACCCACTTCGGTGAGTACCTGGGGGTGCAATGCGGTGACGGCGCTGCGCAACCTGGTTGCCGTGTCCTGTACTGCCTGGTAGACGGCGTCCAGCCCCGGATCGTTATGCCGTTCGCGGATTTCGTCGAGTTCGAGTCGCGCCGCCAGCAGATCCTGCAGCGGCCCGTCGTGCAGCTGCTCGGCCAACACTCGGGAGTGGCGCTCGTCGGCCCGCATGGACTCCGAAACGAGTGTGCGGCGCATGTCGAGCAATGCCGCCACGCGCGCTGCGGCGCGAGTCAGGAAATAACACATGGCGGTCATCGCGGCCGCCAACCACAGCAGCAATCCGAAATGGGTGTAGACCACGCTCGGCAGCTCGACCGTGTCGTCGCGCTTGGAGTACACGATCCACACGCCGAGATACCCGACAGCGGTGAAGATTCCGACGGCGGCCGCCAGCGTCGGGCGGTCCTGGAACGCCACCGAAATCGGCAGCAGGAAGAACACCGGCAGCAACGCCACGGTGGCGCCACCTGACACCACACAGAGCGCCACCACGGTGAACACGTCGATAGCCGTCGAGACCCAGCCGGCCCACGGCGGCACCGGGCCGCGCAGCACCACCACCACCCACACCAATGCGGCGACGCTGTAGGCGCCGAGTATCGCCGCGTAAGCCCACGGCAACCAGTGCTCAACCTCCCACACTGAGACCAACAAGACGATCAAACCGATCAGCGGCAGGCGCAGAAACGCCGACAAGCGGACGGGTTCGGCCGCAATGAAGTCGACCATTCGAGCTAGCGGGCGGGCCATGCTATTCGAGCAGCCCGCGCCGCATCGCGGCCGCCACGGCCGCGGCGCGGTCGCCGACGCCGAGTTTCTCGTACAACCGTTGTACGTGGGTCTTGACGGTGGACGGCGCCAGGTACAGTTCCGCGGCGATCGCGGGGATGCTGTGTCCAAGGGCGATGAAATTCAGCACCTCGCGCTCGCGGGGGCTGAGCACCGGTGTCGGGTCTTCGCCGCGGCGGCGGATCTCGCCCGCCAAACCGGCGGCAAGGGCCGCCGACACGACGTCTCGGCCGTTAGCGCAGTCCAGCACGCCTTTCACGATCTCGGTCTTCGTCGATTCTTTGGGCAGGAATCCCGCGGCACCCTCCGCCAAGGCGTGGAAGACGATCGCCGACTCGTCGTGTGCCGACAGCAGCAACACCCGTGTCGGCAGGTCATCACGGCGTACCTCGGCGGCAACCTTTGCACCGTCCATCCCGGGCATCCGGTAATCCAGCAGCGCGACTTGCGGCAGATGGGTTTTGATCAGGGCCAAGGCAGCAATGCCGTCACCGGCCTCAGCGACGACGTCCACGACGCCGCTCGACGTGAGCGCGCGCACGAGTCCGTCGCGGAACAGCGGGTGATCTTCGCCCACTACCACGCGCACTTTTTCGGTCGCGTCCGCGCCGGTCATGCCGGTTAGTGTCGCACAGCGCCTGCCGCCGTTCCCCCAATCGGGGGACGCGCGATTCATCCCGCGTACTGACTGGTCGACGGACAGACACCGCTGGTCCGCGCCGGAATAGTCATTAGCAGGCTGGCGAACGCCGGCAGAAGGATCGAAGGCCCCGTACGCAGGTGGGTCTTCCACCGCGCACAGGAGTATGCAAAATGGATGCAAACACCGACAACAACTGCGGAATGCCCGACCAACGCATCGCATGGGTGTCGCAGGCGAAATGTCGTTCCGTCGATCCCGACGAACTGTTCGTTGGTGGAGCGGCGCAGCGGAAAGCGGCCAACATTTGCCGGAACTGTCCCGTGATGGCCGACTGCCTCGCCGACGCGCTCGACAACCAGATGGACTGGGGTGTTTGGGGCGGCATGACCGTACGGCAGCGGCGCGTGTTGCTCAAGCAGCACCCCGAGGTGCGCTCCTGGGCCGACTTTTTCGCCGCCCAGCGCAGGCGTCGCAACGCCGGCTAGCCGGCGTAACAGTCGCCGATGCGTGGGATCATTAGGTGATGGACGCGGACGACCCTGAGCAGTACATCCGCGACCTCGAACGCGGGGTCAGCCAGACGCCGGAGGCAGAGCCCTTCCCCGCGTCGCCTCAACCGCCCGGCGGCGGTTTCGGGCCGCGAAGCTTCAACCCACGCCGCAGGGCCGCGATGCTGATATTGGCGTGCGTGGTGGCGATCGTGCTGATCGGCGTTTTCCTCAAGGCTGGGGGAATCGACTTCGAGAGTCCGTTCGGCCCGACCACCGTGCAGGGAAACCTGATCATGGAAAATAGCGGTGCGACGGACACGATCGCGTGCAACGACGGAGACCTGAAGCTCGACGGCGACAACAACAAATACACCATCACCGGCCACTGTCGCAGGCTTGAGGTCTTTGGTAGCGCAAATCACGTCACTGTCGACAGCGCCGACACCATCCGTGCTTTCGGTGACGACAACGCGATGATCTACCACTCGGGCTCACCGAGAATCAGTACGACCGGAACCAACGACATCGTCTCCGCCGGCTGAAAACGCCCCGTTCCCCACTCGTTGTGAAACGAATTCTGGTCCCCTGGCGATAACAGAAGGGTAAACAAGGGAACCTCGGGCAGGGGAGGTGAATGAAGACCAACGGAATTGTGGCCGCCGTCGCCGTGAGCAGCGCACTCTCGCTGGGAGCAGCACTGGCTACGGCACCTGCCGACGCGGATGAGGTAGCGGACCTGATCTCAGGCCCCACGACCGACCACAACCCACTTCGCGATTACGCGGGCTACTGCACTTGGGGTGCGCAAGAACTGATACACGACCACACCGGGTACTACATCAAAGCGCTCACCGGAGAAGCCGGAAACTGGGCTAACCAAGCCGAAGCGGCAGGTTGGACGGTAGTGGGCGATGCGCAGCCGCACTCAATCGCCGTCTTCAGCAGCGCGCTCGCCGGGGGCGTTGGACACGTTGCCTGGGTCGACGCCGTCAACGGCAGGGAGATAACCATCACCGAAATGAACAACGGCCCCGGGGCCACCGCCGACAACGGATACCGCACTACGGGCTTCGGCGGATTCGACACACGCACCGCCGAGGATCTCCCGGGGATGCGCTACATCCTGATCCCCTGAGATACGACTTGATGAGTAGTCAGATAGCGGAGCGCATGAAGGCCAGCAGCTCTGCGGTGTAGCCCCAGACGACCGTCGCATCGTCGAGCAAGAAGTTGGGTCCGCTCCAGCCGGGGACAGTCAACGTGCTCCAGCGGTTCGGCTGCGCTAGCTGGCGCAAATTGACAGTGAGCACGCGATGCGTCTCGGCGGGGTCGGCCGGGCCGATAGGGCTGGGCTCGCGCCAATGGCCGACAACGGCCGTGACTTCAAAACCCGAGGCGCGAATCGTCAGGCGAGGCAACACGATCAGGGGGTCAATTCCGGCTGGGTCTACCCCGATTTCTTCTTGTACTTCGCGCAGTGCGGTCGCGACCGGGCTGGCGTCGCCAGGTTCCCATCCACCACCCGGGAAACCGACTTCTCCGCCATGGTCATGCAGCTCGCGGGCACGCTCCAGAAGTACCACCACAGGTGGTACCGCGGTGGCGGTTGCATTTCTCGATCCCAATCTTCAAGCCTGGGCCTGCCCCGCGGTCAGACTTCGGATCGCCTGAATTTCGCTGTCCCGATACGGCCGCCCATCGGGCAGCAGCAGGTCGCTGAACCACACCTTCGGAGGCGTTGTGTACGGGTGATCCCACGAATCCCACGGCAGGTACGTCTGCGTCTTGCCAGCCACCAAACCCCAGTTAAATGCTCCGACATTGTGCCGCTTGGCAATTGGCAGAACTCCCTCCACGGAACTGCCGCGAGGCCGAGCCAGGTATTCGGTGCAGACGATCGGCCGACCCAGCGGAGCAAGTTCTGCGATCCGGGCTTCGAAGTCGGCCGGGGCGCCATAAGAATGGAAGGTGATGACGTCGGCGTTATCCAGCTGAATCCCACTGATAGCACTGCGACTGCCTGGGTCTCCCCAATTTCCATTCCAGACACCGCTGGTCAACGGTTGAGCAGGATCGACTGCACGCGCCCACCGGAACACTTGGGGAAGCAGCTCCGCGACAAGCTGCTGCTTGTCTTTGCGCTCCACACTGCGATACACGCGCGCGGGATTGTCGGGTTCATTCCATAGGTCCCAACCCAAAACGCGGTCGTCGTTGCGGAATTGGGTCAACACTCCCGTGACATAGTCTTGCAGTATGCCGCTGTAGCGGGGGTCGCCGAGGTGTTCAGCGCCCGGGCTTTGCACCCAACCGGAGTTGTGCACGCCAAGTCTTGGCGCGCGCTGAGGACCGAGTCTGGGGAACGGGTCCCAACAGGAGTCAAACAAGACGAAGAGCGGTTTGATGCCGCGGTTCGCCGCGATGCCGACAAACTGGGCGAGACGGTTTTGGAAGCCCTGTCGATCCTGGGCCCACAGCTGATCGTGCAGGAAGACCCGCATCGTGTTGAACCCGTGCGATCGGGCTGCGCCCAGTTCCCTGTCGATGCGTTGTGGGTCATACGTTGCCGGCTGAAACATCTCGAGCTGATTGATGGCGTTCGATGTGACGTAGTTGGCGCCGACGAGCCAGCCCTGCGCTTGATACCAGCGGTTCGCGCGGTCAGGCGACCACCGGCCCGGCTCTGCAGCGGCGCGGGGGGTTTGGGCCAGGGTCGCGCCCACTGCCATCAGCAGCGGTAGCTTCAGGGCCGTTCGACGGTGCACTAAGTGACAATATTTTCCCAGGCGCTGCATACCGCTGCGCAATTGGCTGTCGTTATGAATTGTTATCCCGTTGTCATCAAGCAGTTCTCAACGCACTCGGTGGTCAACCGAGCAGCCGTCTACGGCAGCACGGTGTGCATCAACATCACGTCGTACGCCGACCACAGCGACAGATTGAAGTACAGGTCTTTGCCCGACGACCAGGGATGGATCATCGGCGCGTAGATGCCACCGGGCATCTGGAATGAGGACACGAGCGGTTGTTCGGGACTCCATGGTCCCTGCGGAGTCGGCGCAGTCCGTGCCACGACGTCGTTGCTGCCGCCGTTGGTGTACAGCACCAGGTATTGCTTGAGATAGGTGTTGTACTGGGCTGACATTTCGCCCACGGGACCGGGGAAAATCGGCGTCGCGGCCGCAGGATTGTTCGGCACCCAGTGCCCGTCTCTGTCACCGTTCCAGTATTGGTATTTGGTCAGGTCCGGCAGAGCGCCCTGGGGAACTCGGGACAGAAAGGCCGCTCCGCTGCGGCCGGACGGAGTTCCGAACGAGTACATATACCCGTCGTTCCCCGGCATGAACGCCGCCATCTGGAAGTTCTCATTCCCCGGAGTGAACCCGGCTCCTGGGACGGCGTCCGCCGAGGCCGTACGTATAGAGCCGGGGAAGATGCCCCAGTTCTGGCCATTGTCGTTGGACCGCGCGATCGCCGAGTAGTTCGTCGACCATTCGCCGTCGCGGCCCCATTGCCTGATCGACATGTAACTCATGTATTGGACTCTGCCGATGGAGGTGGCGGCGGTCGGAATGATTCCCGTCTCGTGCGCAGCCTTGTGGATGGTGTTGACGACCTGCTTGGAGAGGTGGTTGGCCCACACTGGTGAGCCCGAGTAATTGTCGTTGGGCATGCCGTCCGCGATGTGGATTCCGTGCGACAGGTCATGGTCTGAGCTGCGGAACAGCGTGTTGTAACGCCATTCCTGGCCGTGAACCTTGCAATATCCGAAGGTGTCACCAAAAGCCATCAGTATCTGGTGGTTGGCGGGATCACCGTTGTCCCAGGGGATCCCGAGGTCAGTCCCCGAGATGCCGAAACGTTGCAGGGTTCTGTTCGGGCCGTTCGGTCCGGTCACCCAGTCGACGAGCGATGTCGGCGCGCCCGCGATCGAGGGCGGTGGGTCTGCCGGATCCGCTGCCGGCTGCGGTGCCGGCTTCGGCTGAACAGGAGCTGCGTTGGGCTGCAACTTGGCAGCGTTGGGCGGCTTTGGGTTACCCGGGGCGGGTGGATTGGGTCCAGGCGGAACTATCGCCGCTTGATTTTGCAGTGGAGCGGAATACTGCGTACCCGGGGAAGCCGGCTTGAGCAAAGAAGCGATCAGCGGCCCCAATTTGGGTAGCGGCGCCTGGTCATTCGTATGCGTTGGCCGACGTCCAGTCGGTGGTTGGACGACCGGCTGGGGTGCGGGCATGTCGCGAGGAGCAGCGGGCGGATCGACGTTGGCATCGGCCGCGTTGCACGGCGTCGCGTTCGCGGATGGCGCGAGGCCCATCGCGGCGATGAATGCGACAGCGGCCGCTGACGCCACCGCTAGCGAAGCGCTTCGAAAAATCGCCGACATGTAACACCTTTCGAGGAACCGCCGCATTGACGCCGGTAGCTGGCACATGTGACGATAGTGACTCGAGGGGCTGTTGTGATCAGCGATTCACCAATAGGTATGGATCCGAGACCGGGTCGCAACCCAACGTTCCGGGGCTCTTTTGGCGCCTGCCGCGTTGCGGCGTTCTAGCGCAGCTTTCGGCCGTAATTGTCCGGAACGCTGCCGGTAAAGATCATGATCGCGTCAATCAAGGCCCATACCCCGACACCGAACAGGAACGGAATGCCGACGAGCGCCCAGCTGAAGAAGAATCCGAAAAGACCGAGGCCCAGCTGCAGAGCACCAATGGTGTTCGACCCGATGTAGAAGCGGCCGATGCCGAAGAAGCCAAAAAATAGCTGGAGAAATCCGGCGGCCACGGCGGACTTATCCGAGAGAGGTCTCCCCGTGACGGGATCGCGCCCATATGGTGCTTGGGGATCCACTCCGTAGCCCGGGGTGGGTCCGTACCCCGAGGTGGGATAGCCAGGATACGGATAAGCGGGATTGCCGGGGTAGGGGACCGCATGCTGGTAACCCGGTTGGGCCGGGTATCCCGGCGGCGGTGGAGCCTGCGGATTCTGAGGTGGTCCGTAGCCCTGGGGCTGTCCGCCCCAGGGTGGCTCTTCAGACGGATTGCCGGGTTGGTTCGGCGTCGTCATTGTTTTGAGTAACCCCCTGTGTCGGCCGGCTGCCTAACGGTACATTCGACGCAATAAATGTCGAGGAGGCGGCTGCATGGCTTCAGCCGCCCCTGACGCTACTGAGATCGCTTTCGACGATCTGACATCGCCCGAACTCACCGACGTTCAGCGCCAGATTCTGCAGTTCACCGAGGCCAAACACATCGAATTCGACAGTGATCGGATGCTTGCCGAGGCGATCGCTGCGGCCCGCGTGGGAGACGACCTGGACGACACCGACGGCTTCGCAGGGCGCCTGGTCGCACACGTGGCCGCCATCGAAGCCGATGAAGGCCTGACCCAGCTCGCCCGCTCGTCGCTGCGGCAACGAGTGGTCCGCCTGCTGCGTAACCGGCTGTCGCTGACCGACCTCATCAAGCGCTATCCGGAGATCGAGTCGATCCCTATCGAGAAGCCCTTCATCGTGGTCGGGATGCCGCGCTCCGGCACCACCCATCTGGTGAACCTCATCGCGGCCGATCCACGCCGGCGTGCACTGCCCTACTGGGAGAGTCAGGATCCGATACCGGCGCTCGGCGAGGGTCCCGACGTTTTCGGAGTCGACCCACGCTACGCGCGCGCCAGGTCCGAGCACGACGCACTCATGGCCAGCGCTCCGGTGGTGGCAGCCATGCACGACCGGTTCCCCGAGGCGATCGAGGAGGAAGTCGAACTCCTCGATCTGGACCTGGCCGGATACGTCTTAGAGTGGCATGCGCGGGTACCGGACTGGCGCGACTATTACCTGGGACTGGACCAGAACCGGCACTACGCGTACATGAGAAAAGTCTTGCAGGCATTGACATTTCTGCGCGGCCCGCGGACCTGGGTGCTCAAGAGCCCCCAACACTGCGAGCAGCTCGGCCCGCTGATGGCGACCTTCCCCGACGCGACGGTGGCCTTCACCCATCGCGATCCCGTCGCCGTCGTCCAGTCGACGATCACGATGATGGCCTACTCGGATCGGCTGCGCCGCAAAAGTATCGACCCAGGATGGCTGCTGGACTACTGGAGCGATCGCGTGCACCGACTGCTCAGCGCCTGCGTGCGCGACCGTGATCTGGTGCCGGCCGAGCAGAGCATCGACATCAGCTTCCATCACTTGAATGGCAACGAAATGCCGCTGCTGGAAGAGCTTTACCGGCGCGCCGACGTCGAATTGACACCGAAGGTGCGCGGGTGTTTCCAGCAATACCTGGACAGCAATCCGCGGGGCAAGAACGGTCGCATCAACTATGACCTACAACGGCACTTCGGCATCTCGCCAGATGAGCTTCGCGAGCGGTTCGCGTTCTACTTCAACAGGTTCGACGTACGGCCCGAATAATCTGCGACAAAGATGAAAGAGACGTCAGCGATGAGTACCGACGCGCACCAGTTCGAACCGGTGTTTCGCAGCCGGCCCGGTGCCGACGCGATGCGCCCCGCGGCAGCCGAAACAGCCGAACAGATCGCCCCGGGCCTGTGGTGCTCGCCAGGTCTGTCGAACGCCTACCTGCTAACCACCGGCGAGGGCCGGGTGATCATCAACACCGGGATGGGCTTCGAGGGACCGGTGCACCGGGCGAACTTCGACGCTGTTGACTCCTCGCCGGTGCGCTACATTATCTTCACGCAGGGTCACGTCGACCACGTCGGTGGCCTCGACAGCGTACGCGACCCCGATACAACGGTTGTCGCGCAAGCTAACTGGACTTCCTGGCGCGACGACAACGAGCGCCTAATCCCGTATCGGGCCAGCCGCAGCGCATTTGCCTTCAAAGACACCCTGGCAACCGGTATCCAGGCGATTCAACGGCGCCTGGGTACCAAACGCCTGGCCGGCCAGAGCGTGCCCAGCGTCGATCTCGACTTCGAGGACACGCTCACTTTGCAGGTCGGGGGCCGGCGGATGGAGCTGATATCGGTGCCCGGCGGGGAGACCACCGATTCTCTGGTGGTATGGCTGCCGGACGAACGGATCTGTCTGTGCGGAAATACTTTCGGCCCGACGTTTGGCCATATTCCCAACCTCGTCACCATGCGCGGCGACCGGTATCGAGACGCTCTGACCGCTGTCGCGTCAGTCGAACGGGTGCGCAATCTGCAGCCCGAGCTCCTGGTGACCGGCCACTTTGAACCGATCACGGGAGCCGACCGCATAAATGCCGAGTTGATCCGGCTGCGCGACGCTATCCAGTACATTCACGATCAGACTGTCGCGGGGATGAATGCCGGCAAGGACGTCCAGACTCTGATGCGCGAAGTCACCTTGCCCGCGGAATGCGAAGTGGGCCAGGGCTACGGGAAGGTCGCCTGGGACGTCCGGGCCGTCTGGGAGAACTACTCGGGCTGGTTCCACCACCGGTCAACGACCGAGCTTTATCCGGTCGGCTTCGATGCCGTCACCGCCGACGTGGTCGAATTGGCGGGCGCCGACGCGCTCGTGGATCGGGCGCGGTCACACCTGCGCGCGGGCCGCCCGCTGCACGCCATCTACCTGGCCGAGCTGGTCCCCGCGGACCATCGAGCGGCGCGCGCGGTACTGCGGGAAGCGCACGAAATGCTGTTGGCCGACAGCACCAACTTCTGGGAGTGCGCCTGGCTCAGGCAACAAATAGCGAGCAACTCTTGACGGAAAGGTACGGATCATGACATTCGCATTGCGGCCCGAGGACTACTACCACACCGGCATCATCGTGCCCGACCTCGATGACGCGATGGCCCGGCTCAGCGCGCTGGCCGGCTATCGCTGGATCACCCCGCTGACGTATACGCTGCCCTTCCGCACGACGGCCGGGACCCGCGAGCTCACCTCGAGGTTCGTCTACTCGCTGGACAGTCCGCATGTCGAATTGGTCCAGGAGGTTCCCGGATCTGTATGGGTGGGGGCGCCCGGCAACTCCATCCACCACCTCGGCTACTTCGTCGACGATCTCGCCGAATCCGCCCGAATGCTGGAGGCGAACGGCTTCACCTTCGAAGCGACTGCCGACGTCTCACCACCGGATCTGGCCCTGTTCGCCTACTACGTCGACGCCTTCGGAACCCGCATTGAGATCGTCGATCGCGCACTGTTTCCCGACTTTCCCGCGTTCCTGCAGTCGCAAGTGCCTGCTGAAGCCTGAGCGGAGGCCGCAGATGTTGCTGACGGTGTTGCGCTTCAACTTCGCCTCGCCGCAGGGAGAACCGCGGACGCAGGGCCAACTGATTTCGGCTGCGCTCGAATTGGCGCAGTGGGGTGAGTCGCGGGGAATCACCATGGTCAGTGTCGATGAGCATCACGCGACCGGGCATGGCTGGAGCTGCAATCCAATCATGGCTGCGGCGATGTTCCTGGCGCGAACCGAGAGGCTGATCGCCAGCGTGGACTGTGCGCTTGGACCGTTGTGGAATCCGGTCAGGCTGGCCGAAGACATCGCGCTCGTTGACAACATGAGTCGAGGCCGGTTGCACACCACGGTGGGTCTTGGCTACCGCACCGTCGAATACCAAACGCTCGGAGTGGATTTCAGCCAGCGCGGCAAGCTGATGGACAGCCTGGTCGAGCGAATGCTGTCCGTGTGGTCGGGCGATGATTCCGACGTGGGAGTCTGCGCCGGCACCCGGACCCGGCCGCATCCGCCGCTGTACATCGGTGGCGGCGCGCGTGCCACGGCGCGCCGCGCGGCGCGTTTCGGGCTGCCGCTCAGCCTGGCCGACCACCTGCCCGACATCGAGGCCTACTTTCGCGAACTGTGCGCCCAGGCCGGCATCACTCCATTTGTCATCATGCCCGGGCCGGTCAATCGCGGGATGGTCTACCTGCATGAGGATCCGGACCGAGCGTGGGCAGAGCTCGGCGATTACATCCTTTGGGAGGCAGTCACTTACGGTGGATGGTCAAGTGACGAACGATCCCTCATGCACCTGCCCGGGGTCCAAACGCTGGACGAGGTCAAGGCGTCAGGGCGGTACCGGTTTCTGACTCCCGACCAGCTCATCACGGAAGTCCGCGACGCAGAAGACTACGGGCCGCTCGTGTTGCACCCGCTGGTGGGTGGGATGCCGGTCGACGAAGCGTGGAAGTCGGTCCAGCTCCTCACCGACACCGTGCTACCCGCCCTGACGTGAAGGCGGTTTGGTCAAAGCTCCAACTGCTCCGGCGGTGTCCAGCTACTCACCTGAAGTGGAAGTGAGACCACGTCGGTGCCGCCGTTCACTACGATCACCCAGCGGCCATCAGATGGGAGTTTTACGGTGAGATCGAAGAATGCGAAGCCCGGGAACTCGCCGATGGAAGCCTCTGGTACTTCGAACTCTTGCTCGAGTGGCTCTTCGAGTGTGGGGGGCCTGATCTCGACGGCTACCCGCCGCGCGTCCGAATCCTCGCCATCGGCCCGCGTCAGCACCACGAGTATGAATTGAGCCCACCGGTCGGGGCCGACCGTGTACCGGGACAGCACGCCGCCCTGCACGTTGAGTTTGTTGTCTACCGTCGCCGCCGCTTCGGCCAGGAACGCCCCCGTCATGATCACACGCGTAACCTACCTCGCAAACGGCCGAATCGGTACGGGGTCACTTATGGCATGACCTCGGCCCAGTGCATGTGTCCGTCGAAGTCCAGCGATGTGGCCCACGCGCGGTACCGATCCCGGAGGGCTAGATAGCCGTCCTCGTCGCCGCGCGCCCTCGCCAGCAAAGTGCGCAGCCGCAGCACCATGATGTCGCGCGCGACCCACCCGTCGCCAGGTGTCGCCGCCACGCCGCGGCGGGGATGGAAGAGTTCATTCAGACTTCTCGCCTGGGAGCGCGATACTAAGCATGTGTCTGAACGCAATGTGTTGGGCGGCGAGCTGGAAACATGCTGCACTGATCCCCTCACCGGCTTCTATCGCGATGGTTGCTGCTCGACCGGACCCGAGGACTTAGGCCGGCACACCATTTGCGCGGTAGTCACCGCCGAGTTCCTGGAACATCAGCGTTCTATCGGCAACGACTTGCTGACGCCCGTCCCCGAATACCAATTTCCTGGCCTGCTGCCTGGCGACCGCTGGTGCGTCACCGCCCTGAACTGGCTACGGGCCCACCAGGATGGTTGCGGAGCCCCGGTGGTGTTGGCGGCTACTCACGAGCGCACGCTCGAGGTCGTGCCCCTCGAGACACTGCGGGAACACGCCGTCGACGTTCCCGACGATCTGGCTAATTTGTAAACAGAACTGGATCCGCCACGATGACGCTGGCCGCCACGTCGCCGGTACGCGTGGCTACGAACGGGGTTCGATACACCGTTCCTTGAGTGCCGCATCCACTGCTGAGGATGGTGCCGATCTGAAGGCCTCTCAACGTGCCGTCGGGCTGCGGCTCCCATGACCAAAGGCGGGTCTCGTCATCGCGGCCCGGTTGGTTGGTTTTTTAGCACTCCATTGGCGCCAGAAGGGTAGGCCTGCCCTGCCAATGACCCTCGCTAAATTTCAGAACACTCGTCGTTCCAGTGCCCTCCTGCTGATTCGATTCGGCCAACTTGGAACCCGCCAACGACTTGTCCGCTTGCTCCAAGGCAGCGCGCGGAAGGGGTTTGACGTCGCGATGCAGCAGCCCGCACCGGTGGGCGTAGTCAAGTGCTCGGGCAACCGGAACCCGCGATCCGCCGTTGTCGCCTCTGGCAGGATTTTCAGCGCGTCGCGACGCGGCAATCTGGGGCGCTGCGCCAGGTAGACCTCGCTCATCCCACCACGGCCGAGCAACCGAAGGATGGTGTACCCGGCGAAAGTCTCACCGCTCGCGCGGTTTATGTTTCGGGGCGAGACCAACCCGTCAGGGCACGTCCGTGGAGTACAGCCACGCGTCCCACAGCGGGCCCAACGGCTCGTCGCAGTAGCTGGCAGCCAGATCGGTGAAGTCCTCGGTTACGGCCGTGCCGTGGCGATACCGCACCGTCCAATCCTTAAGCAGTGCAAAGAATTTCTCGTCGCCGAGCCGCCCGCGCAACGCGTGCAGGGTCAGCGCGCCGCGCTTGTACACGCGGTCGTCAAACATCCGGCGCGGTCCGGGATCGGTGAGCAGCAGGTCTTGCGCCTGATGGCGCAGGCGTGCGTGGTGCTGGCGGGCGAGGGCGTCGGCGCTGGGCCCGCCACTGCCTTCGGACCACAACCACTCCGCGTAGCACGCGAATCCCTCGTGCAGCCAGATGTCGCGCCATTGGAACGCGGTCACCGAGTTACCGAACCACTGATGCGCCAGTTCGTGGGCGATCAGCCTTTCGCTGGCCCCATCGCAGTGATTGGCGCCGAAGATCGAAATTCCCTGGGCTTCAAGCGGTATCTCGAGGACGTCATCGGTGACGACGACGGTGTACGCGTTCTCCAGCGGATACGGACCGAACAGCTCGATGAACAACTCCATCATCTCTGGTTGGCGGGCGAAGCTGCGCTCGAAGTCGCTACGCAAGCGTGCGGGCAACGCCGCCTGTATCGGCACCGGCGTCGTCGCCAACTGTGCCATCTCGTACACGCCGATCTGCAAGGTGATCAGGTAGGTCGACGTTGGTTCGGGTTGTTCGTAGGTCCAGACGGTCTGCGAGGACCGCGCCCTCCGCGAGACCAACTTGCCGTTTGCGACCACCCGGTAACGGCTTTCGGTGCTGATCCTGATGTGAAAGCTGGCCTTCGCGCTGGGATGGTCGTTGCACGGGAACCACGACGCGGCGCCATTGGGCTGCCCGGCAACCAGCACGCCATCGGCCAATTCCTCGAAACCGACATCGCCCCACAGCGATCGGAGTGGTGTGGGTGCGCCACCGTAGCCCACCACGATCGACAGCGCCGCGCCAGCCGACAATTTCGATGCCAGCCGGATGAGCAATTTACCGCCGCGACAGGAGAACTGGGCGGCGCGTTTGCCATTGACTGACACCTTCGACACGGTCAGTGCGGGGGACAGGTCGAGCGTGAACTCCTGCAGCTCGCTCAGCGTCACTGCCGTGATAGTCGCGGACCCGTACAGCCGGTTGATCGAGACCTTGTACTCCAGATCCAGCTCGTAGCGCGACACCCGATAACCGGGGTTGCCGTTTTTCGGCAGGTACTCGTCGACCACAACGCCTTTCAAGGGCTTGGGTTTCACGCCGCGGTGACCTGGTCGCCGCGCTCCGACGACTTCTTGCCGGCTGCCTTTTTGCGGCCGGGCTCCCACGGTCTGATCGGATTGCCCTGCCACCGCGTCGATGGCGGCACTTCGTCGCCGCGCACCACCAGCGACGCGGGCCCGACGGTAGCTCCGGAGCCCAGCCGGGCGGCGGGCAGCACAACGCAATTCGGGCCAAGGGTTGCACCGGCCTCCAGCACGACACTGTCCATCCGCATGATCCGGTCGTGGAACAGGTGTGTCTGCACCACACAGCCCCGGTTGACCGTGGCGCCCCTGCCGAGCGTGACCAGATCCGCCTCGGGCAGCCAATAGGTTTCGCACCAGGCGCCACGCCCGACGCGGGCCCCCAGCGCCCGTAGCCACATGTTCATTACCGGCGTCCCGCTGGCCGCGCGGGCGAACCATGGCGCCGCGACCGTTTCGACGAATGTATCGGCAACCTCGTTGCGCCACACGAACGACGACCACAGCGGAAACTCGCCGGCCCTAATCCGGCCGACCACAAGCCATTTCGCGGCGACGGTGATACCACCGGCAATCGCGCCCGCCGCCAGCAATACCAGCCCACCGCAGAGCGCCGCCCACCAGATGCCGTAAATCCTTGTCAGCGCTTGCAATGCGCCCAGCACCGCCAGCCCGATCGCGACCGTCACGATCATCGGCAGTAACCGGAACGTCTCCACCACCGCCCGCATCGCCTTCAATCTCAGCGGCGGACTGTAGGTAGTCGCCGCGTCGGCCTCCGCGGGGCGCCGGCGGAGCCGCATCGGTGGGCTGCCCAGCCACGACGAGCCGCGCTTGGCTTTTGCCGGTGTGGCCGACAGCACCGCGACCAGTCCGTCTTCGGGGACCCGGCGGCCGGGTTGGGTGATGCCCGAGTTGCCCAGGAACGCGCGCTTGCCGACCGTGGTCTTGGCCGCGTAGATCCAGCCGCCGCCGAGTTCGTACGACGCCACCAACGTGTCGTCGGCCAGAAAGGCGCCGTCCTCGATCACTGCGAACTTAGGCGTGAGCAAAACGGTGGAGATCTCAGTGCCGTGGCCGACCTTGGCGCCGAGCAGCCGCAGCCACATCGGTGTCAGCATGCTGGCGTACACCGGGAACAGGTAATTGCGCGCGGCGTCCATGAGCCGCTCCGTTGTCCACAGCTGCCACCCGGTCCGGCTGCGTACGGGGTGGTAGCCCTCCCGCAGTCCGAATGACAGCGTGCGCACCGCGATCACCGTTAACAGCGCGTATGCCGCGAATCCGGCCAGCGCCGCTAGCGGGGCCCACGCCAATGCCGGCAGCATCGCCTGCGACAGCCGATGGGTGTGGTGGACGGCCACTCCGATCACCGCAAGGCCGGTCGCGACGGCGACCAGCGGCAGAGCGCCAAGCAGTAGCGACGTCAGCCCGTACACGGCGACCCAATGGCTTCTGCGTGCCGGCCGTTCGTCGGGCCACGGGTGGTTGACTCGGCCCGACTTCTCCGCGGGCGAGCCCTTCCAATACTGGCCGTTTTTGATCTTGTCGCGCACGCCCGAGCCGGGTGCCACATCAGCGTTCTTGCCGACGATCGCGCCGGGCAACAGGGTGGTGCGGGCGCCGATCGTCGAGTCGTCGCCGATCGTGATCGCGCCGACGTGGAACGCGTCCCCGTCGATCCAATGCCCGCTCAGGTCGACTTCTGGTTCGACGGCACTGCGGTGCCCCAGCGTCAACAACCCGGTGATCGGTGGCATCGAGTGCAGATCCACGCCCTTGCCGATGTTGGCGCCGAGTGCGCGGGCGAAGTACACCAGCCATGGCGCGCCGGCCAGGTTCTGCGCGCCACAAGCCTCGGTCAGCCGCTCGACGAACCACACCCGCAGGTGTACCGACCCACCGCGGGGATAGGTACCCGGCTTGACGTTTGGCAGCAAGGTGCGCGCGAACAACACGGCGATGCCCAACCGACCCAGCGGAGTGACGAACAGGGCGAACGCCGCGCCGACGAGCCACCAGTTCACCGCCACGGTCCACGGCACCACATGCAGCGCGCGGGCCACGTTGTTGCCCAGCGCGAGCCAGGTCAGCCACGGCAGTGCGACCAGCGTCGCCAGCGGCACCGAAAGCAGAATCTGGACAGCCTGGGTCAGCCGTGGGGTTGGTCGCACCGTGCGTTCGGTGACCGGCGGCGGCGGATCAAGCTCGTCGAGGAAGCCGGCCAGCGAGCCGAGCCGGGGATGGTCGTACAGGTCGGCGACGGTGACTTGCGGATACTGCTGCCGCAGCGCGGCGACGAGTTGCGCGGCGGCGAGCGAGCCACCGCCGAGCGCGAAGAAATCCGCTTCCGGACCACCGACAGCCGCCCCGAGCAGATCCCGCCACAACCCGGCCAGCCAGCCCGCCGTGCCCTCGAGTTCAACGGTCTCCTCCGCGCCGGAGTTGTTCGGGCCACCCGGCGGTGGCCACGGCAGCGCGTCCCGGTCGACCTTGCCCGACGTGCGGGTGGGCAGCTCGTCGACCTGGACCAGGCGGGGTACCAGCGCGGCGGGTAGCTGCTCGGCGAGCAGCTTGCGCGCCGCCGCGATGTCGAAGGACGGATCGGCGCTGACCAAATAGCCAACCAGCAGCGGAGTTCCGGTGGCGGTGTGGCGTACCGCGGTCGCGCCGCCGCTGACGCCCGGCAGATGCACCAGCGCGGAGTCGACCTCGCCCAGCTCGATTCGGCGCCCCCCGACCTTGACCTGGTCGTCGCTTCGGCCGCAGAAAAACAGCCCGTCGCGTTCCATCCGAACCAGATCACCGCTGCGGTAGGCGCGTTCCCAGCCCAGGGTCGCCATGGGGGCGTACTTCTCTGCGTCCTTGTCTTCGTCCAGGTAGCGGGCCAGCCCCACGCCGCCGATCACCAGCTCGCCCACCTCGCCGTAGCCGACCGGTTGGCCGTCGGCGTCGACGACGGCCAGGTCCCAACCCGGCAGCGGCACCCCGATGCTGATCGGTGCACCACCGGTGAGGATGGCCGCGCACGCAACCACGGTCGCCTCGGTCGGGCCGTAGGTGTTCCACACCTCCCGGCCCTCGACCGCAAGCCGCTCCACGAGCTCCGGAGGGCAGGCCTCACCGCCAAAGATCAACAGCCGCACCGCTTCCAACGCCTCCGCGGGCCACAGCGACGCGAGCGCCGGCACCGTCGACACCACGGTCACGTCGCGCGTCACCAACCAGGGACCGAGGTCCATCCCGCTGCGCACCAGCGATCGCGGGGCCGGAACCAGGCACGCGCCGTGGCGCCAGGCCAGCCACATCTCCTCGCAGGACGCGTCGAAAGCCACCGACAGCCCGGCAAGAACTCTGTCTCCGGGTCCAATCGGATTGTCGCGCAGGAATATCCGCGCCTCAGCATCAACGAAGGCGGCGGCGTTGCGGTGGGTCACCGCCACACCTTTCGGCGTGCCCGTGGATCCGGAGGTGAAGATGATCCACGCGTCGTCTCGGGTCAGCGGAGCGGCAGCCCGCCAGCCGCGCGATGAGCCGGGGCCCCGCAGCAGCCCGGCTTCAGTGATGATTGCGACGACGCCGGCCTCACCGAATACCAGTTCCGCGCGTTCGTCGGGATCGTCGGCGTCCACCGGCACGTAGGCCGCGCCGGTGGCCAGCGTGGACAGAATTGCCACGTAAAGCGCATAGCTGCCGGACGGCATCCGGATCCCGATCCGGTCGCCGCGGCCGATTCCCCGTGCGGCCAGCCATTCGACGCTGGCCTCGATATCACCGATCAGCTCGCTGTAGGTGAGTTGCACGGAGCCGTCGTCGATGGCCGCCGCGTCCGGGAACCGGGCGGCGGTTTCGTGAATGATCTCGATCAGCGTCCGCGGGCTGGGGGCAGCGGCCGACAACGTGTATTGCGCAGGGATCTGGGGCATCGCCACTTAAACTTAGTGCTTAGTGCCGGAAGTTAGCGCCGCTGCTCCAGCCATCCGGCCAGCGAGCGCCCAGCCTCCAGGACATGTCGCTCGGCGATCACACGGGCCCGCTCGACGTCTTTGTCGGCCAGTGCGTCGAGCAGCTGTTGGTGCTCGTCGAGCGAATGCTTCTCGTGATCGGGAAACACGGCGAGAAAGTTGCTCGGCACTACGCGGGCCGCCTGCTTGATCTGGGTCAGCAGCCGCGGGGAGTGCGCGGCGCGGTGAATCTTTTGGTGAAAATGCCAGTTGGCCTCGCCGATGCTGTCGTCGCCGGACCGTGCCACCACGTCGGCCGCCAGCTCTCGCAACGTCTCGAGTTCGTCCGGCTCAATCCGCTCGGCCGCCCAGGCCGCCGCCTGCCCGGTCAGCACACCGAGGATGGTGAAGCTGTCCACAACGTCGTCGGGACTGATGCCGATCACTGTCACGCCACTGCGCGGGGCGACTTCGACCAATCCTTCGAAGGAGAGCTCCAGTAATGCCTCGCGCACCGGGGTCCGGCTGGTGGCGAACTCCTCGGTGATCGCGTCGAGGTCGATCCGTGCACCTGCCGGCAGGGCACCGGTGAGAATGCGGTCTCTGAGCTCACGGGCTGCGCGCTCCCGCACGGTACCGGAGATGTCCATCCCGGAGGAAGAAGCCATCCAGGCACTATATCAAACTAGACACCTAGCATTTGAAATCTAAAATATCAGATGTTACGTTTCGCTTATGGCATCACGAAAAGACAAGATGGCGCTCGTAGCGTTCATGCAGGCGGGCAGCACCTCGGTGTACGCGGGCTCGTGGCGGCACCCTGCGACCGAGCACGGCTACCTCGACGCGTCTTACTACGCGAAAATCGGACGCCAGCTGGAAGAGGGCTGCTTCGACCTGATGTTCTTCGACGACCGCCTGGCGATGCCTGGGGTCTACGGCGGATCGGTGGCCGAAGCGGTGTACTACGGTGCCCGACCGGTCAAGCTCGACCTTGGCGTGATTCTCGGGGTGCTGGCGCAGGCCACGTCGCGAATCGGCCTGGGCGCGACGTACTCCACCACGTACTACGCGCCGTTTCACGTGGCCCGAACCTTCGCCACGCTCGACCATCTGTCGCGTGGTCGAGCCGCCTGGAATGTGGTCACCTCGGTCAACGACAGCGAGGCGCAGAACTTCGGCGTCGACGCCCATATGGGTCACGACGAGCGCTACGACCGGGCCGACGAGTTCATGGACGTGGTGGCCGGTTTGTGGGACACCTGGGAAGACGACGCGATCCTGCATGACCGGATTTCCGGTCAGTACGCCGACCCCACCAAGGTGCACGAGCTGCGGCACGTCGGAAAGTACTTCTCCGCGCGCGGACCGCTGACTGTGCCGCGCACCCCGCAGGGTCGGCCGGTCATCATCCAGGCCGGTTCTTCGGGGCGGGGTCGCGAATTCGCCTCCCGATGGGCCGAATTGATCTTCACCGGCGACCCGGGCATCGAAGTCGCACGTAGCCACTACACGGATCAGAAGGAACGCATCGCCGAGGCTGGGCGCGATCCGAGCGCGGTTCGCATCTGCCCGATGGCCTATGCCGTCGTGGGCGAGTCAGAGGCCCACGCCAAGGAGCGGGAAGCGCTGTTCCTCAACGATCTGGTTCACCCCATGGCATCGCTGACGCTCCTATCGGAGTTGATGAACTACGACTTCGCCAAACACGATCTCGACGACCCGGTAACCGATGAACTCATCGCATCGGTCTCTGGTATCCGCGGGCTGGTGCAGAACCTGCGCACGCACATTTCTTCGCAGGGCGGGAGCGACACTGTGACGCTGCGCGACCTCGCCGGCCACCGCGCAACCCTCCTACAGGGCCCACGCTTCGTCGGCACCGGTGAGCAGGTCGCCGATCAAATGGCCGACTGGTTCGAAAGCGGTGCATGCGACGGCTTCGTACTGGCGGCAACCCATCTGCCCGGCGCGTTTGAGGACGTGGTGCGTATGGTGGTCCCGGAACTGCAGCGGCGCGGGCTGTTCCGTACCGAGTACGAGTCGTCGACGCTGCGGGGACACCTTGGGCTGCAACGACCTTCGAATACCGGGATGGGCGCCAGTGTCAATGCTTGACGGCGTGCGAGTGCTCGACCTCGCCAGCTTGGCCGCCGCTCCGCTGGTCGCGACCTATCTGGGCGAGTTCGGCGCCGACGTGATCAAGGTCGAAGAACCAAAAAATGGCGATCCGATCCGCGGTTGGGGCAACCAGCGTGACGGCGTCGGGTTGATGTGGAAGTCGATAGCGCGCAACAAGCGATCCATCACGCTGGATCTGCGCTGCGCCGAGGGTCAGGCGCTGGTGCGCCGCCTGGTGGAGCACGCAGACGTCGCCATCTTCAACACCCGGCCGCAGACATTGCGCAAGTGGGGCCTGGACTACGAGAGCCTGCGCGCGGTCAACGACCGGATCGTGATGCTGCACATCACCGGTTACGGGTTGACCGGGCCGAAAAGCGAGCGCCCGGGGTTCGGCACGCTGGGGGAAGCGATGAGCGGATTCGCGCACATCACCGGCCAGGCCGGCGGACCGCCCACGCTCCCACCGTTCATGTTGGCCGACGGGGTCGCGTCGTTGAATGCCGCGTACGCGGTCCTGATGGCGCTCTATCACCGCGATGTGCACGGTGGACCGGGGCAATTGATCGACATCAACCTCATCGATCCGCTGGCCCGGTTGCTCGAGCAAACGCTGTTGAGCTACGACCAGTTGGGGTTGGTGCCCGAGCGGTCCGGCAACCGGTGGGACATCTCGGCGCCGCGGAATACCTACCGCACCTCAGATGGACGGTGGCTGGCCATGTCCGGCAGTTCACCGGCGCTGGCGCTGCGGGTGTTCAAGGCGATCGGCCGCGACGACCTGGTGACCGAACCCGACTTCTCGGACCCGCAGCGGAGACTGGCGCGGGCCCCGGAGGTTGATGCGGTCGTGGCGGATTGGGTTGCCACCAAGACCCTTTCAGAGGCGATGGCGGTCTTCGAAAAGCACGAAGTGGCCGCGGCACCCGTCTATGACATCAGCGACCTGGTCGGCGACGAGCAGCTCGCGCACCGTGGGGTGTTCATCTCCGTCGAAGACGAGCAGCTGGGGCCGATGACGGTGCAGGCTCCCGTTCCGCGTTTCTCATCGGCGGTCGGCAAGGTCGGCCATCTAGGGCCGCGGCTCGGTGAACACAACGCCGAGGTGTACGGCGAATTGCTGGGTCTGAGCCAAGACGACATTGACGACCTGCGCGCCCGTGGCGTGTTGTGACAGAAAGAGATTGATGACTGATCTGCTGCGTCGCTCCGAGCTCGCGGTGCCCGCGAGTAACGACAACATGTTCGAGAAGGGCGCGCGCAGCGGCGCGGACCTGGTGTTCCTGGATCTCGAGGATGCGGTGCCCGCGGCATTCAAAGAGGAGTCGCGCGCCAAGGCGATCAGCGCTCTCAATGACATCGACTGGGGGCGCACCGCGCGCGCCATCCGGATCAACGGCCTGGACACCCAGTGGTGCCACGACGACATTATCGAAGTGGTGACCAGGGCCGGCGAGAACCTAGACACCATCATCATTCCGAAGGCGTGCAAGGCTCGTGACGTCTGGTGGGTTGATCTGCTCCTCACCCAGTTGGAGTTGAAACTAGGCCTGAACAAACGCATTCGGCTCGAGGTGCTCATCGAAGAAGTAGAAGGCCTGGCCAACGCCGAAGAGATCGCGGTGGCCAGCCCCCGGTTGGACGCATTGATCTTCGGGGTTGGCGACTTCTCGCTATCCCAGGGTGCACGGGTGGACACCAACTTCGACCCGATTGGCGAATACCCGGGTGATATGTGGCAATACGCGCGGAGCAAGGTGATCGTGGCAGCTCGCATCGCGGGCATCGACGCGATCGACGCGCCCTATCCCGACTACAGGAACGTGTCGGGGTACGAGCGCGACGCGCGGCGAGCATCGTTGATGGGTTACACCGGCAAGTGGGCGATACACCCCGACCAGGTGCCCATCGCGAACGAGGTTTACGCACCGACGGCCGACGAGATCGCCCGCGCCGAAGCCAATGTCGCCGCCTACCGGGAGGCCGAGGCCAGGGGCCGCGGCGCGGTCGGGGTCAACGGTGTGCTGGTGGATGCAGCGCACGTGAAGATGGGCGAGCAGACCCTGGCGCGTGCGGCGCTAATCAACGCCAGCCGTTAGATCCGTTTCGGCTTCTGCCGAACGCAACGCGACTACCATCCTGCGAATGGCGCAGAGTGTCAAGGTTCCACCCGGTCTTGTTGGCGGCGACGTCGACGAGGGGTACGGCAAGGTTGCCGACGCCTTCCGCCGCAACCTGAACAGCGGTAACGAAGTCGGCGCCGCGTTCTCCGTCTATCGCGATGGCCGCAAGGTCGTCGATCTGTGGGGCGGCTACCGTAACGGGATCACCCGAGAGCCGTGGCAACATGACACCCTCGTCAACGTGTTCTCGACCACGAAAGGTGTTGCTTCCCTTGCTGTCGCGGTGGCTGCCTCCCGCGGACTCATCTCCTATGACGCCAAAGTGGCCGATTACTGGCCGGAGTTCGCGCAGGCCGGCAAAGCGGCGATCACCGTAAGGCAGTTGCTTGCGCATCAGGCCGGGCTATCTGCGATCAAACCGCCGCTGACATTGCAGGACATGGCCGACCCGTCGGCCATGTCGGCGAAGCTCGCGGCGCAGGCGCCCGCGTGGGCCCCGGGGACGCGGCATGGCTATCACGCCGTCACGCTGGGTTGGTACGAAGGCGAACTGATCCGTCGAACCGACCCGGCGGGGCGCTCACTTGGCCAGTTCTTCGCCGAGGAACTCGCCCAGCCGCTTGGTTTGGACTTCTATATCGGTTTGCCGGCCTCGGTGGACCGTGGTCGCGTGGCGCTTTTGGATACCTGGTCCCCGGCCACGATGCTGCTGCACCTCAACTCGTTGCCGCCACGGTTCGTGGCATCGTTCCTCAGCCCGTTCGGCCTGAGCGCGCGGTCGCTGGTCATCGCCAAAGGGATCAGTCGTATGGAGCACTTCAATCGTGACGAGCTACGCGTCGTCGAAATGCCCGCCGCCAACGGCACCGGTACCGCACAGTCGGTGGCAAAACTGTACGGCAGTGCGGCCACCGGCGGATCTGAGATCGGTTTGAGTTCAGCTGTCTTGGATGCGCTCGAGAAGCCGGCGGTGCCTCCGACGAACGGGCTACACGACAAGGTGCTGCACATCGAGTCGATATTTTCCCTGGGGTTTTGCAAGCCCGTCCCGATCTGTGTTTTCGGATCCTCGGGCAACGCGTTCGGGACCCCGGGGGCGGGCGGCTCGTTCGGATTCGCGGACCCCGACACCGGCATCGGATACGGGTACGTGATGAACAAGATGGGCTTTCACTTGGTCAGCGATCCCAGGGAAGTTGCGCTCCGCAACGCTCTGTTCCGCGACACCCTAGGCGCCAGGCCGCAAGCTTAGCCTGCGCGACCCGACTTCCGTTTCCAATGCGGGCTCTTGACCGCTTCAAGGGCGTCGGTGACGTAACGGTCGAGGGGCCGCGGAGTCATAGCTTGGCGAACCCATTGCTGGAAGCCGAAATCGGCTGCGGAAAAAGCGAGTTGGACCAGTAGACCAGGACGGATATCGGTGTGTGTGTTCGCACCCATGCGTCCGGCGATCAGTTTCATCGCCCGGTCCCTATCGGCGGACGTGTGGATAGTGGCCTTGTCCAACAGGTCAGGCGCGCTTAGCAGGGCTTCCCGCCACTCTTCGCAGTCGGCCTGATCAAATGACCGGGTCCGTGTGACTATGGCGTTGATCAACGCGACATCGGGTGACTCGGCGGCGGGTCGCCGTTCGAGCAGGTTGACAATTGCGGCGTCACCGTGGCGAACGGGCGCAAGCAGCAGCTCCTCCTTGGTCGGCACGTGCCGAAAGAACGTGCGCGGCGAAACGCCTGCGGCAGTGGCGATTTCCTCCGTTGTCACGTCGTCATATCCGCGTTCCACGAACAGCCGGAACGCCGCCCGCCTGATATCCGCCTGGATCTGCGCCCGCTGCCGATCCCGCAACGACTCGCCTGTGGCGTTCATCGGAAGACACCGATCCCGCCGTCGACGTGGATGGTCTGCGCGGTGATGAACGACGCGTCGGTGCTGAGCAGGAAAGCCACCAGCGCGCCGACGTCGGTGTGAACATCCCCGATGCGCTTCATCGGGATGCGTCGGACTGCCTTCGCGTAATCGTCGGGTGCGAACTGTTTCCATAGTTTGACGCCGTCTGACTCCGCGAACGGGCAGATGACGTTGACGCGGATGTTGTCCGGCCCCCACTCCAGGGCGGCGACCTTCGAGAGCCCGCGGATGGCCTCCTTTGCGGCGGCGTAGCCGCCCCACTTCAGATCGCCACCGGTGCCCGTGCCCGAGCCGAGGTTCACGATCGACCCGCCGCCGGCCTCGACCATCAACGGATATACGGCCTGCATGAGCAGGAATGTCGCGCGGGGGCCGACCTCGTAACCGAGCGCCAGGTCGCCGGTGGTGATATCAACGAATGCCTTGGGTTCGTTGGTGGCGATGGCATTGTTGACCAGGCCGTGCACCGTGCCGAATGCGTCGACCGCCGCCGCTACGATCCGCTGCGCGTTGTCCGGGTCCCGCAGATCGGCGACCAGCATCTCAACCCGGCCGGCAGTGCTGAGCTCGGTGGTTGTCGTGTCCAGGACGTCGGCCTGGATGTCGACCAGGAACACCGACGCACCGCGTTCGAGCAGAGCGGCGGCGATGCCCTTGCCTACGCCTTGCGCGGCACCGGTGACGATGGCGACATGACCGCGCATCGAGTCGGGGTGGGTATAGCTGGGGGGGAGCATTTCAGTCATTTGACGGGTCCCATCTGTAGCCGCACGCCGCGGTGCATCTCGTAGGTGCTGCGAACGCCGTTGGGCAATTCGATGAACTCGACGGGCGTCCCGTCCGGGTCTTTGACGAAAAACATACGAACTCCGCCGATTTCGAAAGGTGCCTGGTCGGGGGCGTAGCCGGCCGCAGCGATGCGGCAGTGAGTGTCATCGAGGTCGATCACCGACAACGACACGTTATGGATGCCGGCGATGCTGCGACGTGCCGGCTCGGCGGGGGCAGGGTTGACGGCAGGTTTGGGTCCGAGCGAGAGCAGCTCGACCATCAATCCGCCCAGCAGGCCGCCGACGACCCGGCCCTCCTGCTTACGGGTCGCGTGTAGCACCGCGTCGAAAGGCTCACCGGAGATGAGGGTCTCGAAGACGACCTCCATGCCGAGCGCATCGCGATAGAACGCGAGCGCCCGATCCATGTCGGTAACCCCGACGACGAGGTGACAGAAGGAAACGTCGGTCAGGACGGTCATGGTTTCAGCGGGCGAGATTCGGAGCCGGACGCCCGGCGAACAACGGCAGGTCTAAGTAGGTCTTGATGCCGGGCTCGGCAGCGCAGACATCTGGAATGGCATTCACGCAGTGGTTTGCCGTTACCACGACGCCCGGATTCTTCACCAGCCCTTCGGCGATCGTCTCGGGTTGCAGACCTTTGAAGGTGAGGCTCACGGTGGGGTCGCCGGTGATCTCGACTTCGAAGCGCTCGCCTCGTCCGCCGAAATTCCATGCTGGTTCCAGGTTTTCCTCGCCCATAAGCCAGTTGACCGCCGCAGTGATGACCGGCTCGCCGTCGACGAGGGCCTGCCAACGAAACCGGCGCGCCGCCACGGTCCCCTTGGTGATAGGGAAGGGGGCGTAGTCGATTTCGGAGGCCGCTACCGCGACGTCCTGAATGGTCCTGATGTTTGGCTCGATGCGAAATCCCATGTGGTCGGCAATCATTCGCACCGACTGCTTGAAGCCCGCCTCGAGCAGGCTTGCCATCGGTCCTTGCATGGCCTCCTCGGGCGTACCGCCGAAGCCCATGATGTGGCGCACCACGTCCGGGGCGTTGTAGGAGCGGATGTCGGAGAACTCTTCTGCGCGCACATGCGTGACCGCCGACGAGAGCCCAGACAGCATGAGCGGGAATCGCTCTGTAATGCCGCCCGGGTGGATTCCCGAGCCGTGCAGGGTCACCCCACCGGCGAGCGCAGCGTCGGCAACCGCTTTGTGGCGCGGGTTGCCCGGGTCCGGGTATACCCAGCCGACCGGGGTGACAACGTTCTTGCCGGACCGCAGGATGGCGATGACCTCTTCGTCATTGGGCACCAGCGGGCTGTACATGACGCAGTCGGCATCCAGGGCAAGCAGCTCATCGAGGCTGGAGGTGGCGGTGACGCCAAGTGCACCGGTTCCGATGATGTCACCGACGTCGAGACCATTCTTGTCGGCGCTGTGTACCCAGCATCCGGCCAGCTCGAGCTCCGGGTGATTCACCACGCACGCGATTGCGGCTTTGCCGACGCCTCCGGTCGCCCATTGGATGACACGAAGTTTGCCCGGGCTACTCACCGTTGACCTCCCGAATGGATGGAACGCAATTGAAATGGCACGGTATGACCGAATGGCAGTCACTGTCAATGGCCTGTAACCGGTCGTGCGCGAGCCGTCCTAGCCGGTTGCTTCCTGCTCGCGGAACTGGAGCGTGTCGAACAACTGGCCGCGGTTGAGTCTGCGGTGCAGTGGGGCGTTTGACTGAGGCAGTGGAAGCCTTGGTTCGCGGTCAGGGCGGTTTCGTAGTGGCGGTCGGCGCGGCGGCAGTGGTTGATCGAGCCGTTGGTGCGTTTAACCACGCATCGTCGCGGTTGGACGATGAACCCGTAGCCGGGTTTGGGCCCGGAGACCACGTCCACGGTGACACCGGCCCTGGCTGCGGGCCCGGCGACTGTCTGTCCGGTGTAGCCCTTGTCGACCAGGTCCGACATCGTTGCCTTCACTGGTCAGGGCTTCTGTCGGTGGGGTGTGGGACGCTGGCCGGTGATGGCTCGCTACACCACATTCCGGTTCTGCCTCGATCCCACGGTCGAGCAGTGCGAGGTGCTGGCCCGCCATGGCGGGGCGTCCCGGTTTGCGTTCAACCAGTGCCTACGCATCGTGAAAACCGCACTCACCCAACGCAAGACCGATCCGAGTATCGCGGTGCCGTGGACGGGTTTTGATCTGATCAACGCGTTCAACGCATGGAAGAAAACCGCGGAGGCGGGCCGGGTGTTCACGGTCGATTCGGGCGGCGTGGCTGACGCTACGGTGACAGGCCTGCCCTGGCGGCGTGAGGTGTGTCAGCAGGTGTTCGAGGAAGCCGCCGTCGACCTCGGTAAGGGATTGTCGGCGTGGTCGGATTCACGCTGCGGCAAGCGCAAAGGCAAACGGGTCGGCTTCCCGAGGTTCAAGAAGAAGACCGGGGACATTCCATCGTTTCGGCTGCGCAACAAACATCCCAAAGGCAAACCAGCGGCGATCCGCGTCGGCGACAACAGGCCCCGGTCGGTCACGCTGCCCGGCATCGGGCCGATCAAGGTGCACGATGACACCCGCCGACTGCGCCGCATGCTCGACAAAAACCGGGCGAAAGTCCTGTTCGCCACCATCAGTCGCCAGGGCGGCCGGTGGTGGATCTCGCTGAACGTCGAGGCTGCCGACCTGCACGTCAACCACCAACACCGGACCCGACCTGACGATGGTGGCGGTTGGGTGGGTGTGGACCGCGGCCTGTCGGCGTTTTTGGTGGCCGCTACCGCCGACGGTACCGAGGTCACCCGCATCAGTGATGCGCCCAAGGCGTTGTCCGCGGGGCTCAAACAGTTGCGACGGCTGTCGAAGTCGTTGTCACGCAAGCAGAAAGGATCACACAACCGCACCGATGCCGCCGCCCGGCTGGGCCGGTATCACCATCACGTCGCCAACGTCCGTCGCCATTTCCTGCATCAGGTATCCAACGAGTTGGTCAAGACCCACGACCGGCTCGTCATCGAAAACCTCAACGTGCAGGGAATGCTGGCCAACCACCGCCTCGCCAGGGCCATCTCCGATGCCAGCTGGTCAGAGTTCGCCCGGATCCTGGCCTACAAGCAGGCCTGGCGCGGCGGCCACCTCGTCGAAGCCGATCGCTGGTACCCCTCGACCCGCCTATGCCCCGCATGCGGGGTGGTCAACCGCGAGATGACGCTGGCCGATCGAGTGTTCACCTGCAGTTGCGGACATAATCGCCGACAGGGACACCAACGCCGCGGCCAATCTCGCCCACTGGGGTCACACCCACCAGTACGAAACCTCAATCGACCCCCGGACCCCCAAGCAACGGGGCCGGGACACCAAAGCCCGCCGACGGGATGGCGCTGACCAACACCCTCGTGTTGGTGAAACCAGCCCGAAAGACGCGGGAACCGACGTTCACACCGCACCCGCGGCCTGAACCGACGACGCCCGAGAAGGGCGGTGCCGAACACTCACCCGCGTTGTTCGACACGCTTTAATTGGTGGATGGAACTGATGATGCCCACCGATGCGATATTCCTGCTGGGGGAATCCCGCGAGCACCCTATGCATGTCGGTGGCCTGCAGTTGTACCAGCGGCCCGACGGTGCGGGCCCTGATTTCGTGCGGGAGTTCTACGAAAGCTTGCTCGCACAAAAGGATTTCCAGCCCACTTTCCTCAAGCGTCCGGCGACGTTTCTCGGCGGGATCGGGAGCCTGGGCTGGTCCTACGACAAGGACATCGACGTCGACTATCACGTCCGGCGAAAGGCGCTGCCCTCCCCGGGGCGCGTCCGGGATCTGCTCGAGCTGACCTCGCTGCTGCACAGCAGCCTGCTCGATCGGCACCGCCCGCTTTGGGAAACGCATGTGATCGAGGGACTGAAGGACGGCCGCTTTGCGCTCTACACGAAGTTTCACCACTCACTGATCGACGGTGTGTCGGCGTTGAAGCTGATGCAGCGCGCACTGTCGAACGACCCGGACGATCACGAGATTCGGGCGATCTGGACTTTACCCAAACCGCGACGCCCCAAGTCCGGTTCTTTGTCTCCGTTGGGTTCCCTGATGCGTACAGCAGGGTCTGTTGCATCGCTGGCTCCTTCGACGGTGTCGCTGACTCGTGCGGCGCTGTTTGAGCAGGAGCTCACGCTGCCATTCGGGGCCCCGCGCAGCATGTTCAACGTCAAGATCGGCGGCGCCCGCCGGTGCGCGGCGCAGTCATGGCCGGTGGATCGGATCAAGGCTGTCAAGAGGGCCGCCGGGACGACCCTCAATGACGTCGTCTTGGCAATGTGTTCGGGGGCGCTGCGTTACTACCTGCTTGAGCACAATGCGCTGCCGGATGCGCCGCTGATCGCGATGGTTCCGGTGAGTCTGCGTTCCGAAGCCGAGGCCGATACAGGTGGCAACCTCGTCGGATCCATGTTGTGCAACCTCGCCACCGACACGGACGATCCCGCGCAGCGGCTGGAAACGATTCACGACTCGATGCGCAGCAACAAGAAGGTGTTCTCTCACTTGCCCCGGTTCCAGGCGCTGGCGCTTTCCGCGATGAATATCAGTTCGCTGGCCCTGGCTGCGGTTCCGGGTTGGGTGTCGTCGACGCCGCCGCCGTTCAATCTCGTCATTTCGAACGTTCCTGGGCCCACCGAACAGATGTATTACGGGGGCGCGCGACTCGACGGCAACTATCCGTTGTCCACCGTTCTGGATGGACAGGCGCTGAACATAACCTTGGTCAACAACGCCGAGAACCTCGATTTCGGCCTGGTCGGATGTCGGCGCAGCGTGCCGCACCTGCAGCGGTTACTCGCGCACCTCGAGTCGTCGCTCAAAGATCTGGAACGCGCCGTCGGCGTGTGAAGGATCATGCCCAAACTCAGCGCGGGTGTGCTTTTATACCGGACCGGCGACGGCACAGGCGGCGTTGTTGAGGTGCTGATCGTCCACCCGGGCGGCCCATTCTGGGCCCGCAAGGACGACGGGGTCTGGTCGATACCCAAAGGTGAGTACGTTGACGGCGACGATCCCTGGGCCGCCGCGCAGCGCGAGTTCGCTGAGGAGATCGGATTGCCGCTGCCAGGCGGGCCGCGAATCGACTTCGGCCCGCTGAAGCAACCCAGCGGCAAGGTGGTCACTGGCTTCGCCGTCCTCGGCGATTTGGACATCACCGACGCGCGCAGCAACACCTTCGAAATGGAGTGGCCGAAAGGTTCCGGCAGAATGCGGGAATTCCCTGAAGTTGATCGAATCGGCTGGTTTCCGGTGGCGCAGGCGCGCATCAAGCTACTCAAGGGACAGCGCGAATTTCTCGATCGATTGATGACGCATCCGGAATTGGGAGGCTTAACCGAAGGGGCATGAGCGCGGTATGTTCAGTCATGCGAACACTGCGGACGCCAGACGAGCGCTTCCGAAAATTACCTGAATTTCCTTATGCGCCAAACTATTGCGAGGTTTCGGATGACGAGGGCGGTGTGCTGCGGATCGCCTGGGTGCAGGAAGGCCCGGATACCGCCGACCCCGTTCTGCTGCTGCACGGCGAACCCTCGTGGTCCTATCTCTACCGCAAGATGATTCCGATACTGGTTGCCGCGGGCCATCGGGTCATCTCCCCGGACCTGGTCGGTTTCGGTCGCTCCGACAAGCCGACTAATCGTGAAGACCACAGCTACGCGCGCCATGTGGAATGGATGCGAGCCTTGGCCTTCGATGTCCTCGATCTGCACAACGTGACATTGGTTGGACAGGACTGGGGCGGCCTGATCGGGTTGCGACTGGCCGCGGAGCATCCCGAGCGGTTCGGGCGGCTCGTGGTCGCCAACACCGGGCTGCCAGACGGTGAGCAGCCGATGGCCGATGTCTGGTGGCGCTTCCGCGAGGCCATCACGACGGCGCCCAACCTGAATATCGGCTGGTTCGTGCAAGGCGGCTGTCGCCAGCAGATGAGCGACGAGGTGCGCGCCGGCTACGACGCGCCATTCCCGGACGACGCGTACTGCGCCGGGCCGCGCGCGATGCCCGACCTGGTGCCGACTTCGCCGGATGATCCCGCCTCAGCGGCCAACAAGGCGGCCTGGACGAGGTTGTCGGTGAGCCCGACACCGATGCTGGTCGCCTTCAGTGACAGCGATCCGATCACCGGGCCGATGGGCGTGATCTTCCAGCGTGAGATGGCCGGCGCATACGGTGTCGACCATCCGGTGATCCGGGGCGCAGGGCATTTCTTGCAGGAGGACGCCGGCGAAGAACTGGCCGGCTACATCGTGGAGTTTCTGCGTCGCTGAGCCGTCAGCTACGCACCGTTACTGCCGAATGGGCGGTCGGTGGCCAGAGTGATGAAAATCGGTATGGGTGCGGCGATCTCGTCCGTGGCGTCGGCGTCCCGGTAAGCACCGATGGTGTACTCGCCTTCCGACTCGACCGCGAACGAGAAGTCGTATGAAAAGCATCTGTACTTCGACGGTTTCTCGTCGTCCGGCCAGTGCCAGATCGACCGGGCGGCTCCGCGACGCTCACCGGTGGGGTCTTTGCACACGATGAACAGTTCCGGGTCGTAGTCGCCACCGGCCGGCGCGTGCACGACGGCGACGATCGGAATCGTCAGCCACATGGGGATCTGGTCGAGCTCATAGTTGGTGGTCGGAATACGCAGGGCGTTGACCGCGCCGCCTTCCAGCGTGGCAGAACCCGCCACCAGTAGTGCGGATACCTGCATCACGATAGGGGCTCCTCGAACATCGGTTGTCCCGTCATTGTCGAATGGCAAACACAACATAGCCGAGCCGACCCCCTGGTGGGCAAGTCTTAGGGATCATTTGCGTTGGCTGCACCGAGGCCGGGCAGGATGGCGCCAAGGCTGAAGGCCAGCGGTTGTTCGAGTTGCGCGTAGGTGCACGAGCGTGGGTCGCGATCGGGGCGCCATCGGCTGAACTGGGCGGTGTGGCGGAACCGGCGCCCTTCCATATGGTCGTAGCGGACCTCGACCACCCGCTCGGGTCGTAGCGGCACGAACGAGAGGTCCTTGCCCGCGTTCCAGCGGGAGGCTTCGTTCTTGCGGGGTGTGCGCTCACCCGCGTCGTGGGCCGCCCAGTTCCACGGGTGGCCGTCGAAACCGGTGACCAGCGGCTGAAGCTCATCGAACAGCCGCCGTCGCTCGGCCATCGGGAAGGCGCCGATCACGCCGACCGACGCCAGCTGGCCGTCATCCTGGTAGAGCCCGAGCAGCAGCGAGCCGATCACGTGACAGAGAGGGCCGCCGGACTTGTGCACTCGATAGCCCGCGACCACGCAGTCGGCGGTGCGTTCGTGCTTGATCTTGAACATGACGCGCTTGTCCGGCTGATAGGTGACCGTCAGCGGCTTGGCGATGACGCCATCGAGGCCGGCTCCTTCAAACTCCTCGAACCAGCGCTGTGCGGTGGAGATGTCGGTGGTTGCAGGCGTGACATGGATCGACCGGCCGGATCCCGCCCCCGAACCAGCTAAAGCGTCGACCAGGGCGGCGCGCCGCTCGCTGAAGGGACGCCCGGTGTAGTCGTCGTCGCCAAGGGCGAGCAGGTCGAACGCGATGAAGGACGCCGGTGTCTTCTCGGCCAGCATGCGCACCCGCGAGTCTGCCGGATGGATCCGCTGTTGCAGCGCCTCGAAGTCCAATCTGGGGCCGGTGGCTCGCATGGTGGAAAGGACGATCTCGCCGTCGATAACGCAGCGGTGCGGCAGCTCGGCCCGGACCGCCGCGACCAGCTCGGGGAAGTAGCGGGTCATCGGCCGTTCGTTGCGGCTACCCAGCTCGACTTCGTCGAGGTCACGGAAGCAAATGGACCTGAATCCGTCCCATTTGGGTTCATACGACGCATCTGGGGGGATGGTCCGAACCGGCTTCGCCAGCATCGGCGAGACGGGCGGCATGACGGGTAGCTGCATGGGCACATTCTCGCGGGCGTGCTGGAATCTGACTATGGCTGCTGCAGCGGAAGAACTCGACGTCGACGGCATTGCGGTTCGGCTGTCCAATCCGGACAAGGTGTATTTCCCCAAGCTCGGGGTGAACGGCACTAAGCGACGGCTCGCCGAGTACTACCTCGCCATGGCACGCGGACCGATGCTGCCGCCGCTGCGCGACCGGCCCACCCATTTGCAGCGCTTCCCGGATGGCATTGACGGCGAGGAGATCTACCAGAAGCGGGTGCCGCAGCATCATCCCGACTACGTAAAGACCTGCCAGGTGACGTTCCCGTCGGGCCGGACCGCCGATGCGCTGAAGGTGACCCACCCCGCGGCCATCGTGTGGGCGGCGCAGATGGGCACGATCACGCTGCACCCGTGGCAGGTGCGCTGTCCCGACACCGACCACCCCGACGAGTTGCGCATCGACCTGGATCCACAGCCCGGCGTCGCGTTCAAGGAGGCGCGCACGGTGGCGGTCGATGTGTTGCGGCCGCTGCTGGACGAACTCGGGCTGGTCGGGTACCCCAAGACGTCCGGGGGCCGCGGGATTCACGTCTTCCTGCGGATCGGCACCGACTGGGACTTCATCGACGTGCGCCGTGCGGGCATCGCGCTGGCGCGCGAGGTGGAGCGCCGCGCACCGGAAGCAGTGACGACGTCTTGGTGGAAAGAGGAGCGTGGCGAGCGGATCTTCATCGACTTCAACCAGAACGCCAGGGACCGCACCATGGCGTCGGCGTATTCGGTGCGGCCCACCCCGATCGCGACCGTGTCGACGCCGCTGACGTGGGACGAGTTGGCCGGCGCCGAGCCCGACGACTACACCATGGCGACGGTGCCCGATCTGGTGCAGCGCCGCGACGACCCTTGGGCCGGCATGGATGAGGTGGCCCAGTCGATTGTTCCATTGCTGGAGATGGTCGAGGCCGACGAAGAGCGGGGCCTCGGCGACCTGCCGTATCCACCGAATTATCCCAAGATGCCGGGCGAGCCGAAACGCGTTCAGCCGAGCAAAGATACGGACCTGAAGAGGAAAGGCAAGTCGGAGTGACGCGGTGCGCCCGCTACATCGCCTGGAGTCGGGTGCCTACCAGAGCGAATTCCGGTTGCTGCACCGACATTGGGGCGTTGCGCGACCGCAGCACGCTGGAGGTGAGGAGCGCGATCAGTACCCCGGCCAGCCCGCCGATCGGTGCCAGCGTCGATGGCCCTGACACCAGGAAATAGCCGAATGCCACACCGCCGAAGAGCAAAATCATATGGATCGGCGTCCAGCGCGCAATTGGGCGCAGTCGATAGGACAAACCCATGCCCAGCAGCAACGCCAGAATGTGACCGAATGGCGTGAAGTCCGTCCCGAGCGCTGCGGCCACCCCGATGCCGAGCCACCAACCGATCCAGACCGCACGCCAGCGCGATGGTATCGATGCCGTCAGCGCGCCCAGAACGCAAACCGCGCCGTAACTGACCCCCACATCGCTGGCCCGCGCAACCGAGGTCGGCAGCCAGCCGGCCTCAACCGCGGCGACCAGCCCTACCGCGACGAGCAACGTGGCACCGACATGACCGACTACGAATGCGATGAGCAAACCCCTGCTGCGCCAAATCAGTTCACCCAGAGCAAGCAGGCAAACCAGCCCCGGCAACCAGACGAAGACGTCGCCGCCGTCTTCGACGAAAGCGCTGCCCACCAACGTGCTCAGGTGCCCGTGTGCCAAATTGTGCAGGTTGGTGCTCATGCGACTCACGACGGCGTCGCGTGCGTGGGGACCGAGCGCCGTCAGCGTTCCGGAGACCGCGACCAGCGCGAGGGCGTACGCCGTTGTGACCCGCAACGCGGCCGCGCCAGACAACGTTCGTGCCGCCGCCAACGCCCAGTGTTCGGAGCCATCACGAATCATTATGCTAGATACCATTATTCGCGACCTAACTCGCCGTCGCAGCGCGGCCCGGGTACGGGTGGCCCGGCCAGCCACGGTCGCGGGCCAACAGGTCGGCGACCGTTTCGCGGCGTACTAGTTCATGCGGCTGGCCGGCGGCGACGGCGACCAGTGGCGGGCTGCCCGCCAGGTTGCAGCTCGATCCCATCGAGTGGTGGTAGGCGCCGGTGCAGGCTATCGCCAGCAGGTCGCCGGGGTGGATGTCGGCGGGCAGATCGACGTCGCGCGCGATCTCGCTCCCGGCCTGCCTGTCCCGTCCCACTATCGTGGCGGGAGCCAAAGTGGCCGACCGATGCCGGTTAGCCAGTGCCACAGTGTATGTCGATCCGCTGACCGCGGCTCGCGGGTTGTCGGGCCTGCCGCCGTCCACCGCGACGAAGATGCGCCCGCCGGGCTGGCGTTTGGCGGCGGTCACCCGGTACAGGGTTATCCCGGCACGTGCGGCGATCGCCCGGCCAGGCTCGATGACGATTCGTGGGCGCGGGTAGCTGTATTCGGCACAAGCGAATTCCAGGGCGCCGTCGATGACGGTGGCGAGTTCGCGCAGGCCGAGTTCCGGGCCGCCCGACTTGCACGGGACCGCCTGTCCACCGCCGAGATTGAGCTCAGTGAGCACAACCTGATGGCGGTCGCGGACCTCGGCAAGCACGCCCATCATCTGCCGGATCGCCGCGCCGTAGATCTTGGCGTCGGACAGCTGAGACCCAAGTTGGCAGTGCAGTCCGACCAGGTCCAGGCAAGGCTGATCGAGCACCCGCTTGACCGCACCGGCGGCCTCGCCGCCGGCCGGTGCGAAGCCGAAGGTCGGGTCGAGCCCCCCGGTTGCCCCCCTGGTTCCTAGGGCCGGAATCACGCGGACCAGCACGCGCTGACGACGCACGCGGCTGGCAAGTAGCGCGATCTCGCTCGGCGAATCGATCACGATCCGTCCCACCCCGGCGGCGGCCGCCTCGTGCAAGTCGGCGGCGGTCTTGGCGTCGCCGTGCAGGATGATTTGCGACGGCGGCACCCCTCCGGCCAGGGCGGTCGCCAGTTCACCGCCCGAGGAGACGCCCACGCCGGCACCTTCGGCAGCTGCCCACCCCGCCACCGCGGCGCTCAGTAACGCCTTACCGGCGTAGACCACGTCGACACTGGGGAGCGCGGCGCGAAAGCAGCGAATGCGGGCCCGAAAGTCTTCCTCGTCCACCACGTACGTCGGCGTGCCGAACTCGGCGGCGATATCGGTGGCTGCCACCCCCGCGATGCACAGTCGGCCCAGTTCGTCGATGCGGGTGCTCAGCGGCCAGACGGCGCGGTCGAGCTGCGAATTCAACCCACGCCGCAGCGGTGGGCGCAGCTCCGACAGGGTCATAACCTCATGGTGCTGGTTCACAGCGGAAATGGCCGGGCTCTTAACAAGGCCTTCACGCGGGGAGGCAAATATTTACGGATTCAAAACGGCGATGCGACCGAACACGCCTGACCAGCGCTCAACCAGCGAACTAGACCGCGGATCGCGTCTCGGCGATGCTGTCGATCGTGGCACCCAGCGACTGGGACGAGTAGTACCGTCCAGCCCGGACCACTCCAGCGATGGCGTGCAGGTTGGCCACGTCGTCGATGGGGTTGCCCGACAACAGGACCAGGTCGGCGTCCTTACCCGGTTCGACCGTGCCCATGGTGTCGGTCGTGCCCAGGAATTCGGCGGCGTTGACGGTGGTCATCTGCAGGATTCGCAATGGTGTGAGCCCCGCGGCGGCCAACTCACCGAATTCTTGATGAAGCGCGAATCCAGGTATTTCCCAGCCTGATCCGCTGACGTCGCTGCCGGCGAGCATCTTGACGCCTTCCGTGTCGAAGATTCGGACCATGCTCAACAGGCGGGCGTAGTGGTCGCGGTACGTGGAGCGCATGACAAGCGGACGGGAGCGCCACGTCTCGGCGGCCTTGTGCCAGCTTTTTAGGGTGCGCTTCGACGCGAAGCGATTGTTCGGGTCGTCGCGATAGGCCGGGTCATCGCAGAACTGTTGGGTGCGGGAGCGGATCAGGGTGGGGCACTGCCATGTTGCGTCGGCAGCGAAGACGCGTCCCAGCGCGTGGGCTTTGTCGTCGTTGAACGACTCGCCAGCGTCGGCGATTAACTCGGCGTGGGCAGGTTTGGCCAACAGCAGCGGGTTAATCACAATCTTGCCCACCACCCGCGCCATCAGCAGTTCCATCAGCCGATCGGCGAAGGGAACTCTGGGAATAGCAGGCAAGCGTGGGCCGGAGCTCCCCGCCACGGCTTGCTCGATGCCACTCTCCTGATCGCAACATGCCGCCACCATGCCCACGCCCGGGCCGAGGTGTTCGATCGAACGCATTCTGCCGTCCGAGGCGGCCCGGACGTCGAGTCCGACCGGCAGGTGCCCGACGGTGGTCAGCCCCAGCCGCGCGGCCTCGGCCTGGGCGGGGTAGAACACCTGCGGCGTCACCATGGTGACCTTGATGAAGTCGCACCCGTTCTCGGCCTGCTGTCGAATCGACTGCAGCGCCTGGGCTTCGGTGCCGGCGTTGAACGGAAGCAACACCTCGCCCGGCATGGACAACAGCGCGGGACCGTCCGCGGGCAGCCGCAACTTTCCGCCGTTGCGGGCCTGCAGAAGTCTCCGCGAGCCGCCCATCTGGCGGAACCCGGTAACGCCCATCGCGAGCATGAGTCGCAGCGCCGGCTCCGGGTTGTGCCGATCCGACAGCGGATGGGCGTGCATGTCGCAGTATCCGGGTACCGTGAAAGTTCCGCGGGCGTCCACCACCGTGACCCGATCGAGGTCGTCGGCCGTGCTCGGCGTGATCGAGGTGATCCGCCCGGCGTCGATGGTGATGTCGACATCGCGGTTCAGGACGCCGTCTCTTACATCGATGACGGTCGTGCCGCGCAGAACGGTGCGGGCGGTGCTCATTGACGGAGCTTAAAGCTCCCCGCAGCGGATCACTCCATCCTGTTGACGCTGTTGACGGCCTCGCCGTGGTGCTGCTAGACATGGCCTGCGCCACCATTTGGGCGATCGCTCAGAAAGGTGGGTGGGCGGCTTGGACGCCAAGACGGCGGTGCTGACCGTCATTTCCTACCGTGACGAGGACGAGGCGATCCGGATCGCCAACGACTCCGAGTACGGGCTGGCCGGCTCGGTATTCACCGCCGACACTGAGCGCGGGTACGGCGTAGCGGGGCGTGTGTGATCCGGCACCTTCGGCGTCAACGAGGGCTACATCATGGACCCGGCGGCGCCGTTCGGTGGTGTCAAGAACAGCGGTTACGGTCGCGAACTCGGCGTCGAGGGAATCGACAGTTACACAGTCAGTCAATCGATTTCGACGGCAGCCGCCAACTGAATTCTTCGGGCCGCGTTTAGATTTCTGCCGCAGGGGCAATAGATATGCGTGGCTAGCAGTGTCAAAGACAGTTTCAAGGACGTCATTCAATCCAAGTACCTGCTTTTGACGACGTTCACCACAGACGGCCGTCGCAAACCCACGGCGATCTGGGGAGTGCCCGACGGCGACAAACTCCTGGTCATCACCGACGTCGGGTCCTGGAAAACCAAGCGGATCAACAACACCCCCCGAGTGACGATCGCCAAGAGCGCGGCGTTGGGCAAGCCCAAGAGCGACGAGGTCGAGGCGGTCGCGCGGGTGCTACCGAAGTCCGAGACGCGGCGGGTCTACAACGCCGTACTCAAGCGGTACTGGTACCACGCCTGGTGGTTCTATGCGCACTCGATGGTGCGCGGCGGTATCGACAAGGTGCACGTCGGTCTCGAGATCAAACCCGCGGCATAGGGTTAACCGTGTGACGCACCCACGGACCCACACGGCTCCACCCGTCTTGGCATTGGTGGCTGCGGCCCGCGTCGGGGTGGGAGCCGCCATGCTGCTGGTGCCGGGCAAGTTCTTCAAGCCCGAATCGGGTACCGAGACGTTGCTCATGCAAACGGTAGGGATCCGCGACGTGGTCCTCGGGTCGGGCGCTTGTGTCGCCTGGATGAGCGGCGGCGGGGGCGAGTTCCGGGGCTGGGCGACCGCGGGTCTGATCAGCGACACCGCTGATCTGCTGCTTGGGCTGCGCAGTAGACCCCTCGTCGGTACCAAGAGCGCGCTCATCGCCACACTCGCCCCGGTGCCGTTCGTGGGCGCGGGTTTGCTCGGCCTTGTCCGGCGGGCTCAGCTGAAGTAGTGGCCCGTCTGGATATCCTCGACCCAGCCCGGACTGGTCGGTTCCCAACCCAGCAGGCTGCGTGTCTTGTCGTTGGAGGTCGGGTTGTCCAAACCGGCGAATCCGGCCAGGAAGCCAAGGTATTGCGGCGCCTCCGCATCGGTGATGCTCTTGGTCCCGATCCCGAGCTTGCCGGCGATCGTCTCGGCGATCACCTTGCGCGGAATGCCCGTGTCACCTACGCCATGCAGGGTTGAGCCGGCGGGGGCCTTGTCTAGCGCCAGGCGGTAGAGAACGCCGATGTCGTAGGTGTTGGCTGCCGGCCATCGGTTCGAGCCGTCGCCGGTGTAGGCCGCCACCCCGCTCTCGGCGGCGAAGCCGATCAGCGCGTGAGTGAAGCCGTCGCGGTCGAGGTCGCTGTGGACCATCGGCGCCAGCCGGACGACGGAGGAGCGCACGCCCTGCTGCCCCAGGCTGATCGTGTAGTTCGCCGCGTCGATGCGGGGACCACCCTCGGACTGGTCGTCCTCGGTACCAGGGCGGCCGGTGATCCCGGCCATCGCGAGCATCAGCGTCCCGCCGGTCGTGACGAATGGCTTGCCGGTGCCGATCAGGGTCTCGCCGATCGCCCGGGTGGCCGCCATGTCTGCGTCGACCGCGCCCATGAAGTCGCCGGTGCGCATTGCCTCGTGTTTGAAGGCGAGGTGGATCACTCCGTCGGCCGCCGAGGCGGCGGTCTTTAGGACGTCGAGGTCGTCGAGATCGCCGCGCAAGACCTCGGCACCCAGGGCGGCAACGGTCTCTGCGGAGGCGTCGGAGCGGGCAAGACCGACGACCTGATGGCCGTTGTTGAGAAGCTCGGGGATGACGGCGGCGGCGATGTGCCCCGAGGCGCCGGTTACGAATACGTGCATGGAAATCTCCAATCATTAGATTATGTCACCTGGTGTCATCACACTATCACTTCATGGCACTTGGTGTCATGGGCTAGGCTGACGGTCGATGGCACGCTGGAAGCCGGACGCACCGGGTCGCCTGATAGGCGCCGCGATCGAACTGTTCGACGAGCAGGGGTATGAAGCGACGACGGTCGCCGAGATCGCCGAGCGCGCCGAGCTCACCAAGCGAACCTTCTTCCGCTACTTCTCGGATAAGCGAGAGGTGCTGTTCAGCGGCAGCCAGGAACTCCAGAGACTCTGGCTTGACGGGGTCGCTGCCGCCCCGGCCAACGCAAGTCCGCTGGCGGTCGTGGCGGCCGGCCTCGACCCGGTCGCAGAGATGTTCGCTGAGCGCCACCCTTTCGCCCGCATCCGCTCGCGGGTCATCGAGGCCAATCCCGAGCTGCAGGAGCGCGAGCTGATCAAGCTGCAGAACCTCGCCGCCGTGCTCAAGGCCGCACTGGTGGAACGGGGTGTAGCTGTGAACGCGGCGATCCTGGCCGCCCATTCGGGCGTCACCTTGTTCCACGTGGCCTTCGCCCGCTGGGTGCAGCAGGATGACCCGACCGCGTTACGTCGACTGATCGACGAGTCCATGGATGAGCTGCGGACGGTGATCGCGCCCTGACTTCGGCGCTGCCTCAGTGGTTTAGGGCCGCGACCGTGTCGGCGATGGTTTCGTACGGGTCCCGGTAGGTGATGCCGAGTTCGCGCTCACTCGGCGAATCATCGGACGCCGGCATTTGGGTGTAGTACTGCATCCCGGCTGACGTAATCGGGGTGTCGAAGGGCAGAAACCGTCCCGCCCGGTCCAGTACGGCCCCCGCGACGCGTAGCGCGGTGTCGGGAATCGGAACGGCGACCACCGCAGTGTCGGCGACCTGGCCGAGCATCGTCGCCAGCTCGGATACCGAAACCCGACGACCACCGGCGGTGTAGCGGCGCGGGCCGCGTCCGGGCTCAACCAGTGCTGCGTGCAACGCTGCCAGATCGCGGACGTCGATGATCAGCCATGCCGCGCTGCGCCCGGGGACCGCGTGCATTTGCAGAGCCGCTTTGACGCCCTCGCCGGCCTCACCGAACTGATCGCCGACGGGCGGGCCCAACACCATGCCGGGATAGGTGATGTTCACAGGTGCACCGGCGTCCTGCAGGCCTCGAGCATAGATTTCGACCTGCGCTTTGGATGTTCCGTATCCGTCCGCCCCACCGACAACCGGGAGGTCCGCCGTCAGCGTCTCCAAGTTCGGACGGAACAGCGCGGTGAAACTCGACACGTGCAGGATCGGGTCCAAGCCGAGCTCGACGGCTTGACCGAGGACGTTTTGGGCGCCCTGCATGTTCGTGGTCAACATCTCGTGGGTCTGCCGCGGATCGGTCGCGACCAAGGCGGCGCTGTGCACCACGGCCTGACACCCGCGCAATGCCTCCCGTACCGAAACCCGGTCGGTGATGTCCCCGACGACATAGTCCGACACGTCGGCGCCCAGTTTGGCGACGGATGTTTGTAGCCGTGCGGGATTTCGCACGAGGAAACGGATGGAGTGCCCCGCGTCCGCGATGGCCTTCGCGGTCCACCCGCCGACAAACCCGGTACCGCCGGTAACCAGAACGCGCACGCTGCGATTCTGCTCCGGCGTGGTGCACGGCTCTTCGCGGGGGCTTGCGACCGAGCAGAATCCGTCTGCCGTCAATCCGTTGTTTGAGCGGCTCTCAACTCCTGCTCGGCTCGATCCGTGAAGGTCAGCTTCTCGGCGGTGGCCAGGGCGATCCGCGTGCTCGTCTCGTGCTTGGACAAGGGGTGCATGTGGTCCCATCCCTCGATCACCAGCCGCGGAGTCTGGTCTTGGCCGCTGAACTCCTCCAGGAATTGATGGAGGGACTCACCTGTCGTGTGATCGACGAGAGGCACACGCGAACTCAAGTGGAGAAACACCGCCTGCGTACCGTGCGGAAGTTGCCCTAGCTCCCGAATCACGTGGAACAGGTTGAAACACACAAGGGGACCATTCAGGTACAGGTGGTAGGTGCCCTCATCGAATTCCCGCTGCGACACCGGATTACGAAATAGACTGAGGAAGCGGACGGCAAAATTCGGTTTCGCGAATTCCGAGCCGTCACTCAGTGTGTGCCAGAGGCCCACGTACCACAGGTTCAGTACCAACTCCAGGACAATGCCAGCGGCGATGCCGATGAGCAGGTCCGTCGTTACCGTCAGGAGCACTGTGGTGGCGAAGACGACGAACTGCTCCGTCCCAATCCGCGCGACCTTGAGCCAAACCGCGGGCTTACACAGCTTGTAGCCGATGAAGACGAGGATGGCGCCCAGGACCGCCATCGGGACCATGTCGATCACGTAGCGGCCGAGCAGGACGAACGTCAGCAGGAAGCAGGCGTTGTAAAAGTTGGCCCATTGGGTCCGGCCGCCGGCCAAGACATTCGCCGTGCTCTTGACTATGCCGGGGATGATGGTCAAGCCACCAAGCAGACTCGAGGCGCCGTTGGACACGCCCATGGCCAGCAACGTCCGGTCTGGGTCGGACCGGCGGCGATAAGGGTCGATGTTGTCCACGGCCTTGATCGTCGCCAGGGACTCGGTCGCGTCGATCAATAGCAGCGTGACAACCAGGTAGGCCAGGGGCAGCAACAGTGCGGCATTGGTGAATGCCTCACCAAACTGGGGGAAGACAATCCCGTGCTCGAGCGAATCGGGCACGTTGACCAGGTGGGATTTGTCCAACTTCAGGATGAATGTGCTGACCACCGTGCCGGCGAGGAACACCCAGACCGGAGGCGGCATGACCTTCAGCAGCCGCCCGGGCAGGGCCGACAGCACGAACAGCGCCGCCAGGCAACCGATCCCCAGGGCGAAGACCTGGTGACTCATTGACGAGACGTGGCGGGGTACTTCGCCGAGGACCGCCCAGAATTCGTGGGCCTCGAACTTCACTCCCATGAAGAGAGGAATCTGCTTGACGATGATCATCAGGCCGATCGCCGCCAGCATGCCCTGGATGGCCGCGGCCGGGAAGATGGCGCTCAGGCGAGCCACCTTCAACTTGGCGAGGATCACTTGCAATACGCCCGCGATGGCGATGGCGACCAGGACCAGGGGGTATCCGACGGCCAGCAACTCGGATGTCGAGGCGCCTCGGCCCAGGCGGGCGTGTCCCAGGTGGATCATGCCGGCGAACAGGACCGGCGCCAGTCCCGCGGCCGGGCCGCTGATGGTCACATACGAGCCGCCCAAAAACGGCAAGACGAAGCCGGCAATGATCGCCGACATGATCCCGCAGATCGGCGGCGCGCCTGAGGTGATCGCGATTCCCATCGAGAAGGGCAGCGAGATCATGGCCACCGTGAAACCCGAGCGGAGGTCATAGCGCCAGTGTTTGAGACCGCCCAGGCCATTGCGGGGCTTTTCGGCCGGAACGGTTAGATCTTGTTGCATGGGTGAGCCCCTCTCAACAGCGGCTTGAATAGGCTGCGGGTGCAGTTATCGCAGAATTCGTGCAGCATCGATCAACTCCACGACGGGATGAGGGAAATACCGGGTACGGCAGGGACTATCGCGTGACAGTCGTCGCTGCGGGGTGCTCCTGTTCCCCGCGATCACCGTGGAATCCGCGCTGCAAATGGGGACGCCGAGCTAGCGGACCGCCACAACGACTAACCCCAACCCGGCCCGGAAGGGCACTAGCGCGATACTCATCGCGCTTGTCAAGACGGCCCTTACCCACCCGATGAGTCACGGTCACGACCAGGCTTTCGATACCCACAACGGATATACCAGCGGTCATGCGTGGCTCCCACCTGTTGGCGCATGGCCAACCCGGGGGTTGCAACCATCAGCGCCGTTCGGGTTAAATCATCCCCGACTTAGGCGCGTGAAGCGAGTCTCATCGCTGCGTTCACAAGACTGTAACCTTGCGAAAACAAATCCAAATCCGAGACCATCCGCGCTGGTTGAAGCGCCCGCGGCACCGAGATCTGGGCCCTTATCGGTGGCGCTATATGTGGCTGCTGGCGAATCCTGCGGCTTGGCCGGTCATGCCGTTCACGGGATACAGACCGTGCGCGAGTTGGCTGTTGCCGTCACCACAGATCCCGTCGCCCTGAGCGCACAGCTCCAGGGTCTTGGGCTGATAGAGCGGCCCGATCGTAATGGGTGGTGCCCCGTACTGTCCGAGCCATTGATTCGAAGGTGTGCCGAACAGAGTGACCGCCGCGACGTGGTTGGCGATCTCCGGCGACAACGGCCGGGGGACCATATCGGCGGGCACACCGGGCGGTACGGCGGCCGACGTGACGTAGCCGGCCAAGGCCGCGCCCTGCGAATATCCGCCGAGCACCTCTTTGGTCTTGGGGCAGTTCGCCGCCATGGACTCGATATGCGCGCCCGCGTCGCGGATCCCGTCGACGACGGTCCTGGGGAAATCGGCGCTGCTGAAATCCGTACTGGCCTGATAGTTCACCGGGTACACCCCAAGCGACCTGCCGCCGATGTCACCGCGGAGCGCGTCGGCAAATGGTCCTCCGACGCTCCCCATGCCGGGTGGCTCACCGCTGCCGCGTGCGAAGACCACTTCGACGTCGGGACACGGGTCTGCAGACGCCGACGGGACCGGCAAGCTGAGCAGCGCGGATGTCGCCGCGGCCGCCCCTGCCACTCCTACCGCTAACGCCGGCGCGAAGCGTCGCACCAGTCTCGATTTGAAGACAACCATCTGTTCCCCCAGTTTCGTCCGATTACCCGCTGTTGGTCATTCGACACTGATGACGAGGCGGATGGCCAGATCGATCATTTTTCGACCTGTCACCATGGAACTCGTGAGCAGCGCGGTCGTGATTGGGATTGTGGTGGTGCTGATCCTGTTGGGCATCGGCACCGTGACCAACCAGCTACTTCGGCTGAAGAAATGGCTGAAAGATTCGCCGCCCGGCCCAGAGCCGCCCGAGGGCTAGACAAAAAGGCCAGGAAGCTTGCCGGCAACACCGGCAAACTTCCTGGCCGCTAAACAGCTACTTCTTGAAGGCGTCCTTCACCTTCTCGCCGGCGTCCTTCAGGCTGGACTTCGCCTGATCCGCCTTGCCTTCGTTCCTGGTGTCGTGATCACCTGTGACCTTGCCAATAGCCTCCTTGGCCTTGCCGCCCAGGTCTTCGATCTTGTTCTTGATCTTGTCTTCGGTGCTCATGAGCTCCCTCTTTTTTGCTATTCGATTTCGCTACCAAGTTCGGGTACCCGACCGCGGGCGACTTGAACCCGCTACCTCTTGAAGGTGTCTTTGACCTTGGCTTTGACCTGATCAAGCTTCCCTTCGTACCGGGTTCGACGGTTGCCGGTGACCCGGCCGACCGTCTCCTTGGCCTTGCCGCCCCAGTACTGGGCCTTGTTGTTCAGTTTGTTCGTCGTGTTCATGCGTTGTGGAGTACCCGGTGGCGCCTGACCATAAAACCGAACCCGCCGGGCTGCGCGCCTGATAGCTTCAATCTTGTGATGGCACAACGTGGTGCAGCGGCGCTTCTGGTGACCGACGATGGCTTGCCGCGCGGTGTGTCCGGCGCCGCCGACCCGCGCTTCGCAAATGTCATCAGGATCTTCTCCCAGCTCTTTCCTGGCCGTCGGTTCGGGGGAGGAGCCCTCAGCGTCTACATCGAAGGCAGCCCCGTCGTCGACGTCTGGACCGGATGGTCGGACCGGGCCGGCACGCAGCGCTGGACCGTTGACACCGGCGCGATGGTCTTCTCGGCGACAAAAGGTGTCACGTCGACGGTGATTCATCGGCTGGTCGACCGGGGTCTGCTGGCCTATGACGAGCCGGTCGCCAAATACTGGCCCGAATTCGCGGCCAACGGGAAGGCCGACATCACGGTCAGCGATGTCCTGCGGCATCGTGCCGGGTTATCGCATCTGCGCGGTGTCACCAAGACGGAGGTGATGGATCACATCCTCATGGAGCAGCGCCTGGCGGCCGCGCCCGTCGATCACCTACGCGGCGTGCAGGCCTATCACGCGCTGACCTATGGCTGGCTGTTGTCCGGATTGGCGCGCGCGATCACGGGTAAAGGCATGCGCGAACTGATCCGCCAGGAGGTCGCACGTCCGCTTAACACCGACGGCCTGCATCTCGGCCGGCCTCCGGAAGGGTCGCCGACCCAGCCGGCGGAGATCCTGATGCCGCAGAAGTTCGTGCGGACTCCGGTGCTCAACTTCATCGCACCGAGGGTGGCGGGTCTGCGATACTCGGGCGCCCTCGGCGCGATGTACTTCCCTGGGGTCACGTCGCTCATGCAAGGCGACACCCCGTTCCTGGACGGCGAGGTCCCCGCGGCCAATGGCGTGGTGACCGGTCGAGCCTTGGCGAAGATGTACGCGGTACTGGCCAATGACGGCAGCATCGACGGCAAAAAGTACTTGTCCAAAGAGTTGGTGCGTGGCTTGACCGGTGAGGCGCGGGCCAAGTGGAAGCCGGACGCAAACATGGTGGTGCCGATGCCCTTTCACCTCGGCTACCACGAATCGCCGGTTCCTGGCTTGATACGCGGGTTCGGTCACGTCGGACTGGGCGGAACCCTCGGCTGGGCTGACCCCGAGGCCGGCAGCTCCTTCGGCTTCGTACACAATCGGCTGCTGACGCCGATGGTGTTCGACATGGGCTCATTCGCCGGTTTGGCCGGCCCGCTGAGCGACGCCATCGAACTAGCCCGCAACCAGGGTCTGATCGAGGTGCCGCAACTCGGCGCGTCCTATCCCAAGCCCGCTCGCCGACGGTCGGCCGTTCCCGAGACGGCGGCGTCCGGGAACGGGTAGTTCAGACCTTTGCGAAGCCGCGGGGAAGTGTTAGCGGAAGATCGGCGTACGTCGCGATGCCCGGGTCCGCGGCGACGACGGCCGGGATCGCGTTGATGGCAGGCACTGCCGTCATGATGTGGCCGAGGTCCATGAATTCCTCGAGCGTCGTGGCCTCGAAGTAGGGCGGCGGCAGGAAGCCGACTTTCGTCGTGACCGTGGGCTGCCCGTCGATCTGGATGACCCAGCCGTCTTGCTCGATCTTCCAGTCGGGTTCGAGTGTCTGTCCCTTTTTCCACCGAACGTTGAGGTCGATGAGCGTCTTACCGTTGACGATCCCCTGCCAGCTGATGTAGACGCCCGCGACGTGCCCCGCGCGTATGGTCCAGGACGCCATTTCGAGGTCCGCTGTGGTTTGGGCGAACTCGGCGACACACTTCACCTCGTCGAGCTCGACGCCGAGTGCGTCGCCCACCAGCCGGACGGCCTCGCCGAAGATGGCGGTCCCCTTTGCTGCCATCGCCTGCAGGTCCGGGTGGTCGATCGGCTGGCCGAAGCCCACGGGCTTCTCTGTCTCGGGTGAGTCGTAGAACGTGGTGTCGGCGGCCTCGTTGACGGTGACCTTGTCGATCCGGTTGCACACCATTGCCGAGACGATGGCCAACAGCTCGGCGAAGCCCGGGCTCACGCCGGAGCCGAACATTGTCGAGCCACCTTTCTCGCAGGCCTCGAGAATGCGGTCGCGGCCCTTACCCAGGTTGTGTCCGGTGACGAAGGACGCCGTGGTCACCACGTTGACGCCGGCGGACAGGATGCGGACCAGCTCTTCGACGTCGATCCACATCGGGTTGTAGACCACGCAGTCCGGTTTCAGAGCGAGCAGCTCGTCGACATCGTTGGTGGCAGCCACCCCCAGCGGGGAAATGCCCACTAAGTCGCCGGCGTCACGGCCGGCTTTCTCCGGCGACCACGCGTAGCACCCCACCAGTTCAAGCAGGGGGTTGTCGGCGATCGACTTCAGCGAGCTTTTGCCGACGTTTCCGGTGTTCCACTGAACCACTCGATAATTGTTTGGCACTCGCTCAGCATAGGGAATCGTTGCCAGGCTTAGTAGGCGGATTCGGAAGCCAGGATCTCGGCCAGGTACGCGTCCTCGCGCGGGTGCTCCAACCTTGACCGAGCCAACCGGCGTACCCGCTGTCTGAAGTCGCGGGATTCCGTCACCTCGGAGATCTCCGCGCCGATGATCACCGCGGTGGTCGGCCAATCGTGGGCCCAGGCGACCTGATCTGTCAGCCGCCGCTGCTGCGTGTCGAACAGGGGCAGGGTCGCGCGGCCATCGGCATCGAGGGCGCCGGAGCTGCTGACGGAGCGGGAGCGCAACCGTACGGCGATACCGGTCGCCGGGTCGGGTCCGATGACGGCGGCGCGCACGACCGCAGTTGCCGCCGCTCCGGTGACCTCGACACTCCATTCGACGGTGTCCTCGGCCGCATCGAAAATCCCGGGGGGAACCGCGCTCCAGTCGATCGAGGCGACGCCCCGTGCGATCGACGTGTCACCCCGCGCGCCCGCGTCCGAGCCGGCGGCCAGCGCGTAGTCGTCGCGGCGTCCGTTCGACATCGTTGTGACCAAGGCCGAATGATCAAGAGCGGCGAGTAATTCCGGCCATCCGGCGCCCTCCAGTCCGACGTCGTCGGCCAACCCGGCACCGGCCCGAACTAGGTCGAGTATCCGCGCGTCGTCGCTTCGGACGTGCGTGGTCAAGGCCGTGGCGTGCGGTGCCAGTAGCTGGGCTACGTCCGAATCAAGCGTGTCGTCGGTGAAGAAGCCCTCCGCGTCGCCGGTCAGCAACGCCACCTCGACGTCGAGCAGCGGGCGGTCCAGGCCGGCGATGCCGTCCCGCCGACTGGCGGGCCACCATCGCCGCAGCCAGTGGCCCATGGCCAGTTTCCGCAGCGGGTCTATCGATCCCGGCACGAAATCAACGCCGGTGAGCTCGATGCTGTGCGGCTCGTCGGCCACATGTTCCACCGACCCGACGGCAGAAGCCAGCGCGACGTGTCCGGATTCGCCGAGAACGCGCCAGAGCCAGTCGGCGCGTCCCACATCGGTGAACGTGATCAGGGCTGACCCGTCGCCGGGTGGCTCGTCGACCGTCCAGGACAGCACCGCGCCACTAACTTCCAGCACGGCGGTCAGCATCGGCGGCGCAACGAGGGGAGTGTCGCGGGGACCGACACGCCATAGACCGGAATCGGCAACCAATCTCATCCGGCCACCTGCAATTCCAGCATCGACTTGATTCGTTGCCGGTGATCGAGGCTCACCGACCGCGCGACCCCCTCGAGCAACGACCGCACATCATCGACATCGTCGCAGGGTTCCTGCCAGACGTCGCGACCGTGCAGTCGCGCCCACAGCCGACTCAAGTACGGCAGCGCGTAGGCGGCGAGGTCTTCGACCACCTGCCGTTGGCGCGGATGGATCGGGCCGCCCTCGGCCAGGTAGCGACGGGCGTGCAGGACGTACGCCTCCTTGCGCAGCCGGGCCTGGATCTGTGCGGCCAGCGCATAGCGGGCTGTCACGGATCGGTCCAGCGGCGCCAGCTGAACCGCGATCTCGATGCCGGCCACCAGGGTGGCCTGCTTGTCTTCGCCGAGGAACCCCCAGGGAGCGCAGGCCCGGTCGACTTCCTCGGCGCACAACAAGGGAATGTCGGGCAACGCGTCGCGGTTCAGGGCGCGGCGCAGCGTCGCGCGCACCCGATCAACTACGCTGCGATCCAGCGGACGATCGCTGTCGGAGCCGCCGCCGATTTCCGGGCATCGTTGCGGCGCAACCGAAGTGAGCCCGAGTTCGATGATCGACCAGGGCAGCCCGGCTGCGTCGACGCGGGCGCGGGCGCCCAGGTTATAGGGTGTGGCGCCGGCGATCATGGCCGACCAGACCCGCTGTCGGGCTGCCGCCGCCCGGTGGGTGCTGGCGGGTCCGAGGACGGTGCTGAGGTCGGCCAGGAAAGGACCGACAAGGTCTTCGCTGGCCTCGTCGGCCCGGACGTCATACCAACTTCGCTCGAGCTGATCGGCCAGCATGGCGACGGTCTCTGGGCTTGCCGTGTACTCGCGCAGCACTTCGATCGCGGTGCGATCCCGTCCCTGGTGGATGTCGCCCAGCGCCGCAGCCACCGTCTCGTGACCTAGCGGTGGGCCCTTCGTCACCGCGAGTTCGAAGCAAACCGGAAAGTACAGCTCCTGGGCGTTCCCCGTGCGAATCCGCTGCCGCCGGCGCTCCAGCTTGAGCGCCTCGAACCATGCTGCGGCGAAGCGCAATTGGGGACCGCTGTCGATGATCAGGTCACGCATCGCCGCGGCCGTGGCGGGGGCGACGACCGGAGTCGAATACTCGGGGTTCGAGCGCAGCCTCAGCACCAACGGGTCGACGATGCGCTTGACGGTCCGGGTCAGCGGGCCGCCGTCGTCGCTGCTAAGCACCTCGACGCCCGGGCCGATGGCCCGCCACGCCTGGTCGATCACCGACCGGCGCGGGTAGCCCGTCCGCGAATCCGCGCTCATCTGCACAGGATAGGGGCATTCCAAAAATAGCGGCAGCCAAAAAGTTGGGTTCGGTAGCCGGCCGGCCGGTGAAACCTGGTCGCATGAAAAGGCTCAGGCACATGTTCGGTCGACGTGCGTTCACCGACGGGCCTACCGTGGCCGTCGGCACCGTATCCGCAACCGCCGACGCCGAGCGCGAGATCTTGATCCAGGTGACCGGCGTGCGAGGGGAGGAGTTCATCGGCCGACTGACGCACCGTGACTCAGATCCGGACATGTCGGTGTTGCGGCCCGGACTGGTCGTATTGGTCGCATTTGATCCCCGCGCCCGCGAACGGCTTTCGTTGCCCGATGACGTTCTGGCGGTCCGCGCCTCGTGCGTGCGGCCCGGTTGACCAGCGTCAGCGCGCGCCGTCGACGGCGAACGTCACCAGGGCACCCCAGTACAGCGGGCTGGCGGTGATGACACCGGCACGCCAGCGATGCATCTGTTCACGTTGCCAGCGATTCACCGCGCACCCCGCCTCAACGGTTTCGTGTGCGCGATCGACGGCGACGACAATGTCGGCCATCGGGTCGGCCGGATCATCGCAGGGCGGCGCGAACCGCCGATAGGCCGCGGTGGTGGGTAGCGACCATAGGGTGGCGGTAACCAACTGCGCTCCGCCTAGGATCATCGCCGCCACCAGACCGGTCGCCTCATCGAATTGATAGTCGCCGCCTGATCCGCAGGCCAGCAGTGCAGCCCGCGGCGGCATCGGCAACCGCAGCGACATCAGGTCCGACGCGGTCAGCGGACGATGATCGCCGATAGCGGCGGCATCCCCGGAAACCATTGCCGTACAAGCGAGGTGAATCGCCGCCCGGTCCGCCCGGCTGGCATGATCGGGGCCGGCGTCTGCCGAACTCGCGTGCCCGACGTACAGGAGCCGGCTGGGGTTTTGCCTAAGCACCCGGGCCAGCCAGCCGCGGTCGGCATCCTGACGGCGGAACAGCTCGACCACCGTGTCGACAGCGGGCAGCACCGGTCGGCGCTGCATCAGCCCGGTGAAGTACCGCGCCAACGGCGTCTGCGCCGACGGCCTGCCGAGCACCGATCCGAGCGCGGAGTCCGGAAGTTGCCCCGGCACTCGAGGGTCGAGGACCAATATCGGCGGACCGTCTTGCCTGCTGTCCCAGCCGGCCGGTGCTCGCGGCGAGTGCACGATATTGAGTGGCACCGCCATCAGCACGTCGACCAATTCGATCAGCCGGTAGCCGTCGGTGTGCGCACCGATATCGGCAAGTTGCCAAGGGATTTGGGCCGGGGTGACACCGGTGTTGGTGAATGATGCCGCCCGGGCACGGATCAATTCCTCCGCGGTTGGACCCGATTTGGGCATCGCGAGCAGCCCCCAGGGGACCCGTGCGAGCCGGGCGCTGGGCGAGATGAACAGCACCGCGCGCGGCGAAGCCAGACACTCCGTCAGCAGCTGCCAGCCCGACGAGCCGATCAGCAGCACGCCCAGGATGTAGGCGACTGTCAGTTCGGTATCCGGTGCGGCGAAGGGACCCCTGGACAGTGCCCGCTCAATGGCGTCACGCCGGATCTCCGAAGGGCGTGGCTCGGGTAACGCGTCGGCCAGCTCTTGCAGCGCCGCAAGCAGGGTCGGTTCGTCTATCACCCAGGTGACCGTCCGCGACGGTTGCCCGACGATGCGCAAACTGGCGTACGTGGCGATCCCGACGTCGGCGAATCGCAGGACGAGGGTCAGCCGGCCGGTCATGGCCAAGTCGACCAGGCGGGTTCTCTTGCCGTGACGTCACGGCCGTATCGCTGCGACGCCAGCGCGCGATAGTGACTCATGATCGGCGGCGCATCCGGCTGCATCCGTAACGGCGGCAATGGGCCTAACCGGGTCAGCGAAACGGCCGTCACCACCGGTGTGACCGGCTCCGTTTCGAGGAGAACCGGGGTAGTAGCGGTGGCCGCCCATTCGCCAATTTCCGGTCCAGCTTCCCGCGCCTGCGGCTCGGTGCTGAAAGTTCCCCGGGCGCTGTGATACTCGATCAGTTCGCTGATCAGCTCGGTGTTGTCCCACTCCCAGGCGACGGCGAAGGCGCCCGCCATTAGTGGAGCCGAAATGCGGTTTGCCCAACGGGATCGGGCGTCGGCGCCGGCGATCGAATACCGCACCGAATCGACGGCCAGCGCAGCGGGCAGCTTGAGCTCGGCGGCCTGTTCGAGCTTGGTCGCCGCGCGTAGGTATTGCGGGCTGCCGACGTGCGCCCGGGTGATGCCCAGCGCGTTGGCTTGTCTGGCTTCGACTTCGCGCCACGTGTCGGACGGGTCGCCGGCGGCGTCCAAGCCGAGGTCGGCCAACGCATCCGCCCGCCATGCGGTGCCCAGGTGATTGTCGAGCTGGGCGTACTGCAGCCAGCTGCTGCGTGGCGACGAGTCTAGCCATTCCCGCGCCTGCGCGATCAGCTCGACAGCGTCGGCGAACCGGCCGCGAAAGATCGCTATCCAGCTGCGCTGCAGCAGGATGCGATGGATGTGTAGTGGCTTGCCCAGTTCGCGCCAGTGCCGCTCGGCGTGTTCCCAGCATTGGTCGGCCGCTTCCAGCGCGCCGGCTGCCATTCGGGTCAGCCCGAGATAGAGCCAGCAGCGGGAGACGTCATGAGCTCGGGCGTACCGGGCGATGACGGGATAGGCTTTCGAGCTCAGTTGCTCCGTGGCCGCCTGGTCGCGTGCCGACCAGCACGCCGCGGCGCGCTCCAATTGCGCTCTTGCGGTTGCCAGTTCCCATCCGTTAGCTTGCGCCCGGGCCTCCGCCCGGCGCAGCCAGGGTTCGGCCTCGGGCAGTCGCCCGGTCTCGACGCAGAATCTGCCGTATGCGGTGGCTCCGGCTATTCGAACGTAGTCGGCGAGCTGGCTATCTATTCGGGGATTGCCGCCGGGCTGGGCCGGGCCCTGCAAGGCGCTGAGTACTTGCTCCCACAGCGGAACCGATCGCACGTGCAAGTCGTCGTCGCAGAGCGCGGTCCCGCAAAGGATTTGGGCGTGGGTGAGCAGGTCCGCGTGTTCCCCGTCGTCTTCCCCGTCGACTCCCAAGTCTCCTAGGGTCGCCAGCGCCGCAGCGGCACGATCGTGATCGCCCTGCGCCGCGGCCAGACCCGCTTCCAGAAACTGGGCCCGCCGCGTGTATCGACGGAGCATCTGGGCGGCCGCGTCCGGCATCGTGCCGGCGGCGATCCCCGAATAGATGGCCAAACAGTCGCGGATGCGCCGGATGGACTCTCGCACTCCGTCATCGGCTCCGCGCGCAAGGTAGATCTCGCCAAGCTGAGCAAGAACTTCCAGCATGAGATCGTCTCGATCTTCGTCCTCGATCAGCGGAACCAGAGACAGCAGCAGATCCCGGGCCGCGATCTCGTCGGCGGCAAACGCCAGACGGCGGGCACGCTCTAATTCGCCGGGAACCGACACGGCTGCATCATAAGCAGCCCGGAGCGGCGGACGTGTGAGTGAGGCACGTCCGCCGCCCGGAGTCTGACCGATTAACCGCAGCTAACCTTGATGTTGAAGTCCTTGGTGATCATTCCGGCCATCGGGTTCTTCATATCGGCGCCCTGTGCCTGGCCGGTGATGGTGTAGGTCTTCCCGTTGACCGCCACATTGGCCGAACCCACCTTGGCGCCCATGTTGTTGGCGACCGACAACGCATTGCCGTCGACAACGAGTGCCAGCGACTCGACCTTCGGGGTGGCCTCGTCCGTCATCACTACGGCCAACGCTTGTTGCGGGCCGCCGGTGGAGCCACTGCCGATGTCGATCTTGCCGCCCTGTTTGACGCAAGTCACCGAGGCCGGGTTCAAGCCTGGAAGGTCGCTGCCGCCCACCTGGATCTGCGTGCCGCCGCCGGCGGCGACACTTGGCGCTGTCGATGAGGACGGGCTGGCTGTATTGCCGCCGCTCGAGCAGGCCACCAGCGCCGATGCGCAGCCCAGTGTTCCGATTGCAGCCGCGAGAAGTCTTTTCACGCCGATTCCTTCCGTTCATGCGCCGCCCCTGTGGCGTCGTCATGCGGCAAGTACAAACCGCGCTCGCTGCTACCGATCCCAATTTTGTGCGTCGGCCCGGTAGGCTTCGTCGACGCGGAACGATAAAGGGAGACAACCAATGGCAGTTGTGAAATGGCTGGAAAAGCCCGAGGCCCATGACTTTCCGGCAGCGGCTGACTATCTGGCCTTGATCGCGGACCTGCCCACCGTCAACAAGGTGACGAAGCGGCTGCGGGCCGGGACCGTCGTCTACAAGAAGGCCAAGGACATTCTTCGAGCAGCGCAGCTGACTCTGCTACCCGCCGACAATCCCCACGTCGCCGCGGATCTGGCCAAGATCAAAGCAGGCGATCCGTTGTCGCCCATCCTGGCGGTCCGGGGTGACTTGATGACCGGTGTTCAGCTGCAGATTGCCGACGGTTATCACCGGGTGTGCGCGAGCTATTACACGGATGAGAACACCGACATCCCGGTCGTTATCGCCAGTCGGTAAAAGATCTAGCTCCCGGGGTTCACTCCTCGACGGCCCCCTTGACAGCGATGCCACCGGGGCTGGACCTGCGACGCATCCGATGCGAACCCTTCCCGGTCGGACGGCGGTTTTGCAGCCCGGCCCGAGTGTCTTCGGTGTCTTCGGCGACCGGCGCTTCCTCGACTTGAGTCTCGGCTTCTTCTGTTTGGTCGGCTTCTGCGGTTTCGGTCTCGTCGACTTCTTCCGTTTCGGCTTCGTCGGTCTCGTCGGCTTCGTCGGCGCCCTTCTTACGGCGACCAGCGCTCTTTTTGGGCTTCTTCGCCTTGATCGGTTTCGGCGGTGGCGGCGGCAGCTCGGCGACAAAAGACAGATAGAAGGCGAAGAACCCGAGTACCGCGATCGCTGCGGCGGCGCCGTAAATGCCGAACAGCCAGCGTCCGGCAGCATCCAGGCTGAGCCAGATCTCGCTGATCGCGGTTCCGATGATCAGCGCCCCGGCCAGCACGTGGGCGACGATCGACCAGGTCCTCAGTGATAGTGCCAGCTGCGGGACGCCGAGTTCGGGCCTGCGGGTGCGCAGCAGGGTGAACACCACCGGCAGCGCGGCCAATCCGATCAGCACGCCCGCCACGATCCGCAGCGCTGTGCCCAACGTGTGGCCGGTTTCGCCCATCAGCTCGGTCCAGCGGGGCATCACAAATAAGAAGTAGAGGACGCCAGCGCCAATCGAAAATGCCGCGTGCCACAGCATGGCGACCGTGCGTCCCATACGCCTCCTTGTGCCAGTTCAGCCCATTGCGGAGGATGCGGGATTTGAACCCGCGAGGGCGTTAACCCAACCCGCGTTCCAGGCGAGCGCCATAGGCCACTAGGCGAATCCTCCGTGGACATGGTAGCCGCTGACGCACGCCGTCAGTCCTGCGGCCGCCGCCGATCCGCCGGGCCCAGGTATTAGACTCGGGACGGACCCCGCGCGGCGTCTATCCTGTGAACTCCCCCAGGGCCGGAAGGCAGCAAGGGTCAATGGGCTCTGTCGGGTGCGCGGGGTCCCCTAACTTTGTTCGACAGTGAAAGGGCCCCGCGGTGGCTTTCGATTCCCTCAGCCCTGCGGAGCTATCGGCTCTGCACGCCCGCCACCAGCAGGACTATGCCGAGCTTCGGGCCAAGAAGCTGGCGTTGGATCTGACCCGGGGCAAGCCCTCTCCAGCGCAGTTGGACCTGTCCAACCAGCTGCTGGGTATGCCCGGCGACGACTACCGCGACGAAGAGGGGACTGACACCCGCAACTACGGCGGGCTGCACGGCCTTCCCGGGCTGCGGGCCATATTCGGGGAGTTGCTCGGCATCCCAGTGCCCAACCTGATCGCGGGCAACAACTCCAGCCTGGAGTTGATGCACGATCTCGTGGCGTTCTCGATGCTGTACGGCGGCGTGGACTCGCAGCGGCCGTGGAAAGACGAACCAAGCATCAAGTTCCTGTGCCCGGTCCCCGGCTACGACCGGCACTTCGCCATCACCGAGACGATGGGCATCGAGATGATCCCGATCCCGATGCGTGAAGACGGTCCCGACGTCGACCTGATCGAAGAGCTCGTCGACGTCGACCCCGCTATCAAGGGGATGTGGACGGTTCCGGTGTTCGGCAACCCCACCGGCATCACATACTCCTGGGAAACGGTGCGCCGCCTGGTCCAAATGCGGACCGCGGCCCCTGACTTCCGGTTGTTCTGGGACAACGCATATGCGGTGCATACCTTGACGCTGGACTTCAACCGCCAGGTCGATGTTCTCGGACTGGCCGCCAAGGCCGGCAACGCGAATCGGCCCTACGTCTTTGCGTCCACCTCGAAGATCACCTTCGCCGGTGCCGGCGTCAGCTTCCTGGGCGGATCGCTGGGCAACATCGCGTGGTATCTGCAGTACGCGGGAAAGAAGTCGATCGGCCCCGACAAGATCAACCAGTTACGGCATCTGCGGTTCTTCGGCGATGCCGACGGGGTTCGCCTGCAGATGCTGCGCCACCAGCAGATACTGGCGCCGAAATTCGCCTTGGCGCTGGATATTCTGGACCAGCGGCTGAGCGATTCCAAGATCGCTACCTGGACGGATCCCAAGGGCGGCTATTTCATCAGCCTCGACGTTTTGCCGGGCACAGCACGCCGCACCGTGGCCCTGGCCAAGGACGCGGGTATCGCGGTCACCGAGGCGGGTGCCTCGTTCCCGTATCGGAAAGACCCGGACGACAAAAACATCCGGATCGCGCAGACCTTCCCGTCGATACCTGACCTGCAGGACGCGGTCGACGGACTGGCGACGTGCGCCCTGCTGGCGGCTTCGGAGGCCCACCTGGCCCCGGCCGCATCCGTGTGACTGACGGCGTCCCCTCCCGTCGGGTCGGCGTTGACGCCGGGCGGGACCTGATTGCCCGGCTCCTCAGCGGACCCAGTCGGGTCCGCATCGTCGCCGGGCGGCGGTAGCCTGGCTGACCGTGGCCCTCTACCGCAAGTATCGACCGGCAACATTCGCCGAGGTGGTGGGGCAGGAGCACGTCACCGAGCCGCTTTCCATCGCTCTGGAAGCCGGCCGGATCAACCATGCGTACCTTTTCTCCGGGCCGCGCGGCTGCGGGAAAACCTCGTCGGCGCGCATCCTGGCCCGGTCATTGAACTGTGAGCAGGGACCGACGGCCACTCCGTGTGGGGTTTGCGATTCCTGCACGGGGCTTGCACCCAATGCGCCGGGCAGCATCGACGTGGTGGAACTCGACGCCGCCAGCCACGGCGGTGTGGACGACACCCGCGAGCTGCGGGACCGGGCGTTCTACGCCCCCGCGCAGTCGCGCTACCGGGTGTTCATCATCGACGAAGCCCACATGGTCACCACGGCGGGGTTCAACGCCCTGCTCAAGATCGTGGAGGAACCGCCCGAACACCTCATCTTCATCTTCGCCACCACTGAGCCGGAGAAGGTGCTGCCGACGATCCGGTCCCGCACTCATCACTACCCATTCCGGCTGCTGCCGCCGCGCACCATGCGGTCGTTGATCGGGCGGATTTGCGAGCAAGAGGGCGTCGTCGTCGACGACGCGGTGTATCCGCTGGTGATCCGGGCCGGTGGCGGATCGCCACGCGACACGCTCTCGGTACTGGATCAGTTGGTGGCGGGCTCTGAAGACGGCCCGGGCGGCCCCAGGGTCACCTACCAGCGCGCGCTCGGGCTGCTGGGCGCCACCGACGTCGCACTGATCGACGACGCGGTCGACGCTCTGGCGGCTTCGGACGCCGCCGCGTTATTCAGTGCGGTCGAATCGGTGATCGACGCCGGCCACGACCCCCGACGATTTGCCACCGATCTCCTGGAGCGCTTCCGCGATCTCATCGTGCTGCAAGCGGTCCCCGACGCGGCAACCCGCGGTGTCGTGGACGCGCCGGAGGACGTGCTGGACCGGATGCGCGAGCAAGCGGTCCGACTCGGCCCGGCGACCCTGACCCGGTACGCCGAGGTCGTACAAGCCGGGCTGGGGGAAATGCGCGGTGCGACGGCGCCACGTTTGCTGCTCGAGGTGGTCTGCGCGCGACTGCTGCTGCCCTCGGCCAGCGACGCCGAGTCGGCTCTGCTGCAGCGTGTCGAGCGGATCGAGACCCGGCTGGAGATGTCGATCCCCGCACCTCAGACTGCACCGGCGGCCGTGGCCGTGCCCGCCACGCCGCGACCCGCACCGCTCGAACCGGTAGCCCAGCCCAGCCCGAAGCCGCCGCCCGCGCCCGAGCCGCCCGCGCCAGCGGCGCCCGAGCCCGCCCCCGCCCCGGGTGAGCTCAACGCGGCCGCGGTGCGGACCATGTGGCCGACGGTGCGCGACAAAGTGCGTCAGCGCAGCCGCACCACCGAGGTGATGCTGGCGGGCGCGACTGTCCGCGCCGTGGAGGGCAACACGTTGGTGCTGACCCACGAATCCGCGCCACTGGCCAAGCGGCTGTCCGAACAGCGGAACTCGGATGTCATCGCCGAAGCGCTCAAAGATGCCCTGGGAGTTAATTGGCGGGTGCGGTGTGAGACCGGCTCCCCGGCGCCCGCCGAGGTAAGTGCGGTGCCCGCGAAGGAGGAGCCAACCGCCGTCCCTGAAGTGGATTCCGCTCAGCGTGACGAAGAGGAAAACATGCTCGCCGAAGCCGGCCAAGGCGACCCGGAGGCGCCGCGTCGCGACCCGGAAGAGGCTGCACTCGAACTGTTGCAGAGCGAACTAGGCGCGCGCCGCATCGAAAACGGCTAGAGCCACCACATATACCCTGGTCTTCGGAAACAGCCCGCGCACTCACGCGCGGGCGGCATCACAAAGGAGTTGCGCCTGATGGGACAGGTGAGCGCGTCGAGCACCACCTTGATTAACGCTGACCCCGCGGACACGCTGGCCGCGGTGGCTGACTATCAGAAGATCAGGCCGAAAATCCTGTCGTCGCAGTACAGCGAGTACCAGGTGGTGCAGGGCGGGCAGGGGCAGGGCACAGTCGCCAAGTGGAAGCTGCAGGCCACCAAATCGCGCATTCGCGACGTGCAGGTCGGCGTTGACGTCGCCGGTCACACCGTCATCGAGAAGGACGCCAACTCGTCCATGATCACCAATTGGACTGTGGCACCTGCGGGACCGGGGTCCAGCGTCACCGTGAAGACGACCTGGACTGGCGCGGGCGGCGTCAAGGGCTTCTTCGAGAAAACCTTTGCACCATTGGGGCTGAAGAGAATTCAGTCCGAGGTGCTGGCCAACTTGAAGAACGAGCTGGAAAGCTAGCCGGCCCGCTTACCGTGCCTGGCCCTGGGTGGCCAGGAAGCCCGCGACGCCGCGGACCACGGCCTCGGCGTACTTCTGCCTTCCGTCAGGGGATTCCATCAGCGCCGCGTCGGTGGAGTTCTTCATATTGCCCAGCTCGACCAGTATCGACGGATACTGCGCCAAGTTGAGCCCGGCCAGATCCGAGCGACCGTAGAGGCCGTTTTGGCCGATGTAGTTAGCCGGCGGAATGCCCGAGGCCTGCAGCTGGTCGCGCATGATTTGGGCGTACTGCACCGAGGGCCCGGCCTGGGCCGCGTTGAGCGGTGGGGCCGAGTAGTTGACGTGAAACCCGCGGCCGGATGCCGGGCCGCCGTCACCGTGCAGGCTGATGACCGCGTTGGGGTGCAGCGCGTTGGCCATCTCGGCGCGCTGATCGACGCACCCGGCCACCGCGTTGTCATTGCCGCGTGACATCGCCGTCCGGACCCCGAGGGCGTTCAACGCAGCGCGGACCCGAAGTGCGGTGTCCCAGGTGAAGGTGTGTTCCTGGTAGCCGTCGTTGGTCGCCGTTCCGCTGGTCTGGCAGTCCTTGGTGCCGCCGCGACCGGTTGGCACCTGGCGGCCGATGGAAGAGTCGTTGGCCCCGTTGTGGCCCGGGTCGATGAAAACGACCATGCCGGCGATATTGGACGGGGTTGCGATCGCGGTCGGCATGATCGCTGTCGAGGCAGCGACGAGTGCGCCGACGACCATTCTGATTCCGACACGCCTGCTCACTCTTAGGTCCACGGCGCAAAGGTAATGTCGCGCGGTCTACGCTGAGGGTTTCGAATCGCCCAACACCCGCAGGCGAAACCAACTTGAGACCAAAATGCGAGGGGACTGTCATGCAACCCGGAGGCGATATGTCGGCGCTGCTCGCTCAGGCGCAGCAGATGCAACAGAAGCTACTCCAAGCCCAGCAACAGCTCGCCAACGCTGAGGTACGCGGTGAAGCGGGCGGAGGTCTGGTCAAGGTCGTCGTCAAAGGCAGTGGCGAGGTGATCGCGGTAAAGATCGATCCCAAGGTTGTCGACCCCGGCGACATCGAGACCTTGCAGGACTTGATTGTCGGCGCCATGGCCGACGCTTCCAAGCAAGTCACCGCGATGGCGCAGGAGCGGTTGGGGTCGCTGGCCGGCGGTCTGGGCGCTCCACCGGCCAGACCGGAACCGCCGACGCAGATGCCGCAGCTCTGACGTTGTACCGGCATGTTTGAGGGACCCGTCCAGGATCTGATCGACGAGCTCGGCAAGCTGCCGGGTATCGGGCCAAAAAGCGCGCAGCGCATCGCCTTTCACCTGCTGTCAGTTGAGCCGCCCGACATCGACCGGCTGACCGCCGTGCTGGCGAAAGTCCGTGACGGCGTGCGGTTTTGTGCGGTGTGCGGCAACGTCTCCGACGACGAGCGCTGCCGGATCTGCGGCGACCCGCGCCGGGACGGTACGCAGGTGTGCGTCGTCGAGGAACCCAAGGATATCCAGGCCGTCGAGCGCACCCGCGAGTTCCGCGGCCGCTACCACGTGCTGGGCGGTGCGCTTGATCCGTTGTCTGGAGTTGGTCCCGAACAGTTGCGGATCCGCGAGCTGCTGACCCGCATCGGTGAGCGGGTCGATGATGTCGACATCACCGAGGTGATCATCGCCACCGACCCGAATACCGAGGGTGAGGCCACCGCGACTTACCTGGTTCGGATGTTGCGCGACATCCCGGGCCTGACAGTGACGCGGATCGCGTCGGGACTGCCGATGGGTGGCGACTTGGAGTTCGCCGACGAGCTGACGCTGGGCCGCGCGCTCACCGGCCGCCGGGCGATGGTTTAAGGCGGGCCCGGCGCGCCGTTACTTGGTCACAACGGCAAAATCGTCGCTGGCGGCCCAGGCCCGTTGGAAGGTGGCGATGGAGACCTGCTCGTCGCGGCCGGTCATGGTGCCGCTGTCGTTGACGTGCACCACATTGGCGTTGGTGTCGATGCCGGTGACGACGACGAAGTGGTTTTCCTGACCGCCGTTGCCGGATTCATTCCAGAGGGTCTTGTCGTTGACCCCGACGATCACCCTGCGCCCGTGATCCAGATCCTGCTCGATCAGGTCGAGATTGCTGTGGAATGCTCCGGCCTGGATTCCGTAGTGCCCCAGCAGCACCACCAGGTCGTCGTTGCTGGTTCTGCTGGAGGGGGTGTAGACCGGTCCGGCATGCCTGTCGCTCGGCGTGTGCTCGGCCGCGGTGGTGATCTCTTCCTCGGAGGGCTCGTGGCCGGTGATCTGCCCGATCACGTCGGCGACCGCCAGCTCCCCGCAGGCGTATTGCGCTATCTGAAAGTGCCAGAAAGGTGCGGCGGCGGCCGGATCGCCGTGCATCCCGGCCTGTGAGTTGGTGTACGAAGGGGCGGCGTGGGCGGCACCGGCGAATCCGACCACCGCTGCGGCGGCGGCCGCGCTCAGCACAGCGGCGACCCTGGTACTCAAGACATTGGTCATCGGATTCCTTCTAGAGAGGTGCAGCGAGGCGTGCCGATAGGTGGGTCGAGAAAGGCTGAGGGATGGTCCTGCACTGATTCTAAAAGAATTCTCGCCCCGCAGGTGGCAGCAACACCGCCTCGGGTCGAGGACCGGGCCAACGGGGTGGATTGCATCCCGAGTCAATGGGGTAATGGGGGCCACTGTGACGACGAATCCGTTTGACGACGACAACGGCAGCTTCTTCGTGCTGGTCAACTAAGAGGAGCAACACAGCCTGTGGCCGACCTTCGCCGATGTTCCGGCAGGTTGGCGGGTGGCTTATGGCGAAGCGGACCGCGCTTCATGTCTCGAGTACATCGAACAGAACTGGCCCGATATACGGCCAAAGAGTCTGCGCGACAGGTTGGCGGAGGGATAGCGGAGAAGGGTTTGAACGGGGGCGGTTTCAGGTACCCTGGCAAAAGTGACTGAGGCGTCCATTCCCACCGTCCTTCGCGAGCGCGCCGGTCTGCAGCCGGACGACGTCGCCGTCACGTTCATCGACTACGAACGGGACTGGGACGGTGTGGCCGAGTCCCTGACGTGGTCGCAGCTGTACCGACGCGCGTCCAGCGTCGCCCAAGTGCTCGGCCGCACCGGTTCCACCGGTGACCGAGCCGTCATCCTGGCCCCCCAGGGGCTTGATTACCTGGTCGGGTTCCTCGGCGCATTGCAGGCGGGATGGATTGCGGTTCCGCTGTCTGTTCCGGGTGGTACTACCGATGAACGCGTTGATTTGGTGGTTCACGACGCCGCGCCCGCTGCCGTTCTGACCACGTCCTCGGTCGCCGGCGATGTCGCCAAACACGTCGGGCCGCAGGGCGAGTTCGGTGGTTCGGCGATCGTCGAGGTCGACCGGCTTGACCCCGCCCCTGGGCGCGGATTCAGAGCTGCAGCAATTGACATCGAGAGCACGGCGTATTTGCAATACACGTCCGGTTCGACCCGTCAGCCGGCCGGAGTCATGATCTCGCACCGGAACCTGATGGCCAACTTCCGACAGATCACGTCCGACTATTTTCTGGAGTACGGAAAGTTCGCTCCGCCGGACACCACCACTGTGTCGTGGCTGCCGTATTACCACGATCTGGGCCTGATCTTAGGAGTTTGCGCACCGATTCTGGCCGGAGTCCACGGTGTGTCCATCAGTCCGCTGGCGTTTTTGCAACGTCCGGCTCGATGGATGCAATTGCTCGCCGGCAATGGTCGGGTGTTCTCCTCTGCGCCGAACTTCGCTTTCGACCTGGCGGCGCGAAAGACCACCGACGAGGACATGGCCGGGCTGGATCTCGGGGACGTTCTGATCATCCAAAACGGTGCCGAGCGGGTGCAGCCCGCGACGCTGCGGCGCTTTACTGAGCGGTTCGCTCGCTTCGGTCTGCGTGACAACGTGATTCGGCCCTCGTACGGACTGGCCGAAGCGACGGTATACGTGGCGACCCGTACACCCGCACAACCGCCAGAAGTCGTCCGCTTCGAAGCTGACAAATTATCCGCCGGTCACGCGGAGCGATTCGACGGCGGTACCGCGCTGGTCAGTTACGGTGTGCCGCAATCGCCGACGGTGCGGATCGCAGATCCCGACACCAGCGTGGAGTGCCCGGAGGCAACGGTGGGGGAGATCTGGGTGCACGGCGACAATGTCGCCGCCGGCTATTGGGGCAAACCCCAGGAGACCGAGCGCACTTTCGGGGGCGTGCTTGTCGACCGTTCGGCTGGTACCCCCGAAGGGCCTTGGCTGCGGACCGGGGACCTTGGCTTCATCTCCGACGGCGAGCTCTTCATCGTCGGCCGCATCAAGGACCTTTTGATCGTCCATGGGCGGAACCACGCTCCTGACGACATCGAGTTGACGATCCAGGAGATATCCGGCGGCCGGGTCGCGGCGATATCCGTCGAGGACGGTCACACGGAGAAGCTTGTCGCCGTCATCGAACTGAAGAAGCGCGGCGACTCCGACGCAGAGGTGGCAGAAAAGCTGCTGACGGTCCGGCAAGAAGTCGCGTCGGCGGTATTCAATGCACACGGCCTTGCCGTCGGCGATCTGGTGCTGGTGGCGCCGGGCTCGATACCGATCACCACCAGCGGCAAGGTCAGGCGAGCGGCGTGCGTCGAGCGGTATCGGGACGGCCAGTTCGACAGGTTGGACAGCTAGGCCCGCAGCCGTTCTCGGCGCAACGACTCCACCTCGGGCAACTTCAGCGGCTTCAGCTCACCCACCACCTTGCTCAGCAGTAGGTCGGCCAGCTCCGGGTTGCGGGCCAGGCACGGACCGTGCATGTACGTCGCGACCACGCTGCCCTGAACCGCGCCGTCGATGCCGTCCCCGCCGCGGTTGCCCACACCCTGGACCACCGCACCCAGGGGTGACGCTGCAGCGCTGAGAACCGTTCCGCCGCGGTGGTTTTCGAAGCCGGTGAGCCTTTCGGTCAGCCCAGCCAGCAGCGGTGTGCTGACCACTTCGCCGATGGTGCGCGCGTCCTGCGGCGTGGTGGTCACGTCGAGCATGCCAACGCCGTCGACCCGTTCGCCCGCCGAGGTCTCATACCAGTGCCCAAGCACCTGGACGGCCGCGCAGATCGCCAGCACGGGCGCGCCCCGCTCGGCTGCGCGCTGCAGCCCCGGATGCTTGATCAGATGGCGGGTGGCCAGCCGCTGCGCGTAGTCCTCCGCGCCGCCCAGCGTGTAGAGGTCCAGCGATTCCGGCACCGGATCGGCGAGGGTGATCTCGACGATCTCGGCGGGGATGCCGCGCAGCAACAGCCGTTGGCGCAACACCACCGCGTTGCCGCCGTCGCCGTACGTGCCCATGACGTCGGGCAGCACCAGCCCGATCCGCACGCGTGAGTCAGTCATGCCGCGCCAGCTTCCGCTGCAGCTGCAGGAACGCCGTGTAGTTGGCGACGACCTCTACCTGTCCCGGTGGGCAGGAGGCGATGGCGGCCATGGTGTCGTGCAGCAGGGTGTGCTCGACGCCCGCGTACCCCAGCCGCACGGCCAGGTCGGTGCCGCGTTCACCGGCCGCCACCACTGGGGTCTTCTCGAAGTGCTCGAAGCGCACGTCCCACAGCCACGACAGGTCCTCGCCATCGGGAACCTGGCCGTTGACCGCGATGACGACCCCGGCGGCGTCCTTGTTCACCATCGACAGCGCCTCCTGCCAGCCGGCCGGGTTCTTGGCCAGCAGGATCCGCGCCTCGTGCCGCCCTATCCGGACGGTCCGGTAGCGCCCCGCGACTTCATCGACGGCCGAAACGGCGGCGACGGCCTTGGCGGGGTCGGCGCCCAGGGCGACGGCGGCGGCCACGGCCTGAGCGGCGTTGCCGCGGTTCACCGCGCCGGGCAGCGCCAGCCGCATCGGCAGGGCCAGCCCGTCGGGCCCGTAGAGGGTGCCCCCATCTTCCGGGTCGAACCACCAGTGCGGGGTTGGTCGTTTGAAGTCGGTGCCAGTGCTGTACCAGTGGCCCTTGTCGCGGATGATGACTTCGCCGCTGCGAGGACAGCTGACGGAGTCGTTCGCCCACGCGCCGCCGGCGGCCACCCACACCACGTGCGGGGCGTCGTAGGCGGCCGAGGTCATCAGCACGTCGTCACAGTTGGCGACCACGACGGCCTCGGGGTGGCGGGACAGGCCACCCCGCAGCGTGCGTTCGATGACGTTGATCTCGCCGACCCGGTCCAACTGGTCGCGCGACAGATTGAGCAAGATGACCACCGCAGCCTCTATTGCATCTAAAACATGCGGCACGTGCATCTCGTCGACTTCCAGGGCGGCCAGCATGGCATGCCGGTCGGCGGCCAGCGCCGCCACCAGGCCGGCGTCCATGTTGGCCCCTTCGGAGTTGCTGGCCACAGGTCCCATCGTCGCCAGCGCGGCCGCCGTCATCCGGGTGGTCGTCGACTTGCCGTTGGTGCCGGTGACGACGACCGTGCGCCGCCCCGCCCCAAGCTGACGCAGAATCGAGCGGTCCAGCGTCATCGCGACCAGGCCACCGATCATCGCGCCGGCCCCGCGTCCGGTGACCCGCGATGCCCATCGCGCGCTCGACCCCGCGGCCAGCGCCAGACGCGCCCGGGGGGTAACCGCCCGGCGAAGTTCCACCCCGGAAGTTTACGGGCGATCGCAAGCGCGGCGTTTTCTGCCGGGCGCAGCGGGTCGTCCGCATCAGATTCGTGGCCGACACGATGCGCAGCGACCAGGTGATGTCGGACCGACGTGTAATCCTCAGTTCATGAACCCGATCTCCTGGGGCCGACCGGCCGCCGCGCCGGAGGGGGGTTGGGCCGTCGTTGACGTCGAGACCACGGGCTTTCGGCCAGGTCAGGCGCGGGTCATCAGCATTGCTGTACTCGGCCTGGACGCGGACGGCAAGGTGGAGCAGTCGGTGGTCAGCCTGCTCAACCCGGGCGTCGACCCGGGCCCCACCCACATACACGGGCTGACCGCGGACATGCTCGAGGACCAGCCGCAATTCGCCGATATCGTCGATGACGTGATCGAGGTGCTGCGCGGCCGCACGCTGGTAGCGCACAACGTCGCGTTCGACTACGGGTTCTTGACCGCCGAGGCCGAGCTCGCTGGAGCCGTCCTTCCCCTCGACACCGTCATGTGCACTGTCGAGTTGGCCAGGCGGCTCGACCTCGGTACAGAGAACCTGCGGTTGGAGACGCTAGCGGCGCATTACGGCGTGACCCAGCAGCGGGCGCATGACGCTTTCGACGACGCATTGGTCTTGACCGGGGTACTCGCACCGGCACTGCAGCGGGCGCGCGAACGCGACGTCTGGCTGCCTGTGCGTCCGGTGACCCGGCGCCGGTGGCCGAACGGCCGGGTGACCCACGACGAGCTTCGACCGCTGAAGGCGTTGGCATCCCGGATGCCCTGCCCCTATCTGAACCCGGGCCAATATGTCCGCGGCAGGCCGTTAGTGCAGGGCATGCGGGTGGCGCTGGCCGCCGAGGTGCGACGGACCCACGAGGAACTCGTCGAGCGGATCCTGCACGCCGGGCTGGCCTACCGCGACTCCGTCGACGACGAGACGTCGCTGGTCATCTGCAACGACGCTGCCCCCGCGCAGGGCAAGGGCTATCTCGCCGAGCGGTTGGGGGTGCCGATGGTGTCTGACGCCCTGTTCATGGATGGCGTTCGCGCCGTGATGAGTGGCACCAGCCTGAACGAGTTCGCCGACGCCACCCCGCTCGACGAGCAGCTCGCGCTGTTCTGACGCTCAGCCGCGGTTAGCCTCGGGCGGCCCGGTTGACCGCCGAAACCACAGCGCGCAGCGAAGCCGTGGTGATCGACGGCGCAATCCCCACGCCCCATACCGTGCGTCCGCCCACCGAAGCCTCGACGTAGGCCGCGGCCTGGGCGTCGTCGCCGGCACTCATCGCGTGCTCGGAGTAATCGAGAACCGCGACGTCGAATCCGACGCCGCCCAGCGCGTCGATGAATGCGGCCAACGGACCGTTGCCGGCACCGCTGATCTCGGTCTCCACCCCGTCGATCTTGACGGTCGCGACGATGCTGGTGCTGCCGTCGTCTTCTTCCGAGGCGACGACGCGTTGCTTGATTCGTTCCAGGGGCTGAATCGGGGCGAGGTATTCCTCGGAGAACGCATCCCACATCTCCTTGGGCGAGACCTCACCACCCTCGCCCTCGGTGATCTTCTGGATTGCCTGGGAAAACTCGATCTGCAGCCGTCGCGGCAGTGCCAGCCCGTGGTCGGCCTTCATGATGTAGGCCACCCCGCCCTTGCCCGACTGCGAGTTGACCCGGATCACCGCTTCGTAGGTGCGCCCGACGTCCTTGGGGTCGATCGGCAGGTACGGCACCTGCCACAGCATGTCGTCGACGTCCTCGTCGGCCTCGTCGGCGGCCACCTTCATCGCGTCCAAGCCCTTGTTGATGGCGTCCTGGTGGCTACCGGAGAACGCGGTGTACACGAGATCCCCGCCGTAGGGGTGACGTTCGTGTACCGGTAGCTGGTTGCAGTACTCGACGGTGCGGCGGATTTCGTCGATGTTGGAGAAGTCGATCTGGGGGTCGACTCCGCGGGAGAACTGATTCAGCCCCAGCGTCACCAGGCACACGTTGCCGGTGCGTTCGCCGTTGCCGAACAGGCAGCCCTCGATCCGGTCCGCACCCGCCTGGTAGCCCAATTCGGCTGCGGCGACCGCGGTTCCGCGGTCGTTATGGGGATGCAGGCTGAGGATGACGGACTCCCGGTTGGCCAGGTTGCGGCTCATCCATTCGATCGAGTCGGCGTAGACGTTGGGGGTCGCCATCTCGACCGTGGCGGGCAGGTTGAAGATGATCGGGTTATCCGGTGTGGGTTGGATGATTTCGCCCACGGCATCGCATACCTGTTTGGCGTACTCCAGCTCGGTCCCGGTGTAGGACTCCGGCGAATATTCGAAGCGCCATTGCGTGCCGGGGTATTTCGCGGCCTCCTCGACACACTTGCGGGCACCGTCGGTCGCGATGGCCTGCACCGCGGCCCGGTCGGCACGAAAGACCACGCGGCGCTGCAGAATCGACGTCGAGTTGTAGAAGTGCACGATGGCCCGGGCCGCACCCGTGCACGCCTCGAACGTGCGCTCGATCAGTTCCGGTCGGCACTGGGTCAGCACCTGGATGGTGACGTCGTCCGGAATGGCGCCGTCGGTGATGATCTCGCGGACGAAGTCGAAGTCGGTCTGGCTGGCCGCCGGGAAGCCGACCTCGATCTCCTTGTAGCCCATCCGCACCAAGAGATCGAACATGCGGCGCTTGCGGGCCGGGCTCATCGGGTCGATCAGCGCCTGGTTGCCGTCGCGCAGATCCACCGCGCACCACAAGGGGGCGCGGCTGATGACGCGGTCGGGCCAGCTGCGGTCGGTGAGCCGAATGGGCTCGACTTCCTCGG